>Ga0209417_1000028_pt1:0-315000 | contig 406923 bp, 372 predicted proteins | sample RifGroF2_FD_184002 | JGI IMG/M metagenome (GOLD analysis project Ga0209417, IMG submission 184002) | Groundwater microbial communities from Rifle, Colorado, USA - Groundwater F2 (SPAdes) (version 2) | ecosystem: Environmental > Aquatic > Deep subsurface > Groundwater | place: Rifle...
AGGAATCTCGGACGGCGAGAAGCAAGCGTAGCTTGCGCGACCGCCGGTAGCCCGTAGGGGAATTGGATTCCGTTGGGATTTTTAAGGGCTTGCCCTTAAATTTGGGGGGAGTTAGGGGGTGTTCAAAACAACACCCCCTGCAAATCATGAACCGTAAACTTACAAATTTTAATAAAACAAAAAACAAATTAAAATTAACTAACCAAATAAATAATAAAAAATTAAAGAAGAACAAAACCCCCTGCAAATCATGAACAGTAATTTTACAATTTTTAAAATAATTAATAATTAAATGATTAAAGAAATTAATTAAAAACAAAGAAGAACAACACCCCCTGCAAATCATTAACAGTAAGCTTACAAATTTTAAAATGACCAAAAATGATTAATAATTAATTAATAAAAATCAAAAAGTTAAAATTAAATTTTTAAAATTTAGGCAATAAAAAAGGGGCCGGGAAAACCGGTCCCCCTTTTTTAGGAGTTGTTTCAATTAAAAGTTCATTCCAGCCTTTACCCAAATACCCCATTGGCCAAGGGAATTTTGTTTTTTGCCAGTGGAGCCATATTGATCCCATTCCCATTCAAAACCAGAACCGATGTAAGGTTCTTGTGCTGTATCTTCAAAATGATAGTTTGTAGAAATGAATAGTTTATGTGTAATTGCTGAAGGTGATGCAGCTACTTTTTCATTTAAATTACAGTTGCTAAGAATTTGTTGATTTGGATATGATGTATCAACACCTATTCCATCGACTATATTTGTAACGGTAGCATTTGTGTTTTCCCAAATTGCCCAATAGGTATCTTCGCCAACTGAAAAGGCTGTTCCGCTGGAGTCTTTTGGATCTTTATTGCTGTTAATATATTCATAATTATAATTACTTGGTGAATCTAATGTGCCCTTACAACCAATTAAAGCATTACTTGCTGTTGAATCTAGTCGAGATGTTCCTAAGAAAGATTTAGGATCGGCGTCATCGTAAATTTTAATTGCTACACCTTCGTCGCCTTTGACTCCGTATGAATCACAAAGATTTTTGTATTTGTTTGTAATTTTTTCTGCTGTTCTTCCATAGAAGTTATAACCTAGATCAACATCAAAATGTTTACATGAGTAGCAAAGTTTTGCAGAAATATCTGCAACGGCATTAATTTTTACTTTTACGTTGTTTTTACGTGTTACAACGTTGATAGCGTTTACTAATTCGCCTGTGTATTTATAACCGGTTGTTGAATCGCTGTTTACATCAGCTATATTTTCTGTAGAAACAATATCAGATGCATAATCGAATTTCTTTAAAAGCATATATCTATCAAGACCGTTTAGTACGCTGCAGCACGTTGAACCTGTGCATCCATTTGATCCACATGTTGTTGTTAGGCCTAATGAACGAGTTTGTGTTTTGTTAAATAGGTGGTTAATGTTACCATCTATGTAAACAGAAAGTGATTGTTCTCCGCCGTTCATTTTCCAGATTCTTGCGTGTCCGCTGAATGCGCCACCAAGTTCAAAGTGTCCACCATTACCAACTATAGGTTCAAATAAGTAGTGTGCATGAGGTTTGTTGCCTGTTGGTATAGCACCTGTTATTGCAATGCCAAAATGTGAATGTTCTCTTAGGAAAAAGTTCCAACCAAATTCTGGACGAATTTCAGCAAGTCTATCTTTTGTTTGAGGTCCGTCTACTTTGCCAAATTCCCAACATTTGATCATGTCACCAAATTTTGTAACGCCTCTGAACGCTTCTGTAATTGACCCAACAGTTGAATCAACAGCAGCAGGTTCACCATCTGTTAATGTTCCTGAATTTCTGCCCATGTAACCAACAGGGAAGGTTGTATTACCTGTTGAATTGCAATGTTCTATAAAATTTAAGTCCCAATTTGTGTGAACAAATGGAGCGTATGCTTTGAAGTATAGACCTTTTGCTATTTTATCAAGCCCGAGGTACCAGCTTAGATCGAATGTCCAGTTAACAACTTTTGGTTTAATTTCTAAATTAGCTTTGAAGTATTCTGATAGACCAAAATTTTCTGCCATAACCTGAGAGTTGTTATCTTTGAAATCATCATGTCTGGAGCCGACAAATTCAATGCTATTTGTATTGAATAAATAATTTGCAATTTTTTTGCTGTGTGTTGATTCTGCGTATTCAGCGGATAGATTAAATGTTGTGTAGAATTTTTTGTCTTCTTTTTTGTCAAAACGATTTATGCATTTTTGCCATCCACATAATCTTTTGGCTGTGTTGTTTGCTTGTGAACGGATTTTGAAAAATGAATAACCGATATTGCTCGAATCGGTTGCATTGGCGATAGCTCCGCATAAAAGAGCAATCGAAAGAACTTTGCAAAGGTGTTTCATTACCTTCTCCTTATTTTGGTTAATAATAAAATTCCAAATTTTGTCTTGCGACGATTCTTTAAAATTCTCCTTTCGGTATGATTTAAAGAGTTTTCTTTAGTTTTTTATAATTTTCAAACCATGATAGACATTATTGTTTGCTTAAGTCAATATATTAGAATTAAATAATGTCTATTTAGTTGATTTTTAAGTATAATCATTGTTCGTAAATCTATTATTTTTGAGAGTTTTTTTGTGAAAATAGGGTAATTGAATGAGACTTGACGCGCTGTTTTTTAAAAAATTTGTTGAAGAATTGCAAATTTTAAGTGATACCGAACAAACGATAGAAGCTTTTTGTACGGATTCAAAAAACGTAAAAAAAAATGAAATTTTTTTAGCAATAAAAGGTAGCAAATTTGATGGTCACGATTTTATACAAGAAGCTCTTTCTCGTGGATGTGCGGGTGTTTTTTTAGATCAAAATAAAATTGCAAATTTAGCCAATATTCCTGACTCGTTAAAAAAAGATAAACTTTTTGCCGCTGTGCCAAATACCGTTTTGGCATTAGTTCAACTTGCAAAAGCATGGCGAAATCAATTTACAATTCCTGTTGTGGGCGTCACAGGTTCTGTTGGCAAAACATCAACAAAAGAGATGTTGACATCAATTTTAAGGCATTCGGGCAAAAATGTTTTATCTTCATTTGGGAATCAAAATACAGAAATTGGAGCATCTTTAAATATTTTAAAAATGCGTGATGAACACGAAGTAGCTGTTTTTGAACTGGGCATAAATAAACCTGGTGAAATGGAAAAACTTGCAGAAATTGTAAGGCCAACCACAGCTGTTGTTACTTCAATTGGCCATTGCCATATGGCAGGACTTGGGTCCATGCAAGAAATAGCGATGGAAAAAAGAGATATTTTTAAAACATTTGAATCAACTTCTATTGGGGTTATAAATGGTGACTTGCCGGTTCTTTCTTCTGTAGCTTATGCACATCCTGTGATTCGTTTTGGCGCAAAAATGACAAATCAAATTCAGGCAAGAAAAATAAAAGTTAATAGTGATAGAATTGAGTTTAGTTTGAAAATTTATAATAAAAAATATCCTGTTGTGCTGCAAAGTAGTCATATGGGTTTTGTTTTTAATACCTTGGCTGCGACCGCTCTGGCTAAACTTTTAGGGCTAGACGATAATGTTATTGTTGAAGCTATTCAGAGACCATTTGTTGTTTCTGGTCGATTTGAATTAAAAAAAATAAAGGGTAGCTGTAGTACATTGATAAATGATTGTTATAATGCAAATCCAGAAAGTATGAAAGCCGCATTGCTTGCGTTTGAGAAGATTGAAACAAAATCAAAAAAAATTGCTGTACTTGGCGACATGTTGGAATTGGGTGTAAATGGACCATTTTGGCATAGGCAAGTTGGTCGGTTTATAAAAAAAGTTACATCTTTAGATCGTATTATTTTGGTTGGCGGCATGATGCAAGAAATTAAACAAATTTTACCAGCTGGTTTGCTAGTGGAGTGTTCAACAACTTGGCAGGATGCTTTGAAAAAATTAGAAAAACATCTAGAAACAGATTCTATTATTCTTATAAAAGGTTCTAATGGTACTGGATTAGGTGGATTGGTTAAAGAGCTTGCGGAGAGTTAAATGACAGAGTTAAAAAAAGATTTCTATCATAAATCAGTGTTAGTTAATGAGGTTCTTGAATATTTAAAACCTCAGCCCGGTAAAACATATGTTGATGCTACTTTTGGTGGCGGTGGTCATACTCGAGCAATTTTGGAAGCTGAACCTAAATGCAAAGTTATAGCGTTTGATTGGGATAAAGTAGCTATAGAAACGAATAAGCCACAGCTTGAAGAGGAATTTGGAGATAGATTAGAGGTGATTTGGGGTAATTTTGCGCAGATGTATAAGCTACTTAGAAAAGAAGGTATTTTCCAGATTGATGGGGTGCTTGCTGATTTTGGCACATCTCAGCATCAAATTTTTGAACAGGCAGGTTTTTCAGTTCATAAAGATACGCCCTTAGACATGCGGATGTCTCCTTCACACCAGCGGCTTACAGCCGAAGAGGTTGTAAACAAAGGGAGTTTAAAATTATTACGGGATATTTTTTGGAAATATGGTGAAGAAAAAAATACAAAACGAATAGTTGATGCAATTATTGAAATGCGTGAAAAAACGCGAATTAAAACAACCTTTCAGCTTGTTAAATTAATAGAAAGTGTCTCATTTAAATCATCGCGAGAAAAAATTCATCCGGCAACAAGGGTGTTTCAAGCCTTGCGTATTTATGTAAATGATGAATTAGGAAATATAGATAGCTTTTTAAAGGCATCAGTTAAAATGGTGCGACCAGGTGGGAGAATTGTTTGTATTAGCTTTCATTCACTTGAAGATAGGCCTGTTAAGCAATTTTTTAGAGAACAAGAACAGCTCGGCATTTTGACCGTTTTGAGTAAGAAGTCCGTAACTGCTTCAGAGCAAGAGCTTGAAGCGAATCGGTCTTCTAGGTCGGCCAAGTTGCGGGCGGCAGAGGTATTGAAAAATCCTGAATAAATATTATAATTTTGTTTGACAAATAAGTTGTTAAGCTTTATCATAAAAGCCGTCTATTCGTCTCTTTTTTAATAAATTTTTGAGGATCGCAGACATGAAAATTACAGAGGTAACAGTATATCCCGCATCTAAGAACAACGGTAGGTTGAGAGCTTACGCAACAGTGGTTTTTGACGACAGTTTTATTGTTAGGGATATGAAGATTATCGAAGGCGACAAAGGCTTTTTTGTATCGATGCCGTCAAGACGAAGAAAAGATGGAAGTTTTAGGGATATAGTACATCCTTTAAACGCTGATACAAGACAGGAATTGGAAGACAGAATTGTCGGAGAATTTAAAAAGGTTTTGGCTGAAGAAGGAACAGGAACAATACTAGATTCAGATTCAGAAGAATAAAAGATTTTAAAAATTTGAGTTGGAGCGTGGCCAAGTGGTAAGGCACCAGTTTTTGGTACTGGCTATCGGAGGTTCGAATCCTTCCGCTCCAGCCATTTTTTATTTGATTATTGGAGGCCTTCGACTAAATTAGTCGAAGGTTTTTTTTGAATTATTTTTTAATTTTACTTTAAAAAAGGAGTGAAAAATATGAAGTTGGGAGCCGGGCTCGGAAATTTAGGATTTCTTGGATTTTTAGGTTTCTTAGGTTTTTTGGATTCAAAGTTATTTTTATTTTTTGCTTTGTTTTCATTATTTACTTTAGGAATGTTTTCAAGAGACTAACGGATCAAAAGTTGATTTTTTAAAGCCACTGCTTTTTTAGTAGTGGCTTTAATTTTGTTAAAAATAATTCTTTAGGAAAAATTATGAAAAATATTTTATTACTTGGAACTAAGTCAGAAACAAGAAAAAGACTTCTTGGCGAATGCCAAATTCCATTTGTGTTGGTTGATCAAGATGCGGATGAAACTTTTTGTGATTGGGGCATGCCCCTTCAACGACTTGTGGAAACAATTGCTGTTCATAAAATGAAGCATATTGTTATGCCAAATGCTCAAGAAGGAGATGTTCGTTTTGTTCTTACAGCAGACACTTTAAATATAAGTTCTACCGGTAAGGTTCATGGAAAGCCTAAGGATAAACAAGATGCAATTAACATGATTAAGGATATGTCTGAGGGTTCTACAATTGGAACTGCTATTTGTTTAGATAAAAAAATATTTAAACATGGTGATTGGGAATTGCAACAAAGAATTGTTAGATATTCACAGTCCTTTTGCCAGTTAGAAATACCTGATGAATGGTTTGATAGATATTTTGAAGCAGCTCCAAATGCATTATGTGCAAGTGGTGCGTATGTTATTGATGGTTATGGCTCACAATTTTTAAAAAGGGTAGATGGAGATTACTCTACTATTTTAGGGATGCCAACTCGTATTTTACGAATTGCACTGGAAGAAATTGGTTTTTTTAATTAAGAACGTATGCGAAAATTATTAAATTGATTCAATCCTTTTGAATTTGTCAAAGGATTGAGTCATTATTTATTAAAAAATAGAGTTTGATTTTTTGTATAAATTTGAAGACATTTTTCAGTGATAAAATTTTGATTAAACTGTAGGGTGTTTAAAGGTTAGAGAGGGTCCTTCTCCATAGAATACTTTGTCGACAGTCAAATCATCATAATAATCTTCTTTATCCATAAGGTTTGGTGTTAAATATTCAATTGAGGAGGGATCTGTTTTTTTAATTAAATCTAATTTATTTGAAGCATCCCTTTTTTCAATTAAATCTAATAAATGGCTTGTTATTGTGTCTAGTGATTGCAAATAGATTTTGTCTCTTGATTTTGCTAGTTGAATACGATTTTGGTTTAGCAAGTTGTTTATCGATTCGTTATCTGGGGTAGGATTTATAGATTGCATGAAGTTTTTGCAATTCGTTGACCACTTTTTATTTAGTTCGATAATTTTTTTTATTGTTTTATTTATTTTTGCAGTAGAAAATTTTTGGGGTTTATCTTGTATAGATTTGGCTAGATTTGTGTAAAAAATTTGTTCTTCGGTGATTTGAGCTAATGTTATTAATGAATATATTTGTTTATCTGTAAGATGCGGAATTGTTTTTGGTACATTTTTCCATAAGTCAAATATAGCTTCAGTTTGTGGATGTCTTTGTGATTTTGAATTATTTGGGTCAAAAGTAATGGAACGTTTTGTTTTTTTTCTATTTTTATGAAGGACTGTAAGAAGTTTTGCTTCCTTACACAATGCCCCGAGTAGTGTTCTACCTTTTGCTTGTTTACGTTGCTCTGAGATGTAATCATTTAATTTGCTTTGAAAATTTTGTTCGAATGTTTTTTCAGCCTGTTCTAAGAAGTTGCAAAATTCTGTGGTTGGTTGACGATTATATTTTACATTTGAAAAGGCTTCCAGTTGTAAAATAGAATCGCATAAATCGTAAACATTTTGTTCGATTTCTTCCAGAGATGAAGCTTGAGCAATTAGAGGTATTAATACCAGGCTTAGAATAATTTTTTGCATGATTTTGTTCGTATTTAATTAGTTTATATTTTTTTTGGAATTAAATGGTTTCCAAGTTTTTAACAATTCTTTGTACAACGCGTGTTTGGCATTTTGGTGTGGATTTTTTTCCAGTTCTGATGTTGCCTGCATTAGACTTTGGTTTAAGGTGCTTGTGTCGCATATGCTTGAATCAATTTGGTCAATAGTTGATAAAAGGTTTTGTTGTAAAACTTGTTTTGAAGCATCTTCGATTAAACCTTCATTTAATAAATCGTCCATTAATCCAAAAAAATCTGTAATACTGTAATGAATTTCTGGGTTTTTCTCATCATCCCGATTTTTGGCGGCTTGCATTATGGCTTCAGTTAGACCTTTTTTTAAAGATTTTTTAACAAGTCTTTTTAATGTTGATTGTTCATTTTCTATAAGCCAACGTAGTAAATGTAGAAGCTCATATGATAAAACTACTTGATCTGAGTTTTCATCGTCAAAAAACATTTTTTAACCCTTTACGTGTTGAATTTGTTTATCTATTGTAAAGCTTCTTATGAATTTGTCTAAGTCTTTCTATTCTTTTTTTCATTGGCGGATGTGTTGAAAATAAGTTTAATAAACTTCGGCCCTTAAATGGATTAATTATAAATAATGATGCAGTGCTACTATTTAATTCATTTGGTTGGATAGCGCTGTGTTTTACGTTTAATTGCAGTTTTTCTAAGGCAGAAGCAAGGGCTAGCGGATCTAAAGATGCATTAGCTCCAGATTCATCGGCTAAATATTCTCTTGATCTAGAAATAGAAAGTTGAATCATTGTGGCTGCAATAGGCATCAAAATCGCTGTGATAAGAAGTGTTATTGGATTGCTTTGATCTTTATTGCTTCTTGAATTGGATACGGATTTCCAAAAAGCAACGCGGCTTAGCATATTTGCTAAAAAACCAATAGCAGATGCTATGGTTGCAGCAATTGTTGTTATTAAAATATCCCTATTTTTAACGTGAGAAAGTTCATGAGCTAAAACGCCTTTTAATTCATGTTCATCAAGGATATTAATAATTCCAGATGTAACGGCCACGGAAGCATGCTCAGGATTTCTTCCTGTTGCAAAAGCGTTTGCCATGTTTGTGGGAATTAACCAAAGTTTTGGCATTGGTATATTCATTTTGAATGTTAACTCTTTAACCATTGAATAGATTTGTGGATATTGATTTATATCAAGTGGTTGCGCGCCGTACATTTTTAGTACAATTTTGTCGGAATAAAAATATGCAAAAAAATTTGTTAATAAAGAAAAAATGAACGCAATTATAAGCCCAGATTGTCCATCAAACATCCAGCCAAGCAACATAAAGATGGTTGCAAGTGTTGTGAGTAGCAATATAGTTTTAATTTGATTGAAAATCATTTTAAGCACTCCTTTGTAGTGCGATTATTTTTATTATTCTTCATAATCAATTTCCCAACTGTCTATATCTTCTGTAAATTTAGTTTCTAAATCATTTGTAGCGGTTGTTTTGTTTGAATTTTCTTTATTTTCTAGTTTTAATTTTTGTATTTGTTTTAAGCTTTGCTTTGCTTCTTCTTTTTTATTTTCAATTTGGGTATCTAAGTTTTCATTTGCTTCTTCAAAGATATGATTCATATCTTGCTGCATTTTTTTTATTTGTTTTTTTAGTTTTAAAATCATTTCTACGCCGGCTAGATTAATTCCCAACTTGTGAGTTAAATAAATTATTTCTTCCAATCTTTCTACGTCGCTTTCAGAAAATAATCTTGTGTTTCCATCAGATCGTTTGGGAGAAATTAAACCTTCTTTTTCATAAAGACGTATAGTTTGTTGATGTACAGAAAACATTTCTGCAACAGCGGATATGGAAAAATGTGCTTTTTTTCTTCTCATGAACATTCTCTCCAAAAATGGTTTAAACAACTAGTAAACGTATAAATAAAATATATTTTAAATTATACCATATCTTGGTAGAGAAAGCATTTCGTTTTCTTAAAATATGTAGTATTTTGCACAGGTATTTTCATTTTTTTTAATAAAAAGGTTGATTTATATGATTAAAAAATTTCTATTTGCATATTTTTGTCTTGTTTGCGTGGTTATTCATCCTCGCATGGTGGAAAAAGCTATCACTATAGATATTGTGGAAGAGTGGGTTAATAAGATTCAGTATATTCATAGAATAGATATGATAGATGGAAGTAAGAAAGAAACATGGTCTATTAATGGTAAAACTGTTTCGGCTCAAGAATATGAAGATTCAATATTGCAGGCGGAAATGGAAGAAAATCGAAAAAAAAGGAAAAAAGAGCATGAAGAGCAAGAAAAAGAACTAGCTCTTAAATGGGACCTTAAAACTATGGGTGGTAAAAAACTTTTGGAATTAAGTTTAAAAGATGTTGAAGTTGAACTTAAAAAAATTGATGATAACAAGTTAAATAATTTTTTAGTTTTTGGTGCAAATTCTTTAGCTTCTTATGAAGAGCTTATGGACCTTAAAAATAAAATTATTCCAGATACCAACAATATGTTGAATTTATCTTCAGATAAAATAAATCTTCAAGATTTAAACAAGCAGATTGCATTGTTGGAACCGTATAAAGATTTGTTAAAAAATACTTTTGCAGCAACGGTAAAAAATGCAATCGGTCGATGTGATGATACTAAAATGCTTAAAGAATTATTAGAACTTATTTAAAGTTTACGCGAAAATTATTTAAAGGACTCGATCCTTCGACTAGCTCAGGATGAAAACCATTTTTATTTTTATTTCTAATTAAATACTAAAATGTTAAAAAATTTTAATTTAATAATAATTAGATTGTTTAAGGCTATAGGGCAAGAACAACGCAATAAAATATAAATTAATATGACGGATGCCATCCTGAGCTAGTCGAAGGATCTCATCCTGAGTGAATCCGAACGCAGTAAGGATTTGTATCGAAGGACGAGTCCGCTTTTGATGTAAAAAATCAGTGTTTTTGAATTTCCATATAAGTTTTTGATTAATGTTGTTTATACATTGAATTTTATATGGATTATATCTCCATCTTGGACAATATAATCTTGGCCTTCCATACGGAATTTTCCAATTTCTTTAAGTTTGGCTTCGCTTGGATATTCTAAAATATCTTTGACGTTATATACATCTGCTTTTATAAAACCACGCTCTAGATCTGAGTGAATTTCTCCAGCGGCTTTACGAATAGTTATGCCTTTAGGAATTGGCCATGCGTGAATTTCTTGAGGCCCACATGTAAAGAATGTAATGAGTCCAAGTTCGTTGTAACTTTGGCGAATAATTTTATCAAGTCCAGTTTCTTTGAGGCCGATCATTTCCATCATTTCTTTGGCTTCAGATTCTTCTAATTGAGAGAGTTCACCTTCTGTTTTGGCGCAAATAGGAATAACGTTGCTTTCGCCAAATACCTTGATTAATTTTTGATAATTTGGATTTTTTTTGAACCCATCACCTTCAATTTCTACTTCATCTATATTTGCTATTATTATGAAATTTTTTGCAGAAATTAAAGGAACGGTTTTTACTTCGGCTGTTGTAATTGCTTTTCGGACACCTTGATTATCACCTTTATCAAGAAGAACTTTTACTTTTTCTAGTAAAGCATTTTCTAAAATTAGTTCTTTTTCTTCTAAAGGATTGCCTTTTGCGGCTTTGATAAATCTTGGCATTCTTTCTAATCGCTTATCGACAGATTCTAAGTCCTTAAGCATAAGTTCGGAAACAATTATTTCATAATCGTCTATTGGATCAGCTTCTGTTCTATCCGAAGTTATTTCAGGATCCGTAAAACATCTTAGAACATGAAGAATTAAATCAACTTCTCTGATGTGATTTAAAAACTGGTTGCCAAGACCTTCGCCCGATGCGGCCCCTTTAACAAGTCCAGCAATGTCAACAAAAGAAATTGTTGCGGGAACTTCTTTTTTGGAATTAAACACTTTTATAAGTTGTGGAATTCTTGGATCTGGAACTTCTGTGATAGCTAAGTGAGGGTCTATGGTGCAGAAAGGGTAGTTTTCTGCTGGAACAGATGATTTGGTAAGCGCATTAAATAAAGTTGATTTGCCCACATTTGGTAGGCCTACTAGTCCGACTTTGATTCCCATTTGATTCCTTTTAGCTATTTTTTAATTTTAAAATTTAAAAACCTTATTTTGATTTTTGGTCAAATTTAGGCAAGAAATATTTATTTTAGGCGAAAAATAAGGATTTGAAAAGGAGTGTGTAATATTAGGCTTTACTTTTGGCTTAACTTTTTATTAGGGTGATTTTTGATAATTTTTTTAATTTCCAAACAAGGAGTCCTTTTATGGAAAATACTTCAAGACATTGTTGGTGGAAGATTACCTTCTGGTTTTTTTCTTCATTTGCGGCTATTCATCAAGGGTTAATGTTATTTAACTTTGATCTTTTAACAACATCATTGTTTATGACAACGTTGAATTTCTTGGTAAATCCTATTCTTATTATTTTCTTGTTCAGTGGTTGCTTTAGCATGTTTATGTTAATTAAATATATTTGGTGTGGATGCAAAGGCGATACCTGTACTCATTAATTGGAGCAAAATATGAAAATTAGTTTAAGTTGCATTGTTGTATGGTTGGTTGCAGCATTGGGTTCCATTTTTGCAGGATTGAAGTTGTTTCCTTCTCTTTATCCAACAAATTTTTTTATGAATAATCCAATTGTAGAGCAGACACTTCTTTGGATATTTTTAATATCCGGTTTTTTTAGTGCTTTGATGTTTTTTGTTGTTCATTTCAAAGGCCAGTGTGGCGGTTGTAAATAGTAAGGAGTTTTAATGAATGTTTTTTTTAGATCTTTAAAATGTTTTGCTTGGTTGGTTGCTTGTTTGGCTGCTATTCATGTTGGGTTAACTTTATTTCCAGCATGGAGTGTTTATTGTCCGATGATGTATCTTGTTCAGTATCCAATGTTAAATACCATTGTTCTTTGGATATTTTTACTTTCTGGTATTTTCTGTTTATATGATTTTATTAAATTACATGTAACAAAGCATTGTTGTACATGTAATGATTGTCATTGTAAAAACTGTCACTAATTATTATAAAAGGGGCCTTGTAATAAAGGTCCCCTTTAAATTTTTAAGCGATATCGTACTCATTGCAAAATTCAACATCATTGTGATTTTGTTGAATTTGGTTATTTGTTTCAGATAATAAATTTTTTAATTTATTGAGTACTTGTAGACTGAGTTTGTCTTGTGGTGTTAAATATTCTTTTTTTTCAAGCAGTGTTATGCCTGCAAGGCCCAAGAAATACAGCGTGTAAAGAAATACATCACATGTGGCTTCTGCACCTTTGATAATATATTCGCGATAGTTTGTTAAAATAAAAGTTATAATTGTTAAATCTAAAGCCTTAGATGATGTGGTTAAATAATTTACTTCAGTTATTGGAATAATTCCCATTACAAGTGTGTATGCGCAAACAAAAATACAAAAAATAATAAAAATGGCAACGGCTTTTTTGATTCGACAGGCTGTAAAGTTTTCTTTGAAGCGTGACATTTTATTTCTTGAATCTATAAAAGGTTGCTGGCAAGAAGGGCATAGGTGGGCAAGAAAATGATTGTCTTCTATTCGTTTAATTAAACATTTTATATGGGTGATATGAGCCATATCATTTGTGCATTTATAACTATAGGCGGCAGTTTTTGTTTCATTAATTATTTCTTTACAAATAGAACATGCTTGTTCTTTGGTTAAGTCGATATCTTCCCAGTCTTGTGTTTTAAAATTAAAAATTTCTAGAATTGTTTGCTCTGTTATTGGGGGTTGTGTACTAATGGTATTTGATGATGGATGCCCTTTAATTAAGCCTAAACTAGGTGTTCTATCTATCTCATTTGACGGGTTGGATGAGAAAATATTTAGAGGAAAAAATAAAATTGAAGCATAAAAAGATATAAATTTGAGGAATTGCATGTTTTTCCGATATAGAATATTTATAAATGATTTTTAAGCTATCAAATATATAGTTTATGCTTTGTTTTGTCACGTGTAAGATTAGCTTTTTTTTAAAAATGTTCTGCTTGGTAGGTTTTAATATTTATATTGTTTTGTTTCCACGCATCTTTTGAAAGGCCTGCTTTTATACAAAGACTTGATAGAAATTCATCTTTGTTTGGAAGATCTTTCCAAACCTGAGGTAGATAGGTTGCTGAGTTTAAATTTTTACTTAGAATTACTCCATCTATGTTTGGTTGCAATTTTTCAAGAAGTTCTTGAGATGATTTAAAGGAAAGATTTGTGGGTGGAGTTAATACAGAAATTTCTAATTCAATTTGAGTAAGTTCTTCTTGTTGAATTGGGCTAAATCTTGAATCATTTACTGCGGCATTGATTGCATTATCTAATATGCATTGATAAAGCGGCTTGTTTGGTAAAATTGTTCCAATGCAGCCGCGGAGCTTGTTGTTTTTTTTGATAGTTACAAAACATCCCTTTTTTTCTAAAAATTTTTTGTCTAAGTTTTTTGAATCTATTTTTATGATTTTATTTTGTAAATGATTTTTAATTGCTTCTTTTGCCCAAGAATGTAATTGTTGTTTTTCAGCTTCTGAAAATTGAGATTTTTTTTCTACAAATATTATTGAACAATAACCAACAACCCCATTTGTTTTATTTCCAGAAACGTCACCAGAATTTTTATAAGTTATAAGTTGTGGCTTCCAATCTTTTTCTTTGGCAATTTCTAAAAGTGCCGCAATGGCCCATGGTGCGTCAACTTCTTGAGAAAGAATTTTTTGTGAATCTAAATTTAAAATTGTTTGAATTGTTTGATTGTCCAGTTCAACAGCCTGGGCATACGGATGATAGTGTGAAAGATCGGCGCTAACAATTATTAAATCGTTTTTCTGTAAGTATTTATTTAAAATATTTTTAACATCGCCTGGGGGGCATTTTCCAACTAATATTGGCACAATATTTAAATCTTGAATTTGTTTTTGTAGAAATGGAATTTCAAGCTCTAAACTATGTTCGCCTTTGTCTGCTTGCGGTACAAATTTAATTCCGGGTTCTTTTAAAATATCTTTTACTGTTTGTGAAATTTTAACTTGCCCCAAGGGTGTCTGCCAATATTCAAAATCAATTGGGCAGATCCCAATTAACGGATATTTATGTGCAGGCCCTAATATAAAAACAGTTTCGTAATCTTTTTCAATCTGGTTAAATGCATCAGCTGCCACTTGGCCAGAAAATGTATAACCAGCATGCGGTACAATTATTGCTTTAATTTTATTTTCTACTTTTTTTGTTTTTGCCTGTTCAAAAAAATTATCGAGTGTTTTATTTAATGCTTGCTGTGTTGCTGCATACCAGGTGCCAGCAACATACGGTGTGCGAATGGATGCAAAGAGTGAGGAAAAAGTGAGGATAGCCAAAATTGCTGAAATGCATAAAAATTTTTTCATTAAAAACCCTTTTTAATTTGTACTATTTTACAAGTAACTCGCAGTATAACAAAAAGGATTAATTATATTCTACATTGCGTTTGTTAAAAGTTTACTCAATACAAATTGCATGACCAATTGGCCGTTCTTGTTTTTCTTTAATTTTTCGAATACTGAGTTTTCTTTCACCGGATGGGTTGTTAATTATTTCCCCGTTTAAAATCATGGTTGTGGATCCACCGCCGTCAAGATTTAGGGCTCTATCGCAGCCTAATTCAAGCATTAAGTATGCAAGAGTATTTAAACTTGCTCCGAGGCTGTAAAGTAGTTGTCTTCCATCGAGTGCGACAAATACCCATGTGCCGTCTGGTTTTAGGCCAACGGCTGTCCGCGGATGTGGCAGTTGTGCAAAATATCTAGAGTTATTTTTATTAATATTTGTATTGATTTGACCATTGTTTATTAAAATTGGATTTGCGTCGACAATATTTTCAAAATTGTTCCATTTGTTGTTGAGCTCTTTTTTGTTAGTTGCCTCTTCTGTGAATTCAAATTGATAAATGAATTCGGCGGAGCTATTTTCTTTGAATTTATTTAAATCAATTTCTGCATCTGGTCCAATTGAAATTACAAATCCATTTTTTGGGATATTAGTGTTACTCGTTGTTTTAATAGATTTAATTTGTTTATTTGAGACAGAAATTTCTGTTCGATTTTCAGAAGATTTTGTTGTTGTTCCAAATGTGGGTGTAAAAACTACAATATTATTGTCTTTTATTTTTCCATTAAGATTTGCAACGGGAATTATTTCATCATCAATTTTTACACCATATTTTATGCCAACAATATCTATTTCGGCATCTTGTCCTTTATTACTCCAACCAAGAGTTCCTAGTAACGCTGTTCTAGGCATGCTCATCCATTTATTATCTTTTTTTAACATAAACTCGGGAGCGCCGTTTTCTTCTGGTAGCCAAAAACTTCCATTTATTACAGCGGAATAACCTTTATCAAATTCAGAAGCAGGTTTTCTGCCTTGAGTAAATTCAGTTGCAGTTTCAAGATGAATTGGATTTTCTTTTGGATTTACTTCAAGAATATGCGCAACGTAAGGATAGGGTAGATTTCTTTCTAACTTGTAATATTTGATTTCTGCAGCAACTGTTGTAAAAAGACACGAGTAACAAGTTAGTATTAATAATAATTTTTTCATTAAAGCCTTTGAATTTAGGGTTAAAATATGTGAGCAGTTTAGCATAAAAAGTTTTTTAATTCTAAAATGCGATATTTTAAAAGTTACCTTGTATATCATTTTTTATTTCTGATATCATACCCTTGGTTTTTAACCAATAATATTGAGTTCTAGTCAACTTGCCCCTTTTGTAAAGCTCTTCTACTAATGATCTTCCATAATTATTTATATTAGATGAGTTAACTGCTACAGCCTGTTGCGCAATTTCAATAGCCTTGTCTAGTAATTTTTCTGGAAGATTAGGGCCATGTCTTAGAAGTGCTAGAAGTAGGCTGATTTGGTGTCGATTAGTTTCTTTTTCTTTAAATTGTAGTGCAAATTGGATTGCTGTTTCAAGTGCTCCGGGTCTTTTGACCTCAACAAGCTTAGCCAGCAAATCAAATCCTAAATTCTGTAGAGTGCTGTTCTGACTTTTTATCGCATGTTCGGATAGGTTAACAAGTTGTTGGGTAATGTTCTCATTATAGAACTCTTTATTGTAATCAAGATTGTAATCAAGAAATAATGGAATACATTTTGTTTGTATCGCATCAGGGGCTTCAATTATTTTTTCAATTATAGAGGATGTAATATCTTTTTGTATAAAATCCTTGAAAGTAATGGCCAGCATTAGCGAAGTTTTTAGATTTTCTTTCTGAAAGTTTTGGTCGAGAAGAGTTTTGTTTAATTCTTGAATAAATAGTTTTCCATATTGTTCGATAAATTTTCTATTTGTTATTGATTGAGCTTCTTGCTGTGACTTTACCTTTTTTTTAGATTGATTTTCTTCTTCCAAGAAGTATGAAAGTGATGTGATGTCCGTTTTATTGGAGATGATTTTAATTAGGTCTAGAGTTGGCTTTGGCAGCTCTTTTAATAAAAATTTATTGGAGAGTATAGTTTCAAGCATTTTTAAATTATTTGCATCATTGCTAGATATGTTCGTTAAAAACCAATATTTAAGATTAATGGATGTAGTTGTAATCGGATTTTCTATGTAAAAAGGCATGCCGCCAATATAAAAATGTTTGTAGAAATACTTCATTAGAACTGGAACTAAATCATAACTTATAAGTGTTTCATATCCCATAGATTCTAGGTATTTTACTAGTATCAATGTTTCTTTTTTTATATTTGAATGGAAATTGCAAGATGCATGCCCTTTTCTAAGTGAGATTATAGCTTTTCGTTTGTCTGGAAAGGCTACATTTAGACTTGCGTATCCTGTTTTGAGTTTTTCGGTTGTCGAGTAAGTGAAATTTAGTTTTTCTGCGATTTTTGCAGTATAGATTTCATAAAAGTTAGAGTCTAAAAATGTTTCATATATATTTTGATTTTTGAATATATCTAATTGAAAAATTTGATTTAAGATTAATATAAAATTGGCTAAGCAAGATTTTATTTCAAATAGTTCGTATTCGCTTGGGTCAACAATAACATATGTATCTTTGCCCCAAGTGAATTGATCAAAGGTTTGGTCATCTATTGTTTTTTCCGTTACTTTAATTTTTTTATTTTCTAGAGCCTGTTTCATTTCATCATTGTTTGGTAAGTAAATGAAAGCGTTGGTCTGTATTACTTTTTTTGTTTTTTTATTTAAGGCTTTTTTATATTTAACCCATGGTAAATTTTCAACAACTTTTAACCAATGCTTTTCAGCAGAACCAGTTTTGTTTTGCTGATCAATGTATTCTTTTAGGCTTTGGATTGGTTTTGCCTGAGTTGTTATTTTTTTGACATTTTCAGTTGAGAAAATTCCTTCCTTTGAGTACGCAATCAGATTAACAAAATTTCTTAGTGCATTATCGGCGCAACTTAAAAATGCATTGTTTTTGTAGTGCGTTCTAAAAGATCCAGTCTGTGGTGGATATCCTGGATTGAACAAGAGTTTGACCACTATTTTTTCATAATTTTTTTCTAAAATTAAGATTGGATCTATCAGATGTTCTTGTGGGAATGCCTCTTCCTCAGAAGTTTTTTTTAATTCTTGGACTGTATATTTTTGATCTGGCCAGTTTGTATTTTGAAGAGTATTTATACCATCTTTTGTTAAAACTTCTTTGCCTACTCCTTCTGCTAAGCCATCATAAAATGTTTTTAAATTTTCCTTATTGGTTGTGCCCTTGCGGTAAAGAGTTGCAAGTAATAAATAAATTACAGTGTTTTTTGGATACTCGATTTTATATTCTGTTTTCTTTTTTTCCCTTTCTTCTGTTGGTTGAAACCAGCCGCAATTTTTTAAAGCAGCGGTAAGAATATTTACGGGTGTTTTTATATTGAATTTATTTTTATTTATATTTTCTGGAAGTTTTTCTTTTTGTTTTTCTATTAGTTCTGTGACTTGGGTTTTAAACTCGTTTTCTTGTTCTTGTTTTTGGTGGCTTTCAATCAGGCCAATAAGTTTACCAATATCTTTTTGATCAAAATAATTTATAAATTTCAGTTCGCCTGTTGCAACACCTAAATCGCCCTCGATTTCATTGAATAGAACCTCTCTTGTAAGCTCAACAACTTTGTCATTTCGTGTTGGAGTATCAAATGTTTTTCCAAAAGTGTAAAAATTTTTGACTAACCCACTTTCCCACCAGATGCCCCCGTGAATTGGAGAAAGATGTTTGTACTCAGGTTTTAAGATATTCCAGGTATCTTTGAGGTCAAAAATATTAATGTCTGCAAAAACAAGTTGTGCGTAAATAATTGCGGGTAAAATTAATAATATTTTTTTGTTCATTTGTTTCCTTTTTTTTAATTCTTCTGCGAGTCCCCAGGCTTTGCCAAGATTACTCTAGACACAGCGTGATGAGCGCGAAGAAGAGTGCTTTTTTGATTATTCTTAGTATTTAAATTTTTGACTTATTTGCTCATCTTCAATGTTAAATTTTTGGTTTATTTAAAGTCAATAGATTTTGACTTTGTTAATTAATTAATTCATTAATTAATTTTTTTGTTGCGCGCAATCCTTCGATACATTTTGCTACGCAAAACACTCAGGATGAACGGCGGGAGGGCAGCAAAAAGGTCCGGAAGAAACCAGGCCCAATACATAAAAAAGGCCCGGAAGAAACCGGGCCCAATGCATAGTTTTGATGAGTTTTACTCGTTTATTTCTGGTTCGATTGGTTCATCATTGTTTTCTGAGTTTCCTGAATCGTTTGATCCGGAATCGGATTGTTTTTGTGCTTGTTCGTAAACAATTTGACCAATTTTTTGCGATGCTGTTAAAAGTTCATCAGTTGCTTTTTGAAGAGCTTCTGCGTTGTTAGCATTTTCTTGCATTTCTGTTTTTGCTTTTTCAATAGCTGCTTCTACTGTCTTGATTTCATCTTCAGACAGTTTTTCTTTATGCTCTTTTAGAGCTTTTTCTACTTCTAAAATTACACCATCGAGTTTATTTTTCTTTTCAACGGCTTCTTTTGCTTTTATGTCTTCTTCTTCATGCAGTTTTGCTTCTTGAACCATTTTTTCTATTTCAGATTTATCTAAACCGCCGCTACTTGTAATTTGAATTCTTTGCTCTTTGCCTGTGCCTTTGTCTTTTGCGGAAACATGCACAATGCCGTTTGCATCGATATCAAAAGTAACTTCAATTTGAGGTACGCCACGAGATGCCGGAGCAATGCCCTCTAATTTGAATTGACCAAGAAGTTTATTATCTTTTGCGAATTCTCTTTCACCTTGAACAACTCTTATGTCCACGGCAGATTGGTTGTCTTCTGCGGTTGAAAAGACTTGAGATTTTTTGGTTGGTATTGTTGTGTTTCGTTCAATCAACTTAGTTGCAATTCCACCCATGGTTTCGATACCAAGAGAAAGGGGAGTGACATCAAGAAGAAGAATGTCTGTAACATCTCCTGCAAGCACACCACCTTGAATTGCGGCACCGATAGAAACAACTTCATCTGGATTTACAGATCTATTTGGTTCTTTACCAAAGAAATCTTTTACAATTTGTTGAATCTTTGGAATTCGTGTAGAACCACCAACTAAAATAACTTCATCAATTTTATCTTTTGTTAAACCTGCGTCTGCAAGAGCCTTTTTGCATGGTTCTATTAATCGTTTAAAAATGTCTTCGCATAAACTTTCTAGCTTTGCGCGGCTAATTTTTATTACTAAATGTTTAGGACCAGTTGCATCGGCTGTGATGTAAGGTAAATTGATTTCTGTTTCTGACAATGTTGAAAGTTCTTGCTTCGCTTTTTCTGCGGCTTCTTTTAATCTTTGAAGCGCCATTTTGTCATTGCGAAGATCAATTCCTTGGTCTTTTTTGAATTCTTCAATTAAATAGGTTATTAATCTGTGATCGATATCATCACCACCTAAGTGTGTGTCACCATTTGTGGATTTAACTTCAATAACGCCATCACTGATTTCTAAAATAGAAATATCAAAAGTACCGCCACCAAAATCGAATACTGCGATAGTTTCATCTTTCTTTTTATCAAGACCATAAGCTAATGCGGCAGCTGTGGGTTCATTAATAATTCGTTTAACATCTAAACCAGCTATTTTGCCAGCATCTTTGGTTGCTTGACGTTGTGAATCGTTAAAATATGCAGGAACTGTTATAACCGCTTCTGTTACTTTTTCTCCTAAATAATCTTCAGCTATTTGCTTTAAGTGGCTTAAGACTGCTGCGGAGATTTCTTGAGGAGAGTATTCTTTGCCTTGAGCTAAGATAGCAACATCGCCATTGGCTTTTTTTACAATCTTGTAAGGTAAGTGAGTGGCTTCGTTTTTTACGTCATCATATTTTTTGCCAATGAATCGTTTGGCAGAATAGATTGTGTTTTCAGGATTGGTTATAGCCTGTCTTTTTGCAAGCGTTCCAACAAGTCTTTTTCCATCTTTTGTGAAAGCAACAATTGATGGGGTTGTGTTGTTACCTTCTTTATTTGGGATAACTTTGGCGCTACCACCTTCCATTATTGAGACAACTGAATTGGTTGTGCCAAGATCAATTCCTATGATTTTTGCCATGTGCTTTTCCTTTCTAATTATTGTTAATTCCTTGAGGGTTAAAAACGCGTCTGTATAACACTTATTTTACATATATTGTTTTTTGAGTCAATAATTAGACTCAAATTATCTTAGTCTTTTACACTCAGATAATCTTAATATGTTTTTAGTAAGCTTTTTTGGCTTACGGATCTGTCGTATAATTTATATATTATTGTTAACAAATGCTTTCACTTTTTAAAACTTGATGGGTTGCTTGGCCCTAGGTGTAACCTTTGTTTAAAAGTCGTTTGGTAACTATTTTATTATTCTTTTTGTTGAAAAAGTGCGATTTTTCACTCCGTCTTTGTCCCTTCGCCCTTTACTGACGAAGTTATACAAGGGGGCTCATGGCCTTGACTACGTGAATATCTAATACCTGTGGACAACACCCGTGGATTGTGAGTCTTTAATTAAAGCGGGAGGGTGATGATTGGTTAATAAGTGTAAAGAGGGGATGGGGATGATGAGGGGATGATGATTGATTAATATAACGATGATGATTGATTAATATAACAATGAAATGAAATGAAGGGATTGATATATTATAAGGCATAATAAGGCATAATTATGAGGCATAATAAGGTGATTGTATATAAGGTGATTGTATATGATGACTGTATAAGGAATGATGACTGTATAAGGAATAAGGAATGAAGATGATTTGATACAAGAAATTAAGAGATGATTTGATACAAGAAATAAGGAATAAGAATGGGTTATATTTTAAATATATACTTACTTAACACCTTAATATATTCACTTACTCCTTCATGCATATAATACGCAATAATTAAATGTAATGTATAAGCAAGAAGCGTAAATGCTAAAAATAAAGAACTTATGAGCATAATTGGAAATAGCAATCCGTAACGTTTACGTGCAAACCAAACCATTATAAAAACACTAACCAATCGCACGCCATGTATTAACAAAAGAGAGTTTATTAAACCAATATACGATATAGTATTAAATAAGAATAAAATAATAAGCATTACACAATAGGGACTATACGCGATAAACAATCTTACATATTCGCGCTTAATTTCAAGCACGCGTTCATACGGAGAAAAAATCGCCTCCAGTAAATACCCTAATACCATAATAAAAAAGAGTTTGAAAATCATATGATCAACATGATTGTTATGAATTAACTGTAAAAGCAAAAATAATAAAATTCCAAAAAGGGGAAGGCAGAGGCCGGCGATCTTTGAGATAAGTTTTTTGAAGGCAGTTTGCAATGATGTTTTTCCATCTTGAATCATATCTGTATATGCAAGTAAAGATGTGTCTGTTGTGCCAATAGTTTTAATCACGGATCGATAAAATAATAATGCACCATCACTTGCGATCTTGAAAAAATTACCCGCTTCATAACCTAATATATGAGTAAATACAGGAAGTAAAAAATTACGCTCAGTTAAACTTTTTATTCCATTGCTTCCCCACATTAATGCTGAATGCTTTGTGAAACTCCACCATAGTGAATTAGTGTTTTTAGACGATGTATACGTCATTTCTTGATAAAATTTAGGAAGCATTATTATAGCTGCAGCTAATATTCCTAAACCAGTAAATAATTTAGTAAGAAGTATTGCATGAAATAATTTGTGAGAATCCATTTGAAATATAAAAATAGTAATTAAGTTTGCGATAGTTTCTAATGCTGTCATGACTGAGATTAATAAGTTGAATTGCTTTTGCCAAAAGTGTGCGTGATAAATTAATTTTACTACGCCTATACAGCCTTCTATAACATATATCAACACAGCTAGCATAATGATCATGGGGCATATATTTTTTATAAAACCTTTCATTAAAAATTGAATGGTAAATAAAAAAATTGGTGTGGTAATTATCAATGCTAGGGTCTGGAATAGCATAGTGTAAATTGTAAATTGTCTGTGTGATTGTTTATTTTGTGCAAAGTGGGGTAAAAATAAAGGGATTGATTTACGAAAACCAAAATCAGTCCAAAGAAGAAGTAAAAAAATTATACTATTTATGTTGCTCCATGCGGAAAAAGCTTGTGGCGCGAGGTATTGGAAAAATAAAATTGTAGCAATAGCACTGGTTGTTTTGTGAAAAATATAAACGATGGCATTCCAGTTAACGCCTTGATTGAATTTGGAGATTATTTGTTTTGAATCCATAGTAATTTCGCTATTTTATAAAAGAAAATGATAGTATACCATGGGGATAATTTAAGAAAAGGTTAAGTGCTTATATTAATTTTAGAGCTATTTTTAATTTTAAAAATAGCTCTAATTCTTTAACATATATGTTGTTTATTTGGAAATTTCTTTTAGTTTTTTCAAAAGTTCTTCTAATTTGGTTTTTAGTGAGCTTAATTGTGTTTGAAGTTGCGAAATATCGCTGATAGTTTCAGCGGGAAGAGTTTTTTTAGATATATCTGCCTGCATTGCCGCATAAAGTTTGTCTTGCATTTTACTTGATTTGGCCAAATCATATGCCGTTTGGTTTTTCTTGTTTGTTTCATTAACATTAATACCTTGTTTAATTAAAAGGCTAGCCATCTCTAGAGCAGCATTTTCGTTGTAAATGTCGTTGATGTCGTTGGTGCTGCTGAAACTCTTTGAGCGTTTTGCGGCTAAATGTAGAGGAGTTTCGCCATCATTGTTTTTTGCGTTAATGTCGGCATTGTTACTTAGTAATAATGTTATTATGGGTGTGAACTCTGTTGAGTTTTCAAATATTTTTGGTGAGTCTATCAGTAAATGTAAAGGCGTATTGCCGTCTTTGTTTTTTGTGTTAGTCTTAGCACCCTTTTTAACTAAAAACATTATTAATTGGTTGTCGGCACTGATCATTGCCAAATGTAATGGTGTATTGCCATTTTTGTTGATTGCGTCAATATCAGCACCATTGGCAATTAATAACTCTGCCATTTTTAAATTGTTTTTTTGTATTGCTAAATGTGGTGGTGTGTCGCCTTTTTGGTTGCTTGCATTAATGTTAGCACCCTTGACAATTAAAAACTTTGCCATTTCAAAATTATCAGATTCTACAGCTAAATGTAGTGGTGTATCGCCTTTTTGGTTACTTGCATTAATGTTAGCACCAATGGCAATTAAAAAATTTGCCATTTCAAAATCGTTTTTTTGTATTGCTAGATGTAATGGTGTCTTGTCTTTTTGGTTGTTTTCATTAATGTTGGCGCCATTGGCAATCAAAAACTTTATCATTTCAAAATCTTTGTTTTGTAATGCTAGCCTTAATGATGAAGAAAGATTTTTGTTGGCACCTTTTTCAATTAACAACTTTATCATCTCAAAATTTTTTAATTCTGTTGCTAAATCTACTGGTAGTTTGTCATAATCACATTTAAAATTAATAGATGCAGGACTACTTTCTAACAATATTCGTGCTATTTCTAGTTTCCCGTTCTTTATGGCTAGACATAAGGGTGTTTGATCATCATGTCTTTCACTAGCCCAGTGTTTATGATTTTTTATTAATATTTCTACTTCGCTTGAATTATTGTTTTTTATCGCGGTAAAAAGTGGTAATGCTGGCTCATTGCTTCCGTAACAACTCCATTGAATCATTGTAATAATTAATAAAAGATATTTGGACGTTATTTTTGAAGTCCAGGCCAAATTTATTTTTTTCATTATATTTTTGCTCTTACTTATTCATTATATTTTTTTGGAACAATTTGATTTGTAGACAACTTGATGATTTTTAGGATCAATTTCAAGTTGAATGAGAATGTTTCTTCCAATCAAAAAGATACTTAGCACAATTAATGCTATTGTTAATATTTTCATTTTCTTCTCCCCCTAATAGAATTTGATAATAGGATAACAAGTTGTATTTTCATTTGTAAATAATTAGTTTATAAAAAAATAAAATCATGGCATTTAATAAGGTTTTTTTGAGTCAATCTTATATGTCTTTTTTATTTAAAAAAACAAAGCAAAATAGTTCATTTAGACATCTGCTTGCGCTTTGTTTTGAGTTTTGCCCCAGGGTTTTGATTGAACTTGTTTGTCAGTGGTTGAATTGTGCGGCCTGAAAAACGTTCATTATAATCGATCTTCGAATGCCACACTTAGAATAAAGAGATTTTTATTCTTTTTATATTTGTTTCACATAGAAAAATGGGTATGGTTTTACAGATAATGTTGAGTTCTGTGGAGCTGAATTGTTATAGTTATTGTGTATTTAATTAAGCGAATTTGGGTAGGAGCGAACAATGAGGGTTTTAGTTTTATTATTTTTTATTTATTCAAATGTATTGATATGTCTAGGAAATCCTTATGTAGACCATCATTCGGAATTACTAGTTATACATAGAAGACTAGCTAAACATGTCTTTTTTTTAAAAAGTTTGGGAACAACGAATCAATATATTTATGTTCCTTCCAAAAGTGATTTTCGGCTTTTAAAAAAATATCAATCAGATATGTTTGGGATGTTTAAAAGAAAAAAATTTTTAACATTGAAAAAGCCTCAATTTGATAACACCTTTATTTTTCAACATCCTTTAACCAAAGCATGTGTTGATAATTTATCTTTATGCAAAAATAATCTTATGTGTTTATTTAAAACTTGGGATAAATTTTCTATAGAAGATGATCCACAGGCAGATTTATTTTTGCGAGAATATTCTATTGTTATTCTTGCGTGCTACAAAGAGGTTTTAATAAGTTCTAAACAAATTTCACCGTATGTAAAAAATTTTTTACCTGATGTAAAAGGTGCATTTAGTGTTTTGCAGGAGGTTGATTTAACTGAATTAATCGGCATATTAGATGATTATATGCGTTTAATTTCTATGATTATTGGAATTTATCAATCTAGTTCGCAGCTTTCTTGGGGGGACTGGTTGAAGTCAAATTGGTGGATGATTCCAGCTCTTTCTGTGATGTTGTTGTTAAATTTTAGGCATGTGCTATTTGGTGGAAAACCAAGTGGCTTAAATTATGGCATTGGTGGCGGAGGCGAATCGTTTGATGGCGGACTTCCTTTTGATCAATACCAATAAATTTGCGGGTTGTGTTAACTAGTCATTAAACAATATTTTTTTTCTGTTATACTTAATTCTAAGATATTTTATGTTGGCCGGAGGTTCTTCCCAAAGGGGGCCGGATGTTTTCTTTAAATGACAAAGTTATCTATCCTGGGCATGGTGTTGCAAAGGTAGTTAGAATTTTGGAAAAATGCATTGCAGGAAAACCGACTCAGTTTTTTGAACTTCATTTGATGAGCAAAGATATGACGGTATTAGTTCCTGTGTGCAACTTAAGCGTCATCGGTGTCAGAAAAATTAGTTCGTCTGATTTTATTCAAGACATTTTTAATATGTTAGCTGTCCCTATAAAAATTGCTGAAAACACAGAAGGGTTGCCTGTTAATTGGAATAAACGGAATAAGGATTATCAAGCTAAATTAAGATCCGGTGATCTACTGGAAATTTCAAAAATTTATAAAACATTAAAATTGATTTCCGCAAGAAAAGAACTTTCTTTTGGTGAAAAATATTTGTTACAACAAACAGAAGGTTTGCTTGTTGAAGAAATTGCTCTTGTTTATAACTCTGAAGAAGACAGTGCTTTGGAATGTTTGAGATCAGCTTTAAGTAAAAATCAGATGTTTTCTTCTTTGTGATATTCATTTATTATAAGAATAAAATTTTTATTTAATTTTAAAATACAATTGGTTTTATGAACAAGACATTATTAATTATAAGCGGCCCAACTGGTGTTGGCAAAAGTGATTTAGCAGAAAAGATAGCGGCTCAGGTTGGAGGCGAAATAGTTAATGCGGATATGGGCCAATTTTATGAACCCATTGGGATTGGTACTGCAAAGCCTAATTGGAAAGAATCTAAAATCCCTCATCATTTATTTGATATTATTAATCAACCTAAAAATTTAACTGTTTATGAATATAGAAATCTTTTATTTAATAAACTTAATGAACTTTGGGAAAAGGGCCGTCTACCAATTTTGGTAGGAGGTTCTTCTTTTTATTTAAAATCTTTATTTTATCCCCCATTAGATATTCCAGAAAATGAGTCAGCGTTTTGTAAGTTAGAAGATCTTGACGTTACCTGGGAAACTCTTAATAGTATTGATCCTAAACGAGCTGAGGATATAGAGTCAAATGATATCTATAGAATTAATCGTGCATTAGAGCTTTGGTGTAAGACAGGTAAAAAACCTTCAGAATTAGAGCCGGAGTTTGATGTTAATTTTCCATCCGAATTTCATTTTATTTATGTGTTAAGAGATCGAGCAGAACTCTATAACAGAATTAATTTAAGAACCCGTCAAATGTTAAATGAAGGGTGGATTCAAGAAGTTCAAAATATTTTGGGAACGTCTTGGGAAGATTTTTTAAATGAGAAAAAATTAATTGGATATCCTGATATAATCGATTATTTGACACAACAAAAAAACATTGCCAATAAAGAAGATTTAATTGAAATTATAAGCAAAAAAACTAGAAATTATGCAAAGCGGCAAATAATTTTTTGGAGAATGTTAAAGAGTAAGTTGGGCAAAGATCTTGAATCATTGCAAAAAAGCGGTTGCTATTTAGCATCAACTTTGCATGAGGTGAACTTGACGACCGAGCCTATTGAAGGGTATATTGAACAGCTGTTATGGCATCTTAAAAATCGTTAAAAAAGGTAGAAAGTTTATGAATTTTGAAACATTAAAATCAAAAAAAAATAAATATTCTGAAATCGTTTTAAGTAGTAGGCAGATCAGTTGGATTGGATCTGGCATTGTGATTTTTTCTTTTTTTGTATTTGTTTCGGGATATTTTTTGGGATGTAAAAATTCAGTTGAAAAATTTACAGATAAAATGGAAAAAGAAGCTTTTGTTGATAATATACATTATTCAATGGCTGACATGTATGATAAAGGTGAAAATATTGCTTGCAAGGAAGATTTAAGGGATGATTTAGATCAAATTCCTTTACTTGAAAATAAAGAAGAAAAAATGGAAATTGTCGCAGCAGAGCTTCCTGAAAAGGCACAAGTAGTAAAAAATGAGAATGTTGCAGAAGATAAAGTAACAACCAATATATCGGATGTAAAAAAATCTGAATCGGGTAAGTTGTTTTATGCGGAATTGGTAGGGTTTGGATCAGCTAAAGCGGCACAAAAATTTGTAGAAAAAATGGAAAAAAATGGATTGAAAATTTCACTCAAAAAAAGACAAAGCAAAGGGAAAAAGGGTCGGGTAGTCACATGGTATCAGGCAGTGACTGATAAGTATTTAGAAAAGGAAGAGTTGCAAAAATTTGTCGATAAGATAAAAACAATAGAAGCGCTTCATGATGTTAGAATTTGTGTTTAAAAAATTAATATTTTTAAGAAAGGATTAAGGCTGTGATTAGTTACATCAGAAGAGGAATGCAAAACGAAATTGTTTACAAGGTTATTGTTATCGGTTCGGTCGCCTTTTTGATTATTGCCTGGTACATTTTGCCAATGTTTGATCAGAAAAGAAAAGATTATTTGAGTCAGACAGTTGTGACGGTTAATGGTTCATCGGTTCCTCTAAGGGAATTAAAAAAGAAGTCAGAGAATATTCAAAATCAAATTAGTGCTATGAGGCAGGCTTATGGTGCCGTGGTAGACAATTTCTTAAAACATATGGGATTAGATAAAAATCCTGAAACTGCCGCAATGAATCATATAATTAGACAAGAACTTATGGCTCAATCTGCAAATTCTATACCTGTAAATGTAAACCCAGATTTTGCAACATTGCGTCTGTTTAATCCTTTTTTTGTTGCCAAAGAGCTTGCTGATATTGTTCCTTACTATCAGATCATGGATCAGTATGGTAAGTTAGATATGGACGCGCTTAAAAGCTTTCTTCAACAAAGACAAATGACGTGGTCTGACTTTGAAAAAGAACTACAAAAAAGAGTTGCTGTTTCAATAGCAAAAAATTTAGTAGAAAATGCTTTTTATACTCCTAAGTTTGATTTAGATTTAGAGTTGATTGCTCAAAATCAAGAAAAAGATTTTACAATTTTAACTTTCCCTATTTCTAAGTATGTAAATGAACTTAAATCACAAAAACTTGATGAAGCTGCGTTGGATCGTTTTTATAAAAAACAAAATAAAGATTCAAAAAAATATTTAGTCCCAGAAAAACGAGATGGTAATCTTTGGTCTTTTGATATAAAAGAATACAACGCGTTAGTAAGTAATGAAGATATTGAAAAATATTATGATAAAGTAAAACGATCCAAATATATGGAAGCTCCTGCAAAAATTAAAGTCAGACGCATTTTATTTACAGTAGATGAAGCTAACCCTTCTGATGGTGTAAGAACTAAGGCGGAAAGTTTAAGGCAAGAAATATTAATTGATAAATCAAAATTTGCAGAATTTGCAAAACAGTATTCTGCTGATAAAGAAACAGCAAAAAAAGGTGGATTGATTGAATTCTTTGAACGAGGTTCTAGGGATCCAAATTTTGAAAAAGCAGCCTTTATATTACAAGAAGATGGCGATGTTTCAGCGGTTACAGAAACAAAGGATGGCCTAGAAATAATTCAAAGAATTTCTAAGAAAAATCCAGAGTATAAACCACTTGAAAAAGTTAAAGCCGAAATTCGTGATTTGCTGGCTGTTAGAGAATTTAAACAAGCATTTGCGCAAGATATAAGTCGTGTATTAGATTCTGAAAACTTTGTTGAATTTGCAAATTCCAAAAAAGCAAAAAAAGAATTCAAAAAAGGTATTTCTAAAGATGGTTCACAAATAGCACAAAGATTGTTCCGCGTTTCTTCTATTGGTGAAAGAGCCTATTTTGTTGATGTTGAAAATAAAAAAGGCGTTGTGGTTGAGCTTGCAAACATTGATAAGAGTTATACTCCTGAATTAAAAGATGTTGAGGCATTAGTTAAAGAAGATTATTACCAAGAAAAGGCAAAAACTTTATTGGAAGAAAATCTTAAAAAAGCAAAAGCTATGAGTTTTACAAAATCAATTTCTGAAGTCGCAAAAGAGTTTAGAGTTTCAGAAACCAAAACAGGATTTGTTTTGGTAAAAAAAGCTTCTGAGAATTCAGTTCTTAAAAAACTAGAAGATCAGGGAATAACTGTATCATCATTGTTTCTTTTAGATCAAAAAGGAGCAGTTAAGGTATTTGAGGGTCCTCAAAGCGGATTATTAGTAAAGTTAGAAGGTACCAAACTTGTTGAAAAGTCCGATCAAAACCCAAGCTTAAAAGAAATTGAAGCAGGTCAAGAACAAAGCTACAGGCAAATAGGTGAAGCATCATTTGTTGCTTCTTTGTATAGAAATGCTAAAATAGATATCGACAACACCTTGTACTCTGTGAAAGAATAATAAAAAAATGAAAATAAAGAATGAGATTAAGGCCGCAAAACAGGCTCCTGATAACGAATTTGATGCAAAAAAGAAGGCCTTAGAGGTTACATTTGCACAGATTGACAAACAATATGGACAAGGTTCCGTAATGATGTTAGGTCAGTCTGAAAATAGAAAATTTGATGTTATTTCTACCGGATCTATTCTAATTGATCAGGCTATTGGCATTGGGGGTTACCCAAAAGGTCGAATAGTTGAGATATTTGGCCCAGAGTCTTCTGGTAAAACAACTTTAGCATTGCATGCAATTGCCCAAACCCAAAAAAAAGGCGGAATTTGTGCATTTATTGATGCTGAACATGCTATGGATCCATCTTATGCTGCCAATTTAGGTATTAATATTGATGATTTGATTATCTCACAGCCTGATTTTGGTGAACAGGCGTTGGATATTGCTGAAATTTTGGTAAGATCTAATGCTGTTGATATGATAGTTATCGACTCTGTGGCAGCGTTAGTTCCTAAAGCTGAGTTAGAGGGTGAGATGGGCGATGCCCATATGGGGTTGCAAGCTAGATTGATGTCTCAGGCCTTAAGAAAGCTTACTCCAATTGTTCATAAGTCAAAAACTGTAATTGTTTTCATCAATCAGGTGAGACAAAAAATTGGTGGCATGGCTTATGGTAATAATGAAGTGACAACAGGTGGTAATGCTTTGAAATTTTATTCTTCACTTCGTCTTGAAGTTAGAAAAATGGCTAGCTTGAAAAAAAATGAGGATCATTTTGGCAACCGTGTTGTTGTCAAAGTGGTTAAAAATAAGATGGCTCCTCCATTTAAACGTGTTGAATTAGACTTGTTATTTGGTGTAGGTATTAGTAAGGAATTAGATCTTTTGGATGCAGCGTTGCATTACGGTGTTATAGATAAATCCGGGGCTTGGCTTGCATATAATGGTTCTAATTTTGCTCAAGGTCGTGAACAAGCACTTAAATCTTTGCAGACAGATAAACAACTGGCTGAGGATGTAGAAAACAGCGTGTTTAAGGCTATTCAAGAAAAGCAAGCTGTTGTTGATTTATTTTAATTAGTTAAAACGGGTAGGTAAAATTTGAAAAATAATGTTAAAGACACTCAACAGCCTATTAATGAGGCGATTAAAGCGTCTTCATTACAGGTTATTGGTGAAACAGGGGAAAATCTCGGAACAATCTCAAGAAGTGAAGCTTTGAGGTTGGCAAGAGAAGCAAGCCTTGATTTGGTTTTGTTATCGCCAGAAGGCGGTGAAGGTTTGCCAGTCGCTAAGATCATGGATTTTGGCAAGGTTCTTTACGCCAAGAAGAAAAAGCAATCTGAAGCAAAAAAGCGTCAGAAGGTTATTCAGATAAAGGAAATCAAAATGCGTCCTAAAATTGGCGAACATGATTTTCAAACCAAATTAAAACATGGTGTAAGCTTTTTGCAAGATGGCAATAAGTTAAAGATTACACTAATGTTTAGGGGTAGAGAGATAACAACTAAGGAAGAGCGTGGAGCAGAATTCTTTGATAAAATTGTCGCTACCCTAAAAGAAATGGGTATGGATAACTTGATAATGGAAAAAGATTCCATTACAGGTGGTTTTTGGTCTAGAATTTTTAGTACAAAAAATATTAAGTAACTCGATAATTTAATAGGATTTAAAATGGCAAAAGCACAAGCTAAAATGAAAACTAGATCGGCTGCAAAAAAAAGATTTAAGGTTTTAAAAAGTGGGGCGGTGAAGCATGGTAAGGCATATAGAAGACACCTTTTGACTAAAAAATCAAGAAAGACCAAAAGGAATTTGAGGGGTGCTGGCTACTTGCTTAGTGCCGATGCAAAAAATATGTTAATTTGCATGCCTTATGCTTAAGTATTTAACGTTTAATAGTTTATAAATAATTAGGATTACATTATGTCAAGAGTAAAACGCGGTATCGCTACAAAAAAAAGACACAAACGTCTTCTGAAACATACTAAGGGTTTTTGGGGACAAAGAAAAAATATTTTTAAAAGAGCCAAAGAAACTCTGTTGAGAGCATGGGCCTTTGCTTTTAAGGGTCGTAAGCTTAAAAAAAGAGATATGCGCGCCTTGTTTATTACAAGAATTAGTGCCGCTGCAAAATCTAATGGTTTATCTTATAGTAGATTAATTCATGGTCTGAATAAAGCTAATATTTCTCTTAATAGAAAGATGCTTAGTCAACTTGCAATCTTCGACTCAAAGGCATTTTCTGCGATAGTTAACAAAGCAAAAGTTAGCTAATCTTGACAATTAAAAGACCAACTTATTAAAATAAGTTTGTCTTTTTAATTTTTTGTCGAGGAGAATGAAGTGGAAATGCTAAAAATGTTAGAAGATAAAGTTGCTGGTTTAATAGCCATTGTGAAAGATCTAAGGCTTGAGAATATTAAACTTACCGAAGAAAATGTATTGTTAATGGAAGAAATTAATACATTGACAGAAAAACTAGGTAAATTGGAAGATTCTCTTCTTAAGGGATCAGCCGATGTTAGAGAACTTAGCGAAGAAAAAGTTTTGGCTAAACGCGCCATGGATGAGTTGATTAGAAGTATAGATTCATTTGTCGGAAGCGAAGAGTAGTCGTATGGGAGAGCAAAGAAAATATACAATTACAATTTTTGCTAATCCGTACGTTCTTGTTAGTGATGAAACAGAAAAACATCTTATGTCTTCTGCGAGTTTAGTTGATTCATTGATGACTGAAATCGCTACTAAGGTTGGTGCGGAAAATGTCGTTCGTGTTGCTGTTCTTGCCGCTGTCAAGTTGGCTAGTAAGACTTTGAAGCTAGAAGATAAAATTTCAAGAAACAACTATGAAGTAGAGTTATTGGCTGATATGATTGATCAAGAATTAAAAACCTTGCAAAAATTTTAAATGGAAGCTTACCGCTTAAAAATTTTTATTTTTAGATTCTAACGTTTTTCCAACTTTTAGTGTTTGAACCACTTCTTTTTTTCGTATAAGAAAAAAGGATGCTGTTTGCATATAAAATTTTATTTATTAGTTGATTAAAAAATCGTTAGGAAAATATATGTTTGTTTGGATTATAGGAGCGGTTTCTTTATTGATAATCGCAATTGGTCTCGTGATATTACGCGCAGCCAACGCAAAATTTGCTAAGGCATCGGAGTTAATGAGTGATGCAAAAAATCGTTGGAAGAATGTTAAGCAAGAAATTGAAACAGAGCGTCGCGAAGCATTACTGAAACTTAAAGATGAAATTTATAAAAAAAGAAATGAGTTTGAATTAGAAATTAAACGTGACAAGATAACTTTGGAACGTTTGCAAAATAAATTGAATGATAAGTCGGAAAGTTTAGAAAAAAAAGAGCAACAATTAGATGACCTCAAAAGAGAGCTTCAACAGAAAGAACGCGCTGTTTCAAGAAATGAAGACATGCTTCGTTTGAATGAAACTAAGTTGAAAAATCTTTATGATGAATTGATTAATAAATTAGAGCGTTCTAGTAATATGACCCAAGAAGAGGCTAAACAAGCTTTATTTGATACTTTAAAAGCGGAAGTACAGCTTGCAAGTCAAAAATGGGTACAAAAGGTTGAAGAAGAGGCTCGTCAAACAGCAAAACAAAAATCAATTGATATCGTAATTGGTGCTATGCAGAGATTTAGCGTAGATCAAGTTGCTCCTCATGCCTCAAATACCGTTCAACTTCCAAATGAAGATATGAAGGGACGTATTATTGGTAAAGAAGGTAGAAATATCAAGTCTTTGGAAATGGCAACCGGCATGGAGTTTGTAATTGGTGAAATTCCAGAAATAATTACTATTTCCGGCTTCAATCCGGTGCGTCGCGAAGTTGCAAAACGCGCATTAGAAGTTCTTGTTGCAGATGGTCGAATTAATCCGACAAAAATTGAAGAAACTGTCGCAAAATGTGAACAAGAAGTGGATGAAATTATTGAAGAAAAGGGTCGAGAAGCGGTTCTTGAATTTAATCTTCAAGGTGTTCATATGGACATAATTAAATTGCTTGGAAAATTACATTTTCGAACTAGTTTTTCACAAAATGTTTTGGCCCACAGTAAAGAAGTTGCTTTCATAGCTCGAATGCTAGCAGAAGAGTTAGGCCTCGATGGCAAAATAGCTTTAAGAGCTGGATTATTCCATGATATAGGCAAGGCTTTGTCTGAAGAAATAGAAGGGCCTCATGCTTCAATAGGTGCGGATGTGTTACGTCGATGTGGTGAAGATGCAAGAGTTGTTAATGCTGTTGCCGCTCACCATGAAGAAAGTGAATTTAAATCAGAATATGCTCCGATCGTTTTAATCGCAGATGCCATCTCAGCGTCTCGTCCAGGAGCAAGAAGAGAAACATTATCAGCATATTTAAAACGGCTTGAAAAGCTTGAAGAAATTGCGAATTCGTTTGAAGGCGTAAAGAAAGCTTACGCTTTACAAGCTGGTCGTGAAATTAGGGTCATTGTTCAAGAAGATTTTTTGACTGATGAAAAATCTGCAGAATTAGCAAGAAATTTGGCTCAAGCGATTGAAGCGAATATTAATTTTCCAGGTCAAATAAAAGTTAATGTTATTCGAGAAAAAAGGGCTATCGAGTACGCGAGGTAAAAAAGTGGCAAAGCTTAGATTTTTAATGATCGGTGATGTTGTTGGTGCAATCGGTCGCATAATGTATCAAAAACACATAAAGGCATTGAAAGAAAAATTTAATGTTAATGGTGTTATTGTAAATGGAGAAAATTCTGTTCATGGTCGAGGTATAACATCAAAAGCGGTTAAGTTTTTTAAACATAATGAAGTTGATATGATTACGTCTGGAAATCATGTGTGGGCGCAACGAGAAATAATTCCAACATTGGAAGAAAAAAAAGACCTCTTAAGGCCGGCAAATTATCCTTCAGGTGTTCCAGGTACTGGAATTGGTTTTTTTGATTGTGAAGGTTATAAGGTAGCAGTTATCAATTTACAGGGTCGTGTTTTTATGCATGATGATGTTGATTGTCCTTTCCGTTCAGCTGATTCCATTTTAACGTATGTAAAAAGTCAAACTAATATTGTTTTAATTGATTTTCACGCCGAAGCTACATCAGAAAAGATGGGCTTGGCATACTATCTTGATGGACGTGTGAGCGCTGTTGTAGGAACACACACACATGTTCAAACAGCCGATGAAAGAGTTTTGCCAGGAGGAACGGCTTACATATCAGATATTGGAATGGTTGGTGCGTTAAATTCAATGATTGGTGTTAAAAAAGAGATAGTGATTCAGAAATTTTTAACTCAAATACCTGTTAAATTTGAAGTTGATGATGAACCACCAATTGTTTTAAGCGGCGTTTGTATAGAAGTTGACACAAAAACAGGTAAAGCAACTAGTATTGAACGCGTAAGAATAGTTGATTCGGATGTGGTATTAGATTTTCATTCTTGTTAATTGGATTATTGTTATTCAAGGGTTAATATGATTTTTTTAGCATTTTTATTGTTTGCTTGTTTGGCATCGACTTTTCATATGGGTGCGCAAGTTGTTAAAGTGTCGGATTCCTTTTTCTTTGTTGGATTTAGAATGATCTTAGCCGGTCTTTTGATGCTAAGTTATCTATTTTTCTTTAATAAAAAATATTTCAAAATTCAGCGCAAGGATTTATGGCTTTTTGTTCAATTTACATTATCTTTAATTTTTTTATCCTACAATTTAGAATTTTTGGGAATGCGCTATTTAAATCCTTCCAAAGCGTGTTTGTTCTTTAGTATGACTCCATTTATTACTGTTATTTTTGAACGTTTTATTTTTTCAACTAAAATAACTTTTAAAAAATTCATTGGGTTAGTTATTGGTATTTTGGGATATGCCCCGCTTGTCATGGCAAAAACTGTTGGCGCAGAAAGTACCGTTGCACACGTTGCATTTTTTTCTTGGCCTGAACTAATTATGCTTGGCTCTGTGGTTTGCTATTCATATGGTTGGATTGTAATGAAAGAGCTTTCTCAAGTAAAACAATATTCACCTATTTTAATAAATGGTGTTGGAATGTTTTCTGGTGGGGTTGCTACGATGGTAATGGCTTTATCGCAACCGTTATTTTTCAATGTTGGTCCTTTGGTTACCAATTGGCCTTTATTTCTTACTTTTACCCTTTTAATGATCTTTGTAGCAAATATAATTGGTTATAATTTATACGGATATTTACTTAGATTTTATTCAGCAACATTTATGTCTTTGTTGGGTTTTGTGGCACCTTTGTTTTCCGCTCTTATAGGATATACTTTGGGCACAGAAGTTTTAACTTGGCATTTTTTTGTGTCAGCAATTACAGTATTTATTGGTTTGATTATTTTCCATCAAGATGAATTGGTAGAAGTTACAAATTAATAAGTGAAATAAATTGATAAAGACTCGATTCCCAACGAATCTTGGAATCGAGTCTTTGTTTTATAAATAAGGAAAACAATGTATTTAGTTTTTTTGATGTATTTATTATTTGCTTCAACATTTACAATTGGTAAAGCTGCATTACAATTTGCACCGCCTTTTTGGTTTGTGGGTGTACGAATGATTATTGCGGGTTTGCTTTTGCTTGGTTATTTATATTTTTTTAAACGTAAAAAATTGTTTTTGCGAACGGCAGATTGGGCTATTTTAGGTAGTATTATAATATTTCATATCTTTTTACCTTATTCGGCAGAGTTTTGGGCTTTGCAATATATTTCCGCCCCTAAAGCATGTTTGATGTATAATTTGTCCCCTTTTATTTCTGCATTTTTTTCTTACATTTGGTTTGCTGAAAAAATGACCAATAAAAAATGGTTGGGTTTGCTAATTGGTTTTTTTGCCCTTATACCGTCTTTGGTTGCAACAAATGGTGTTAATGCGTTTTTATTTTTTTCATGGGCAGAAATTGTAATGTTGATTTCTGTGGTTTCATCTGTTTATGGATGGGTCTTATTTAGAGACTTAGTAAAATTACGCGGTTATTCTCCATTTATGATAAATGGTATGGCGATGTTGATTGGTGGTATTTTTTCATTAAGTCTTTCACCAATGGTAGAAAGTTGGAAAGGTCTTCTTCCATTGACAGGAAATTTGATGGAATTTGCAACATTACTTGGCATGATTATTTTGATTGCGAATGTAATTTCATACAATTTATATGGTTGGCTATTACATAAATATACTGCTTCATTTTTATCTTTTGCAGGTTTTTTGACGCCCGTTTTTTCAGCGTTTTTTGATTGGTTTATTACAGGTAAACTTTCTGTAGGACCAAGCTTTTTTATTTCTGTAGGTTTAATTTTATTGGGTCTTTATATTTTTTATAGTGAAGAGCTTAAACAGGGATATATTGTAAAAGAATAATGTGGCAAATTATATATGAGAAAAAACAATAAAAAAAGAGCCGAAGTTAATAACTTCGGCTCTTTTTTTTAACACTGAATTTTTAACAATTATGCTTTTTTAGTTTCTTTTTCTGTTGGGTTTGTCCAGTCAGCAACGGAGTACATCCACGCAGAAAAAATGTTAGCTTCTTTGTTATTTGTTATTTCTGCTTTTGTTCTACCATCAACTAAAGAACCAGTAAATCTACATGAGGTAGCTATTATTGCGGCTAGATAAGATAGGAAAACACCTCTATTTTTTGTTTTATCAGCGATTTCTTTTAACGTTGCGATTTCATCAAAATCACTTCTTAACGGATTGAATTTGGAAGCAAACCATTGACGGTAACTTTGTCTATATGTTTTACCATATTTTGCTTTTTTCTCTTTTTCTTTTTCTGTTTCAGAAACAGTAAACCAGTTCCAGGTTCTTGAACCTAAAGAACTAAACCATTTACCACAACTATCTTTCTTGATTTCTTCTTGTTCTTTTTCAGCAGATTTATATAATTCATGAGATTTATTAATGATTTTGTTAATTTCTTGTTTTTCTGAACTTTTAGTTGAATCGGCTAAATCATGAGCGGATTCATTAATAAAAGAAAGATTTTCAAGTGTTTTTTCTAGATTGTCTGTTTGTCTTTTCTCTATTGATTTAATTAGAGTAGCGACTTTTTCACTTTCAGAGTGTAGGCCTTTTGAAAAATCCAAAAGTTCCTTCATTTGATTTGTTGCCTGAGTTAAGGCAAATGATGTAGCTAAAGCTGCTACGAGCATTTTTTTGTTTAACATATTGTTTCCTCCATATGTGTTAAACATTGATAAATAACCATCACATTATACTTTAAGTTTATAGGGTCTAGGTATTAATTCAATACCCCCGCCTCCTTAGCCTAAATATCTTTTCAGTTTGTAATTTTAAAGCCTAATTGAGGTTCGTATTTAGAAAGTCGTCTTCTTTCAATCCATCTAATAATCGCTGATTTTGGTTTGTTGAGTAACCATTGTATTGGCGTGGCAACGATATTAAAGTTTGCTAGTTCAATTCCGCCGTATAGGCCGAGTTTTCCTATATAGATAGGATTAAACATTTTTAATAAGGAACTATCTTGTTGATTTTCCATGTTTGTTACAAAATTATTAAATTTTGTGGATATGCAAGTTGGTGTATGTTTACTGCCTAATAAAAGGTTTATCGGCTTAAATAGATGCATTGTTGTACCTACTGCAAAAGTCGTTAAAAGATCAAAAGGAAGAGCTATAAGCCTGGATGTTGAATAAATGTTATGTTTGATTTTAAGACCTTCTCTGATAATAATTTTTTCCATGAATTCTGAATATTTGGAGTTTTTATTATTTTTTATGGTCAATTCATCTATAAAAATAATTTTATTAGTTGATTTTATCCATAATTGACTGCCTAATATGATTTTATTAATTTGGTCGGCAGGGACAGTTCTTTGATCTTGGATACCGGCATTTATTGTTGCCAACTGAATGTAATTAGGGTTTATTTGTTTTATTTCAATTTTATCTGGATCTGGAATTCCTGCTTTATGAAGGGCAAGTCGTACAAAGTTTTGAACAGAAATAGAAACGGGTGTATCTTCTTTGGCTCCATAAAGGTCTATTTGATAACCTTTTCTCCAGATTTGGCTTGCTGTGCTCCAACATGGTTTTATATAGTGACTTGAAGCTTTCCATATATCCCATGTCTGTTTACCATAAGTCCAGGCACTTTTTTCTTTTTTTTCTATAGATGCTTGAGCTTTTTGTTTTACAATATTGTAGATTGTAGGCTTTATTTCAACGTCCCAATAAAGTTTTCCTAGAGGTTTGATGCTTTCTGACCAAACTTGAGATAAGGAAATATCTTCATCTTCGGATAGATCTTCATCAGCATAAGCTGGCATAAACTGTCCAAATCCGATTAAGATTAAAAGACCGAATAGGAAATTGTTTTTTATTGTTTTATTCATAAATATAACCTCTCTCTAAAGTTTATTTAACACTTTAGTTTCTGTTTAATAGGTTATACGATAAGATTATCGAGTCAATCGGGTTCGGCCCAACAAAGTTTTGAATGTCTAATTGAAATTTAGCTATTTAAGCACTTGACCTGTCATGTGCTGCCAGATCGCCAAATCCAGGTAATCTAGGGGAATTTGAGCCTGTTTAAGGATTTCTTCTAATTTTAGATAATTTTTTTTGGATAAATTTGAGGGTATTTCTTGGATTAGACCTTTTTGAAGCATAAAACGAAGTATGTGTCTATCGATTATGGCTACATCAGGCCTTCCTGTATTTCTAAGAAAATGGGAAGCCTCTTTGAATCCTAGTCCTTTAATGTGTTTAACTAAAAATTCACGGGCGCAAATGGAGCTTAAGGGTTCCGTAAGATCCTTTATATTTTTGTATTTGCGGGCTAAAACTATGAATTTAGCCTTGTTATTGTGGAATCGGTGTCCATAAGATTTGATGGTTTCGGCGATTTGGGTTTCTGGTAGATTCAAAAAACCGTCTGGTCTCAAGTTTTGTTGAATAGCGATGGCCGATTTAGCTTTAGAATTTGCAGTAAGCAGGCAAAAACAAAGTTCGCTGAACCATTCTTGCCAAGAAGCTTCTTTTAGTTGTTTGAATTCTTTTAGGCGAATATCGACCAAATTTGGATCAAAACTAAGGTTTTTAAGTATGTTTAACATCTTATAAGTCTTATCATTAAAGGTTAAATGTTGTTTTAGTGTAAATCTTTTTAAGGATTTGGCGAATTTAATTGATAAGCTGAGCAATAATTTACTTTAAAGCTCTATTTATGTATCCTAATTTATCATATTGTTAACCCTTATTCTGAGCTTTAAAATAATGAAATTACCAAATATAAAAGAAAATTTTGCAGATTGGTACAACGAGGTTATTTATGCATCCGAGTTGGCAGATCAATCTCCTGTTCGCGGATGTATAGTAATTCGACCATATGGGACAGCCCTTTGGGAAAATATGAAGTCTGTTTTGGATGAAAAATTTAAACAACACGGTGTTCAAAATGCATTATTTCCATTATTAATTCCTGAATCATTTTTGAAAAGAGAAGCTGAACACATAGAGGGTTTTGCGCCTGAATTGGCTGTTGTTACACATGCTGGCGGTAAAAAATTAGAAGAAAATCTTGTAATTCGACCAACATCTGAAACTATGATTCATTTTATGTTTGCAAAGTGGATTAGGTCATGGCGAGATTTACCTTTAAAAATTAATCAATGGGCAAATGTGATGCGTTGGGAAATGAGGCCACGTGCTTTTTTAAGAACATCTGAATTTTTTTGGCAAGAAGGCCACACCGCGCATTTAACGCAAGAAGAAGCTAATAAAATGGTTTTGGATATTTTGAAAGAGTATGTAGATTTTGCCGAAAATTATTTAGCAATTTCTGTTATTACTGGTTTAAAATCAGATGCAGAAAAGTTTCCAGGTGCTGATTATACTTATACATTTGAATCTTTTATGCCAGATGGAAAAGGCCTTCAAATGGGGACTTCTCATCTGCTTTCGCAAAACTTTGCAAAATCTTTTGATATGAAATTTCAAGATCAAGAAGGCAAGCAATCATTCCCATATCTTACAAGTTGGGGTGTTTCAACTCGTTTAATTGGCGCAACTGTTATGGCGCATGGTGATGATAAAGGGTTGGTTCTTCCCCCTAAGATAGCTCCAATTCAAGTTGTGATTATTCCAATTTTAAAAAAAGATGCAAATAACCAAGCAACTTTAGATGCTGCTTATAAGATAAAAGATTCTTTGATTGTAAAAGGCATTCGTGTTTTGGTTGATGATAATGATCAACAATCGCCTGGATTTAAATTTAACAACTGGGAAATGAAAGGCGTGCCTTTGAGAATTGAAGTTGGGCCAAGAGACTTAGAAAATGGTCAAGCAATTGTTGCTGATAGACTTGGCATGAATAAAGAGGCTGTTGTATTAACGAATATTATAAATTATTCAGAAGCGCTTCTTCTTAAGGTGCAAAAGGAAATGTTTGAACGCAGTAAAATACAACAAAATAAAATGCTTCATAAGATTGCAAAACTTTCTGAGTTTGGACCATTATTAGATACAGACGGAATTTATATTAAAACGGGTTGGTGTAAAAATCCGGCTTGCGAAAAAGAATTGAAAAACTTTAAAGCATCTACCAGATGTTTGTTGCAAACACATGAACTTGTTGACTGTTTTTATTGTGGTGAAAAAAGCAAAGGTGATGTCTTGGTGGCAAGGTCATATTAATACCTAGGAATTTATTATAAGGACTGAGTCATTTAAATTAAAAAGGGAATCTGATGAAGCAAATTATAAATAAATTCGAAGCCTATCTTCTCACAGAAAAATGTGTAGCACGAAATACATTTGCGGCTTACAAAAATGATATTAATCAATTTGTGACTTTTTTAAACACAAAAAGGGTCGGCTCTTTTGAGGAGCTGACCCTTGATCATTTAAAAAAGTTTTTGCAGTATTTGGTAAAATCAGAAATTTCTGCAAGTAGTCGTTCGCGTAAGCTTTCTGCGCTTAAAGTTTTGTTTGAATATCTTGAACGCAATTGTGGAATAACTAATTTTACAACAGATTTGTCTTATCCAAAGCTTGAAAAAAAGCTTCCAGAGTATTTGAATGAAAATGAAATTAGTACCTTTTTGCAGACAGCTTCTTTAGACAGCTCTCCAATAGGTGTGCGCAATAAAACTATGCTTTATTTGCTTTATACATCTGGCATGAGAATTAGTGAGCTTGTAAATTGTAAACTTTCAGATTTTCAGTTTGATTCTCAATTTTTTAAAATATCTGGTAAGGGAGGGAAAGAACGATTAATGCCTTTGCCAAAGATGATGTTTGAGCTTTTACAATTATATATAAAAGATGTTCATTCTAAATTTACGGCCAAACATTCAACCGATTGTTTGTTTCCCGTTTTGTATGCTGGTCAAATAAAACCAATTACACGACAATCTCTTTGGAAGATTGTAAGTGATGTTTGGGCTAAAACAGGTATAAAAAAATCAATTTCACCTCATAAGCTTCGGCATTCATTTGCAACTCATTTGCTTAAAGAAGGTGTTGATTTACGTTCTTTGCAAATGTTACTTGGTCATGAAAATATTTCTACTGTTCAGATTTACACCCATGTTGAGGTAAGTCATCTCAGAAATGTTTATGATAAAAAACACCCAAGGTCTTAAGGATTCAATCCTTCTTTTTTTAAAAATTAATTAAATCATTTTTGATTGTAAATTTTATGTTATAATATTTTTTTATGTCTTAAATTACCGCAATTATTGTGAAACATTCTAAGGTTAGGAATAAGTTTGATGAAAAAAAGTTTTGTTGTATTACAAAAAGATTTACTTCTTCATTTATCGGCTATGCAGCCAATTTGTAGTAAAAGAACTACTTTGGATGCCACTTCTTACATTTTGATGCAAGTTGGATATAAGGAATTAATTTTAAAAAGCACTGATTTAGAAATAAGTTTACAATCAAGTTGTATTTTAGAAAATTCTAATTTGGATGAACCTCAAACTATTTTGGTTTCTGGTAAGCGTTTATTTGATTTAGTTAAAGAATTAGATGGCGCAATCGAATTTGAAATAGCCAGCACTCAGTTAACGGTTAAATCGGGTGGAATAAATGTTTCCTTAAATATAAAATCATCAGAAGAATTTCCTCCGTTTCCAGAGAGAATTGAAAATTTAATGGATTTACAGGCAAGCTTTTTAGTGAATATGTTAAATAGAGTTGCTTTTTTAATCCCTCAAAATAATTCTAATCCGGCTTTAAATGGTTTGTTTTTGGAAATCAACTCAAAAGAATTAAAAATGACTACAACAGATGGTCATTGTCTTGCTCAAGCCAAAACAGAAAAGTGTAAGCTTTCTGAAGGTGAAAAAAAATGGTTGCTACCAAAGCGTGCAATAATAGAAGTTAAAAAATTATTAGAGCAAGCAAAAGATGCTTCGGTTTTTTTGGGTGAATGTGGTAATCAACTTGTGTTTTCTGGTGAACAATTTAACTTTTTTACAAAGTTGTTAGCTCAAAGTTTTCCTGAATATAGCCCAATTTTGAATAAGACTGATTTTATTCCAGCACGTCTTGCTAAAAATGATTTGGTAAAAAGTTTGAGACGATCAAATTGTTTGCTTTCTGGTCAATTTATAGCAACTAAATTTGAATTTGAAAAAGAAGCCTTGAATGTTTATATGCAAAATAAAGAAGTTGGTGAGCTTAAAGAAAAGTTAAATTTAGAAGAATTTACTGGAAGTAAATTAGATATACGATTTTATGCCCCATATCTTTTAAGTGGTTTACAAGCTTTTGATGAAGAACAAATAAATTTTTCTTTAAGAGATAATTCTAGACCTATTATTTTTGAATCAGATAAAGATGATTGTAAGTTGATTTATCTGGTAATGCCCGTTTCACCAACCAATATATAAAGAAAAAAACAGTGCTACTTAGGGAATTACAAATTAAAAATTTTCGCTGTTTTGAATCTAAGGTTATCAATTTAAATAGTAAAATTGTATTAATTGAAGGTGAAAATGGGGTCGGCAAATCTTCCATTTTGGAAGCCTTGCATTATCTTTGTTATTTAAGGTCTTTTAGAACTTATGCACCAAAAGAATTGATTCATTTTGAAAGCGATAATTTTTTTTTAAAAGTTGTGGTTGAAAATGCTCTATGCGCCCAGGATGAATTAAAAGTAGGTTTTTCTGGCAAGAAAAAAACGGTAAAAATTAATGAGGTTGCTGTACCTTCTTTTCGGGAATTGTTTGAAAGCTATCGAATTATTACGGTTACAGATGATGATCTTTCGTTAATCAAAGGGACACCTGAAGAGCGCCGAGCTTTTTTAGATCAGTTTATTCTTTTATGTGCGCCAGAATACTTGGATATGCTCAAAAAATTTAAGCATATTTTAGATAGTAGAAATGCCCTTCTTGCAAGTAAAAGGGTCTCGCGTTCAAATTATGATATTTGGACCAAGCAACTTTGGGAAAGTTCCATTGTTATTCAGCGTTTTCGGGCTGATAAATTAAGAATTTTGAATGATATTGTTTCAGATTTGGTTAATGTTCATTTTGGTGAAGAAATTACTATTGAACTTGGGTACAAGGTTAAAAAGGGATCTTTAAATGAAGACTTTGACGGTTTTTTACAAAAAAATCATGAATTGTTTGATTTAGAGCTTAGGTTTGAGCGTAGTTGTTTTGGCGCCCATCTGGATGATATTTCTATTATTTTTAAAGATCAAAAAAGTAAGCAGTTTGCGTCCAGAGGGCAGCAGAAGCTTATATTGTTGCTTCTTAAGGTTGCGCAAGTTAAAAATATTTTAGCACAGAAAGGGGGGGTGATTTTTCTCCTTGATGATGTTATGTCAGATTTTGATGAAAAAGTGTTAAAAACGATTTTAGATATTCTGATTGAATTGGATATTCAACTTATTTTAACTAGCCCTGTGGTTAACAAAGGTGTCGAAAAGCATCTGCCAGAAGGTATTTTGAAAAAAATACAGATTTAATTTGACAAATAGTAATCTAAAAACAGTGTAAAAAATAGTAATAAAGGGCCTTGTTTACGCAAAACATGTTGACATTGTTAGATTTTGCTTTATATTTTTTAATAACTGTTGACCTAGTTGGCAGTTATTTAATTAGGCTTCATTACTACTCTCCTTTTTTCCACCGAGTCCATTGTTTACAATGAACTCGGTGGTTTTATTTTGTTGAAAAAATAATTAAAAAATTGTTTTACTATGAATTAAGCTTTTGCGGGTTTAATTTTTAATTAAAGGAAGAGTATGAAACAATTTTATTTTATTGTTCTTATCCAGTCATTATCAAGTTGTGTTTTAAATATTGACTGTCAATCTTGTGAATATTTATATCCGGTAGGTTATTTACCTAGTCAAAAAAAATTATTATTGACTTATCAAACTAATCAAAAAGAGACTGAGTTATTTTCTTGGGATGTTAATACTAGATATTTGAATAAGGATTTATCTTCTTTTTATAGCCCAATGGGTGTACAAGTTTTACCGAATGATATTGGATTTAGTTTTATTCGCAATGGAAAAATCTATGTCAAAAAATTTTTTGTACGATCTACCAGATGTATCCATCTGGATGATATGATTTATGATGTGAATCATATTTTTTGGAAGAATGAGGAGACTTTCTATTGTTCTGCAAAAAAAGATAAAAGGTACGCTATTTTTAAAGGGAATTTTAAAGAGGATTGTGACTGTGTTTTAAGCAGTAATGAGCACGATTATTTGTATCCATATATTGTAGGGGAGGAACTTTTTTGTTTAAAAAGAGAAAAAGAATTTAAATACTCAATAATTTTATTGGTTGGCGGCAATGAAATTGTTTTAACAGATTTAGAACAAAAAAATATTTCACATTTTAATGTTATAAATAAAGATGAAATCTTTTTTTTAAATTTTAATAAAAAAGAAAAAAGTTCCTATTTGTTTGATTATTTTTTATGGAAACGTACGCAACATGAAAAACCAATTAAGCTTTTTACATTTTCCATACCCCAAATGTTCTTAGAAGAAGGCCTATGCGAAACGTTTTTACCTTTTTTGCCTAAATGTCTGGGAAATAAAATTTTGTTTGTTAGCGAGAGTTTAAATTTTGGAAATATATCAAAAACATCTATTTTTGAATTTGATCTGATAAAAACTCAAAGTTTGGAAGTTTTTAGTCACGTTGATCGCAGTCTATTTGGAATTATGCCAGCAGAAGATAGAATTTTTTTTGGCGGAGCTTTTTGTGGAAGTCAAATTCAAAAAGACAATGTTGAAATACAGATTCAAAAAGATAAGGATGAAATAGGTTCTTTTACAAATGTTGAAATAGATTTATTTGATGCTGAATATAAATTGGATCTTCCTTTTATTTATAAATAGTAATAAAGTCCGTTTTAATTAAAGCAAGGAATGTTTTAACATAATAATCATTATCGGACCTGCCGTTAAAAGATCTTCTATGTTTTTTAAAAAGGAAAAAGGCCGCACGCGGCCTTTTTCCTTTTTAAAATTTTATATTTATTACGCGTTTAATTATTTTTTAAGAGAGAGGATGATTACAGGTAAAGAGCCTATTAAATTTAACTCTTCCATTTTTGCCATAAACTTTTGATAAATAACATTGTTTAATAGTTTTATATCTTCCTCTATCCATATAAAATCAAAATTAAAATAATCAAGAAGAAATTCTTCCATTAATTCATCATTTAACCAATTAAACTCACTCGAATGCGTCATAAGGAAATCATATAAATTAAGGCCTCGATTTAACTTAATACTTGATGAAAAACAAGCGATATTTTGATAACAATTTAAAGCATTTAAAAATGTATAAATAAAAGAGCGACCCATTTCAAAACTTTTAACTTGAATGCGACGCTGACCGTTAGAAAGAAAGATGTCTTGATATTCTAAAATATCTTTTTCTGTGATGTTTTTTGTAAGAATTTTTTCACATTGATTGTTCAATTTTGTGTCTTGGTAAACACCCTTTTTTAGTGTCTCCATAATTCTTCTCCCTAGTATTTTCCCCATGTCCCCTACTAATCGTTGTTATCATACTATTTATAAGAATTAGAATGCAATAGTTAGCGCAAAAAGTTACGCTGTGTATGCCATAACCCGCAGAGCATAATCGCCAATGCATCGGTTACATCAGCTTTTTCAGGGGAAGAAATTTTTGGAAAAAGTTGCAAGATTACGCGTGAAACTTGTTCTTTGCTGGCTCCTCCAAAGCCCGTTACCGCAAGTTTTACCTCTCGAGGAGCAAACTCATGTAATGTTAATTTTTTTTGCGCCGCCAGAAGATATAAAATTCCTCGCAAGTAACCTAATTTTAAAAAGTTTTGTGCGTTCTTTCCCAAAAAAGATGTTTCTAAGGATATATCTGTAACCTCAAATTTTTCTATTTTTTCAAAGAAACAGTCATAAAAAAAACCCACACGTTCGTGCAAGGGTTTGCTAGAAGACATTTTTAAATATCCATAATCTAATAAATATATTTTATTAGATGCTTCTTTTTTTAAAATCCCAAATCCACTTGCCGTGAATCCCGGATCAATTCCCAAGATTACCATCGCCCTTTTTTACCTTTTTATTCAATGTATTTTAATTAATAATCCTTTACATCCTCAAACCTAGTCAATTCACGAAGGAAATTCATATAAACAGTCCCTGTTGGACCATTTCGTTGTTTGCCTATAATCAACTCCGATAATGCCGGATTTTCAGTTTCTGGATTATAAACAATATCTCGGTACAAAAACATAATAACGTCCGCGTCTTGTTCGATAGCACCTGATTCTCGTAAATCAGAAAGCATTGGCCGTTTATCCATACGACTATCAACTGCACGCGATAGTTGAGAAAGAGCAAGAATGGGAATATTTAATTCTTTTGCCAACGCCTTTAACGATCTTGATATTTCAGAAACTTCTTGATGACGATTTTCATGTATTTTAGTTGAATGTAAAAGCTGTAAATAATCTATGATTAAAAATTGCAAATTGTGTTCTATTTTTAATTTTCTAGCTTTAGTTCGAATATCCATAACAGAGCTCATTGCCGTATCATCAATGAATAATTTAGTTTCTGCTAATCTTGCTGCAACATTAGTAAGCTCTATCCATTCATCTGATGAAATGGTAGCGTTTCTAATGTTTTGATGAGGAACTTCTGATTCTGAAGAAAGAAGACGCAATGTTAATTGCTCCGCAGCCATTTCAAGCGAAAAAATTCCGGTACAAATACCATTCATGGAAGCATATGAAGCCAAATTTAATGCTAATGCTGTTTTACCCATAGACGGTCTTGCCGCCAAAATAATTAAATCGCCTCCTTGCAATCCAGAGGTCATTTCATCTAATTTTGAAAGGCCCGTTGGTATGCCTGTAATCCCCTTACTCTGGCTTTTTATATTTGAAAGATGCTCAAATGTTTTTTTTAACCAAATATCTAATTGAACAAAAGATGTCGCGCTTCGTTTATTGCCAATGTTAAAAATTGTTTTTTCTGCGTCGTCTAAAACAGCATCAATCTCTCTTTGATTTTGATCGTAACAATTAGTAATAATATCTGTTGCAGAACTTATTAGGTCACGCAAAATAGATTTTTCTTTTATTATTCTAGCATGTTGTTCGGCCATACCGGTTGCGGCAATATCTTCTTGTAAAGAAAGTAAATAAATCACTCCACCTATAGCAACCAATTGCCCTTTTTTTGTTAACTCATCTTGCAGCGTCACAATATCAATACGCTTAAAATCTGCCGTAATTTCTTGCATCGTTTGAAAAATAACTTTATTAGCCGGGCTATAAAAATCATCTGCTGTGATAATTTCAACAACCTGGCTAAAATTTTTATCATTCAAAAGAAGACCGCCCAGTACAGATCTCTCAGCGCTTAATGCAGCCGGCAAAGATCTGCCCAAAGCCTTTTCTGTATCTATGGGAACTTTTTTTTCGAAAATTTTATTTTTTAACATTAACTAAATCTAGCCTACTCACTTACAATAACTAGTGTGAATTCAGGGGTCAATTTTGAAGACAACTTAACTGTAACAGGGTGACTGCCCTTAGTTTTAATAGATTTAGTAAAAACAATTTGATCTTTTGATACATTAACACCATTTGCTGCCAATAAATCAACTACTTCAGAAGATCTAACTGCCGCATAAAGTTTATCATCATCGTGCAATTTCTTTTTAAGAACAACCTTTAATTGTTTTATTTTTTCAGCAAGTATCGATGTCTTGGATGCAATTACCTCTTTTCTGTGCTCTACCTGTCTTACTTTTGATTTGTAGAATGCCTCGTTTTTTTCTGTAAGTTCAACACCTAATTTGCGAGGGATTAAATAATTTTGTGCATATCCATCGGAAGCTTTGATTATTTCGCCAGCTAATCCTAATCTTTCAATATCTTTTAGTAAAAAAATTTTCATAAACATTCCTTTGAACAAAATTGTGTATAGATAACAAATTAAAAGTAAATTATATCCGAAAAAATCCACATCGTCGATTGGATTTTCTCAAAAAATTGTAAATTTTCTATGCCCTACAAAGATTATGGTTACTCCGAACTCCATCGCTTTCATATTTGCATAAAGCTGACAGGCTTTATGTAAATATGTGCAAGAAAACCAATCTTCATTAACTAAAAAAATAATAGGTAATCCTGATGAGCAACAATTTTGATAACAGGGAGAATTTTTAAAAAACAAATCTGAGCAAATCGCACAAGAAAAATTTTGACCGTTTAAACATAAATTATTTTTTTTCTGATTAGATAAATTGAAAATTACCTTTTTTTTTAAAAAGATATTCCGCATAAAATTTAAATAAGAAGGTATTCTTTCCGTTAAAAAAAAGCGATGCGTTTTGTCATAAAAATTTATTATGCGTCCTTGGTGTAAAACAAACAAACAATTATACAAGTTTGCCCCTTCTTTTCTATGGCTCCCCAGAATCAAGCGTCTTCCTTTTAACGCCACTTCATCCCAGAACTGTAAATATTCCTCAAATTGATTTAAAGGAAATGCAAAAGAAGATTCCGGCATCAAGATCACTTTTGCTGTCGGAAATTGTTTTACACTATCCATCAAATTTAATGCTATTTCTTGCGCTGCCGCAACTGGACTATGTATCTTTTTTGAAGGAAGACAATAACCAAATATTTCTTCATTCAAAAAAAATTTAGGCTGTTGCTGTTTAATAAAAAAGCCAATTAAAAAAGGCGCCGCAAAAAACAAGGCAAGTAATAAGTTGATTTTTTTTCTGTCCATTAAAAAATTGACTATAAAAAACTGCCACCCAATCAAACAAAACAACTGCCCTTCAAATTTAAACCATGTCATAGTTGATAAAAATGAGGGAAACGTCGCAAGTGGCAACAATGGATTTAATAAACAACACCCTTCCATTTCTCCCATCACCCAAAATATCCCTGTATCATTCCACCAAAAATAAAAAAATGTTATAGGTAACAAAACAATGGACAAATTTAATCGTTTACACAATAAAGTTGTAGCCCAAAACCAAAGCCCTGAATAAATTGAAAGATTCAAAAGTAACAACGGCCAAACAAACCATTTCAAAACCGATTCTCCGCGCTCTATGGCCATCCATAATATTCCATATGTTGAAATTGCAAAAGTTGTTGCCCCCCATAAAAGCCCATCACTGAATTTCAAAAAAATGTTTGCTTGTTGTAAATAAAAAATTGGGATCAAGAAAAGAAAAATTAAAAAACATAAATTTTCTGGAAAAATAAAAGGCAACCCAAACAAAATCGCTGAAATAAAAATTAATAGAATTTTAAAGTGAGTTTGATCCTGTTTCATTCAAAGCCCCAATTTTTAACGCAAAACATTTTTTCGTTTATACGATCCAAATGACATCCTATCCCCATGACTTTTTTTGAATCTTGGGAAAATACCACAACTATATGTACTACATTGTCAGTAATTTTTTCTGTTACAATAAAAGCCTTCTCTCCTTTTTCTAAAAAAAATGACGGTATAGAAGATTCTTTTTTTTCACTCATTATCACATTATTAAAATCTTTAATTATTTTATTCACTGCAAAATTCAATAAACCATCTACTTTCCTAAATTTTTTTTCTTGTTGCACTTTCAACGCAACAATATCAGCTGCAAAACTCCACGACCTAAAAATCGTAATACCAAGTAAAGAAAAGCTTAAAAATACAATAAATACAATAATTGTTATCCACCCTTCTTGTTTACACATAAATAATCCTATTGCGTAAAGCAACGAGTCGATCTATATCCATATTTTTTGATTTAATTTTAAAATTCACGCTTTTAACAATTTCTACAAATAAAGGATCTTCCTGTTTATCAATATTCAATAAAAAGCTCTCAACATTATTCATAATTGGATCTCGTTTACGTTTTAACCATTTATGATTTTTTCTATCAAATTGACCATAAATTCGAAAAACCGAATCACCCTGCTTTTCCCAACAAATATCTACATCTTTTAACTTAAAAACATACTCACCAGAAGATTGTTGCGACCATTGACTAATTTCAAATGGTGCTGCATACAAATCACGCTCTAAAACTGTTATCGCTGTTAATAAAGTACTAATTCTATTACTGGCAATACCACATTCTTTAAATCTTGACTGAATCAAAGAGTAAGATCTAAAAAGAATAATAGAAAAAATCGATACTGCCGCCAAAAAAACAAGGCATTCAATTAAAGAAGTTCCTAATGTTTTAAAATTTAGAAAAAATACTTTCAAATGAAATTGATTTTTCATTGCCACAATCATCTTTCCATGAAATTGTTTTTATTATTTTTTCACACTTGATTTTATCTACAACCCCATAATCCAAACAATTTTCTACAACATTCATGCCTATAGGGTCAGGTTGTAGATGAATTAATTTTGCATCCAATTGGTTTTGAATTGACGTAACAGCTTTCATTTTTTGGCGCATGTTAGATGTTGTTTTAAAAATATTTTTCATCACCATGCCACAAGAAAAAATAAAAACAGAAAATAATAATAACGCACAAGAAAGTTCGATTAGAAGATAACCAAGCGTGGCATGTTTCAACCTCACATTCACAGAATATAATTGACTTTGAGATAAACTATATTTAAGTTTTACTTTCATGTAACATTCCTTTAATTTTTATTTAACTAACACATTAAGGATAAAAAATGAACATACTTCAAAAAACAATATTTATATTTTCTTTAATCTTTTCATTTTCAGTGATATTTGCACCCGCTCCTTTACGACAACCTGATGTATCCCAATTTGGACCTATGGGAATACCAGATTTAAGCCCTGAAGACATGGAATCTTTAGCTATTCAAGCTCAAGATATGTTAAATCAAATGACGCCTGAAGAGCGTGCAGAGCTTGAGCAACAAGCCATGCAATTCATAGAGTCAATGCCACCAGAAGAGTTTGAACAATTTAAAGGTTTTGCAGGAAAACTGGATGATACTATGCGTAGAATTTCACCTCAAATGGAAATGCCTACAGAAAATGTAGAACCAGAAGAAACTATGCTTCCAGAACAAAAAACAACAATTAAAAAAGAACCTGTCAAAACAAAGAAAACTTCCGCTAGTTTCATTCCAACAGAAGTTGAAGAACAATTAATTAACTTAATAGAAGATCTTTTACAATCAATTGCTGCTATTCGTCAAAAAGCGCACTCTAAAGAAAGTACAACAAAACAATTACAACCAATCGAAATCAATCTCGACAGCTTTGTTTACTACCTAAATGTAATAAAAAACAAAAAAGAACATCTTGCAATATTAAATAATGAAACATTTAAAAAATTAAAAAAACAAATTGAAAAATTAAGAGACTTTTTAGATGAAAAAGAACCAATACTTCAAGTAGAGGAATTTGCATCTAAAAATATTGATAATCCATATGATGTCTTAGATATTTCACAATTTGCATCTTCCTCTGAAATAGAAAAGGCATACAAAAAACAAAATGAAAAACTTGCTGAAAAAAATAAAAAATTTAAAAAAGAATTTGAAGAAAAAAAACTTACAAAAAAAGAATATGATGCACTAGTAAAAGATTTTGAAAATCAAAAAAATATATTTGAAGATGCTTATAAAACACTAAATTCACCAAAATTACGAGTTAAATTAGACAAAAGTTTAGAAAATAAAATTAGTAAAAAAGCTATAGAAAAATCAAAAAAAGCCTACATAGACATAATTAATGAATTAAAAGATTCCTTTAATCAAGAAAAGATTATTGCGCAACTAGAAGATGTTATTAAAAAACATGAACCAGAACTTGTTAAAATAAGAAAACAAATAGAAGAAAACGAAAAAAAAGCAAAAGAACTTCTTAAATCTTCTCCAAAGTTCAAAGCTATCGCAGATGTAAGTTCTGGAACAGGCTCAAAAGGACAGCTGCAAGATCCTTTTGCACAATACGGCTACAACCCATACTACGACCCTTATAATGACTATCAATACAAAGAACCATATAAACCTTATGAAGCAAAATCTTCTTCAAAACAACCCTCAAAACAAGAGACCAAGAAGCCTCAACAAACAACTGTTCCATCTGAAAAAAAAGCTGAAAAAGAAAAGCTCGAAACTAATCCAGAAATAGATTTATTGATCGACCAAGTTAGCAATCAATTACAAAGTCTTTCCAAACCTTGCGAAGAAATAAAATTATTGCTTGAAAAAGCGATGGGTTTAAGTTCCGAAGAAGAAACAGCCAAAGAAGCCTTTGCAAAACTCAAGATTTATTACACATCAATGATTCCAACAATAGCTATACAAGAAAAATCAAAAAATCAAAAAACAATTGCAGAAGAAAAAGATACAACTGCGGAAACACAAACCTTGACGGCAGACGAAAAAAAACAAGTCTTAACTCAAAATATTTTCGATCAAGACCAACAAATTGCATTCATTGGTGCTCTAAAACACCTAAATACTATCTACCCAGACCTCAAGCTCAATGATTTCGCAGATCATGTTAAAGAATTAATCTCAGATAAATATCAATTAAAAGAAGCCCTTTTCCCAGATGATAAAACTAAGTTAGATAAGAAATCGTTTTTTTCAGCAATGGAAAAAATCTTTGGCGATAAAGAATCATTAAAGTGGTCGCTAGATAAATATATAGATTTCTTTGATGGTAAAGAAACTGAAGACGATAAGGCAAATGAAAAACTTGCTACAGATAGAGCTCAAAAAATTATTGATAGTATAAAAAACGAAGCCAAAACATTCTCATTAGATGAAGCCCTTGCTGTTAAAGGTTTTTTTTCCGCTAGTTATGCAAATCTTCCTGAAAAGTCAAAAAGTATAATTATCTCTGGAACAAACAAGCAAATTGATAAATTCTTAACATCCGCAAAAAATAATACTGAAGCCACACAAAGTATTTACAATGTTATTTCAACATTTATTAAAACAACCAAAGAAGAACTTGATACAATTATAAAGGAAGGCAATAAATATCAAGCGCAAAAGGAACAAGTTCCACTTGAGTTAAAAGAAAGGGCTCAATTTCTTGATAACACAATGATCAATCTCATTCCATTACTCAAAGCTCCTTTGTTTTTATCCAAGAATGATAAAGATACTAGCCTTCATGATAAAATTAATAAAGAATTTCTCTCTCTGGTAAATCAAAATGAGTCTTTACAAAAAGCCGAAACTGAACAAACCACATCAGTAGAAAACGTTAAAAAAATGTCTAATGCAGAACTTGCACCAATGATTAAAAAACTTGGCAGCGAACTGGGTACATTAACAAAGCTCATGGCAGATGCGATGAATAAAACAGCCAAGTTAAAAATAAATGCAAGTCGCTATGTATATTACAAAAAACTAAGCGATGTGCTTGCCAAGTCTTCCGATGTTATGCAAAACATTGGAGCCATTCACAGTCGCTTGGAAGAATTAAAACAAAAAAACTATATCGGCATATCTGAACTCAAAGAAGCGCTTGAAAATAATTCTGCTGCGTTTAAATCTAACTTTAAAACATTCAGCAATTTATCATCACAAATTCTGTCTAAAACATCAGAAACTGCTAACGCCTATGGTGAATATCTTAAAGCTGAAGCAAAAGCTAAAGAAGAAAAAGAAAAAAAAGCTGCAGAAAAAGCAAAAGCTAAAGAAGCCCGTGAGGAAGAAAAAATCGCTAGAGAAAGAAAATATGAAAAAATGTCTGAAGATTACATAGCTGAACAAAAAGCTGCAAAAGAAGCTGCTGCCGAACCTAACCAAGAATAAAAATAATAATTAATAAATCATTTAAGAAAAAACCGCACACACTAAAAAGCCTCGGTAGCTCCCGAGGCTTTTTTAATTCAATACAACAAACCAGCTTTTTTATTTTTTACTCAAAACATTTTGACATCTTGGACATAGACCATTTTTGTCAAACACGATTGACCACTGCCAACATCTTGGACATTTACTTCCTTGTGCATGATCAACTTTTACATCCATACCAGAAATAGATTCCGCGTCTTCAATAACCCCTTCGAATTCGTCGCCTTCTACTTCCTCTTCTTCTTCTTCATATTCATCTTCAAAGTTATCAACTATGTCAAATTCAGACACGATTACAAATTCTTTGAAGAAATCTTGCACAGTTTGTGAGGTATCTTTTAGTAATGCCATGATCTCTTTTACCGCCCCGTAAATTTCAGATGTTTTATCAAACTTTATTTTAACCCGTGCTTCTAACGAATGCTTTACGACTCCCTTTTCGCGTAGCATTTCTATTGCTTTCAATACAACATCTCTAATTTCTTCAATTTTTGCTCGAACGCCGTGTTTTTTTATATCCATAAACACTTTATTCAATTCAATAATACCGTTCGCTGCTTCAGCTTTTAAAATTGATTCAAAAGCACTTTTTGCTGACAATTCTTCTTGAATCTTTTTAAGCGAAGCAAAGCTTTGCAAATGAATGGATTCTTTTTTGTCCTTTTGATAATTATCAGAGATAGCTTCTGCCGTAAAAGAAAGAATCGGAGCCATTAATCTAGTTAATGTATCCAAGATGTACCAACAAGCTGTTTGTGCAGACCGTCTTTGCAAGCCATCTGCTTTTTCAACATATAATCTATCTTTAACTATATCTAAGTAGAAAGAACTCAAAAAAGAAGTACTGTAATTTCCTAGTTCATGAAAAACAGCTGTAAAATCATTTTCCTCATATGCCGCTTTTACCTTTGCATCAAAAAGAATCAAATCTTCTAAAGCAAACTTATCAAGCAACAACATATCCCCAATCTCAACAGCATCTTTTGTGATGTCAAAGTCATAAAGGTTAGAAAGCATAAATCTACATGTATTTCTAACTTTACGATAAACTTCAGCAACATTTTTAAGCAACGTCTCTGAAACAACCGCATCGCCCTCATTATTAATACTAGAAACCCACAACCTCAAAGCATCTGTTCCCAGTTTTTCAATAATTTCTGAAGGAGCTACAACGTTGCCCACAGATTTAGACATCTTGCGACCTTGTTCATCAACTGTAAAACCATGGCTAAAAACTGCCTTGTAAGCCGGTGCTTCTTCAATTGCCATGCTTGTTAACAAAGAACTTTGAAACCAACCTCTATATTGATCTATACCCTCAAGATACAGGTCCGCTGGAAATGCTAAAGCTTTGTTTTGTTCAAGAACTGCAAAATGACTTGTTCCAGACTCAAACCAAACATCAACAATATCCATTTCTTTTCTGAATTCTTTGCTTGAACAATCTTTACAAGAAAGATCTTTTGCCAACTCAAAAATTTCAATGGTATCCCAAGCCTCAATACCTTCTTTTTCAACTCTTTCAGCAACTTTTAAAATTAATTCTTTATCTAGAATTGCTTTGTCACAATTTTTACAAATCAACGCAACTATTGGCACACCCCAAACTCGTTGACGAGAAATGCACCATTCAAGTCTATTTTCTAAAACGGCTTTAAGATAGTTTCTATTTTTTGCCGGAAAAAACTTAATTTGTTCCAGAGCTGTTAAAGACCTATTCCTTAAATCGTTTTTTGCAAGATCACAAAACCATTGTTTTGTTGCACGGAAAATCAATGCATTTCTGCAGCGCCAGCAATGTGGATAGTCGTGACGAATACTGTTTTTAAAGAATAATCGATCATTTTCAGTTAATTTTTTCATAACCCAAATTTGACCATCTGTAACAGCCATGCCTGCAAGTTCTGCTGGTTTTATTTCATCTGAATATGTGCCTGCGGCTGTCAATGGAGAATAAATTTCTAAACCATTTTTAACACCAACTTCATAATCTTCTGGACCGCATCCAGGAGCACTATGAACACAGGCTGTTCCGTCTTCCAATAAAACAGAATTATCTAACAAAACTGGCGACAATTGACTTTCGATAAACGGATGCTCGACAAAGGCGCCCTTCAAAGCGTCCGACGTCAAGCTTGCTAAAACTTTTTTTTCAACACCCATTAAACTACAAAGCTTGTCAGAAAGAACCTTTCCAACAATAAACAACTTGCCATTGGCCTCTAAAAGTTCATATTCAGCATTTGGCTTTAATAAAACAGCCCTATTTAAAGGCAACGTCCATGGAGTTGTTGTCCAAACCAATAAATTTACATCTTGATTGATAGCAGGAAAAACTTTGTTTTTTGTTGCTGAATCCAGCTTAAACAACACATAAACCGACGGATCTTTGCGTTCTTGATATTCAATTTCAGCAGAAGCCAAAACTGTTTGACAAGACGCGCACCATGGTACCGTCTTATTTTTCCTATCAATATAACCTTTGCTTACCATGTCTGCAAAAGCACGCATGATCGAGGCTTCATAACCATAATTCATAGTTAAATAAGGTTGATCCCAATTCATTAAAACACCGAGTTTTTTAAACTCTTCTTTTTGAATATTTACCCAATTGGCAGCATATTCTCGACATTTCTTTTTAAGTTCTACTCTTGACGCCCCTGGATTAGCTTTGGCCACGGCAAATTCAATAGGTAAACCGTGACAATCCCATCCTGGTGTCACAGGAACATGCTTGCCACTCATTCTTTGATATTTAGTTACAAAATCTTTTAAAATTTTATTGTAGGCATGACCTAAATGAATATTACCATTTGCAAATGGAGGACCATCATGCAAAATATATTTTTGTCTGCCAAGATTTTTTTCAAATGTTTTTTTACACAAATCTTCGGCAGCCCAACGTTCTAATAACTTAGGTTCATTTTCAGCACTATTTGGGCGTATTGGAAAATCCGTCCTTGGTAAGTTAAGTGTGTCTCTAAAACTCATTTTATCGTTTAAATCAGCCATTTTGTGCCTTTTTTGATCTTTTAAGATTAAATTTTGCTTCAACATTCATAAAGATAAAGTATACTACCTAAAAACTGTACGGCAAGAAAAAATCTGGTTTTTTTTCAAGATTTTCAAATTAAATTTTAGTAGCACCACAAGGTATTACGGATAGATATTAACACAAAGAACACAAGGCAATGTTTTTCAACTTGTAATTATTTAAAACCAAAAAATTAACGAATATAATTCTAAAAATTAAGCCAAAAGGTTATCCAAATCAAATAAATAAAATTCACATTCTAAACAAAAATTATTACAAACCTCTTTGAAGAGCTGCTGCATAATTAAAGCTAAAAAAATATTTTTGCCAAGATTCATCAGATGAAGAATATTTGTTATCAAATACAAAATGATCCACTAACATCTCTCTAACTCTTAAAATTTCTTTCAATCTACCCTTATTTTTAGGCGAAGAAACAGTTAAATCTATTAATTCAAGAGCTCTTTCAAATGCTTTTTGACTCCATTGCGTATTTCCTTTTTGTTTCCACAAAATAGTTCTTTCAACCTCACTGCCAATATTTGCTAATTGTTCAACAAGTGATAACTCAAACCAGCGACCATTAGCCAAATCCTTGTGTATAATCATTATTTCACCAATTTATTAACGATGGTTTTTATTTTATCCTGAATGATCTTGTCATTAATGCCGCGACTTAAATTTCCACTTGATGGGCGTAAATTAATCATGGAATCAAATTCTATCCAATTTTCATCCCCTATTAAATCTGGATAAAGATTAATCCCCCACAGGTTTTTTTGTAACGAACCGCTTTCCAACAAAAAATTTTCTTGATCTGCATGAAGTTCAGCATCAATGGCCATAATTTCTTTATCAATATCCACAACTGCTTTAACTAAATTGCCAAACATTTTTTTAGACATCTGTTTTAATTCATCAACCGAAATTTTATCTTGAACAATTTGCATACTCTTCCTTATAATCAAGATTCTTAAACTATAAATTTTAATTTAAACTTTTTCGATTTTAGCCGCTAGAAATAAAAAAGACAATAGATTTTTAACTGGTTTAGTTTATCCTGTTTTTTTAATTTAACTTTATAAAAGGATATTTATGGAAGGCAACAAAATAGGGATCTGGGGTTTTGGAGTGGTCGGCAAATCGGCCGTATCATTCTTCAAATCCAATAACCAAATTGAAGTTTTAGACGAAAAATTCAGCTCCGAAGACACTGAATATCTAACCAAACAAGCCATAACAACCTTTAACTCAAGCAATCTTATAAATTTTTTAGAACAAAACAACCAAATTATTCCAAGCCCAGGAATCAATTTAAATAAATACAAGGCCTATGAGCACAAATGGAAAGTTGAAACCGATATTTTTCAAGAATATTTTCAAGGTAAAAAAATCGCAATTACGGGTACTGCTGGAAAAACATCTGTAACAACCATTTTGCAAGAAATCATGAAACAAAATGGTATAAATTCAATGGCTGGCGGAAATATCGGCCTAGGAATGTTAGACCTAATTAAGCAACCAATAGACTCCGCAGTATTAGAGCTTTCTAGCTTTCAACTTGAATACAGTAAAAAATTTGCTCCGAATATTGCTATTATTACGAACTTTTTCCCCAACCATTTAGACCGACACGAAACAGAAGAAAATTATTTTAATGCCAAGCTAAATATTTTATCTCATCAAACATCTAATCAAATAGCACTAGTTCCTGCAGAATTAGTGGACAAAATATCTCCTCATACACAAGCAAAAATTTATTCATTTGCAGCAAGCAAACACTATTCACCTAGAACCGCAGGTCAATTTTTTATTGAAGATAATTTTATAACTATGGCAAGCGAAATAGAAACAATAAAACTTATTCATGTAGATAAATTACCAACTAACACCTTTTTACAAAATTGGGTTACCATAACCGCAGCATTACATTTACAAAAAATGTCGGTTGAAAACTGTATTGCCCAAACAAATTTTGAAAAAATAGAACTAGAACACAGACTTGAAAAAGTAGCAACCATTAACGGTATAACTTTTTACAATGATTCAAAAAGCACAACAATAGATTCAACTCTTGCCGCAGTCAATAAATTCAAAGATGCCAAAGTTACACTTGTTTTGGGAGGACTAAGCAAAGGTGTTAATCGAGAAATTCTTATTGAACAAATAAAAAATAAAGTACAAAATATTTATTGTTTTGGTGGTGAATCAGATCAACTCATAAATTTTTGCATAAAACAAAACGCAAATTGTCTAAAGTTTGATACACTAGAAGAAATTATTAAATTTTCTATCGAAAATCTTTCAACCGATACAATTTTATTATTTTCACCTGCAGGATCTTCGTTTGATTTATTTAAAAATTACATTGAAAGAGGGATTCGATTTAAGGAGCTTGTAAAAAAATATGAACAAAAAAAATAAATTTTTCTTTATTGTTTTTTTTATTATATTTTCAAATCGACCAATTTATAATTCACCAAATAATCTTATTCAACTTTCACCTCTTGAACGATTAGAAGCTGCACGACTTCTTAACTTAAGAAACGCAAAACCTTTTCTTTTTAACAATCCTTTACAGAAATATACCACCCAAGAAAAATTAGCTGCTGCAGTATTATTAATATTATCTCAAGAAGATATTGTTGAAAAAACCAAAAATAATCCTTGTATAGCTGCTGATCAATTAGTTACCGAAATTCACAATAACAATATTTTAGGCGTCTTAGCTTTGCTTATGGCAAATATAAATCCCAATCAAAAAACAAAAAGGGGGCGCCTGCCTTTAATAGAGGCTGTAAAAACAAACGATCCTGATATGGTACAAATACTTTTACATAGCATGGCAGATATTAATCAAGAAGACATTGAAGGATATACCCCGTACCGACAGGCTCTATATAATAAAAATGCATGGCTCCCAAATAGTCAGCAAATGATTGACTTGCTTGTAAAAAATGGTGCAAAACAAGCAGTTGATATCCCAATATTTCGATTTAAAAAAGAATACCTAATAAAGCATCCTGGCCGCCCCAAAAAACAAAATAACAAAAAAAGATTGTAGGAAAAAAACATGTTTTATACAGCCAAATTTTTAAAATCAAATTTAAAAATATTTTTAAGCATAATAGCATCATTAATCATTATTGGATTATTATTTATTTATTCTTCCAGCTCAGTTTATGCCCTTGAAAAAATAGGATCTTCTTTTTATTTTGTAAAAAAACAAATTTTAGGTGTCATAATTGGAATAATTGGGCTAATTATCTTTAGATTTCTTTCTCTTGATTTTATAAAAAGCAAAAGTCCTTTTTTATTTTTCGGATCTCTTTTTCTAACAGCATTAACTCTTGTACCTAAAATAGGAACTAGAATCCACGGCTCTAGCAGGTGGCTAAACATAGGTGGATTTGCATTCCAACCAAGTGAACTTTTAAAAATTTTTCTTTTAATTTACGTAGCGTATTTTTTAGAAAAACAAACAGGTAGACTACATTCATTCAAACACGGTTATTTACCATTTTTAATAATTCTTGGAATTACAAGTTTAATCTTACTCAAACAACCTGATTTTGGATTAACAGTAACTCTTTGTACAACGTGCTTTGCAATGTTTTTTATAGCAGAATTCAAACCAAAACATCTTTTAATGACAATTGGAGCTGCGCTACCAATAATTGGCCTTTTAATTGCATTAAAGCCATATCGAGTAAAGCGTGTGTTAACTTTTTTAAATCCATGGGAAGATCCACAAGGTGCCGGATTTCAAATAATTCAATCATTAATAGCAATAGGCACTGGGAGCTTTTGGGGAACTGGAATTTCTAACTCCAAACAAAAATTTTTCTATCTTCCAATGCAACATACAGATTTTATATTTTCCATCATCGCAGAAGAAACCGGCTTTATTGGATCTGTAATTCTAATAACTCTTTATATTTTGTTTTTATATTATGGAATAAAAATCGCAACACTACTCAAAAATAATTTTGCAATATTTGTTGTGCTTGGATTCACAATTTTAAACAGCTTACAAGCAACCATAAATCTATTTGTAGCAACGGGAATGATGCCAACCAAAGGAATAGGCCTTCCATTTGTCAGCTTCGGTAATTCAGCTCTTGTTTGCAACCTCTGCATGGTTGGATTAATAATCAATATCGTAAATTCAAGGCAATAAAAAGGCCCGTTTTTTAATCAAGCCTTTTTTAAAATTTTTAATCTTAAATTTTTAATTTATAAAATCTCATAAATTAAATTTACGTATAGAAGCACCCCTTGACCGCAATAGCAATACTATTTCTGTATGCCCGCTGTACTCAGCTACAAACAATGGAGTATAACCACTTTGTATAGGGATATTAAAGTTTGCACCTTTATCAAGTAATAACTGCACAATTTTTAAATGACCCTTCTGACAAGCGATATACAATGGTGTTATCCCACATTTTATAGCCTTATTTATATCTACACCTCTATTAATTAATAATTGCACAACATCTAGATGACCTTCCTGACAAGCAAAACACAGTGGTGTAAGTCCATTTTTTGCGATTCTATTAATATCAACACCTTTATCAAGCAACTCATTCACAACAGCTAAATGACCTTTCTGAATAGCCGCCTGCAAAGCTTCCACAAGATTGATATTCCGACCTCTACCAGTTTGCTTTTCAATAAAAAACTGCACAATTTTTATGTGCCCATTGAAAGCAGCGATGGTCAATGGAGCAACTCCCGTGTTTTCTAACTGATTAATATCGGCGCCTCTTTCAACTAATAATTGTACAATCTCCAAATGTCCTTTTTGAGAAGCAATATACAAAGGTGCACAACCTTCGTTCATAGCCTTATTAATATCAGCTCCATTATCAAGTAACTCTCGCACAACATCTAAATGACCATTATGGGCTGCAACATACAATGGAGTCATGCCATTATCACTAGCTATATCAATAAGTGCTTTATTCTTAAGCAACTCTTGAACAACTGCCAAATGACCATTCTGAGAAGCCATATACAATGGTGTTATTCCACATTTTATAGCCTTATTTATATCTACACCTCTATTAATTAATAATTGCACAACATCTAGATGACCTTCCTGACAAGCAAAACACAGTGGCGTAAGTCCATTTTTTGCGATTCTATTAATATCAACACCTTTATCAAGCAACTCATTCACAACAGCTAAATGACCTTTCTGAATAGCCGCCTGCAAAGCATTTACAAGATTGATATTCCGATCTCTACCAGTTAGCATTTCAATAAAAAACCGCACAATTTCTAAGTGCCCATTTAAAGCGGCGATAGTCACTGGAGCAGTTCCTGCATCATCTTCCTGCCTAATATCAGCGCCTCTTTCAACTAATAATCGCACAACATCTAAATGACCCTTCTGAGAAGCAATAAACAACGGAGTAGTGTCATCATTCATGGACTTATTAATCTCAGCTCCTTTACCAAGCAACTCTCGCACAACATCTAAATGACCACTCTCAGAGGAAATATACAATGGAGTCGCGCCATTATCACTAGCTATATCAATAAGTGCTTTATTCTTAAGCAATTCTTGAACAACGGCCAGATGACCATTCTGAGAAGCAATATACAATGGTGTTGCCCCACATTCCATAGCCTTATTGATATTCGCCCCACTCTTAATTAATAATCGCACAATATCTAAATGACCCTTCTGAGAAGCGATAAACAATGGAGTTGCCCCACCTTCTAAAGCCTTATTGATATTCGCCCCTCTCTGGATTAATAATCGCACAACATCTAGATGACCTTGCTGACAAGCAAAACACAATGGTGTAAGTCCATTTTTTGCGATGCTATCAATATCAGTCCCCCTATCAAGCAAATCGTCTACAACAGTTAAATGACCTTCCTGAACAGCCGCTCTCAAAACTTCACCGAGATTGATGCCCCGATTTCTGCCTGTTTGCGTTTCAATAAAAAACTGCACAATTTCTAAGTGCCCATTGAGCGCAGCGATGGTCAACGGAGCAGTTCCTGCATCATCTTCCTGCCTAATATCAGCGCCTTTTTCAACTAATAATTGTACAACATCTAAATGTCCATCCCGAGACGCAATATATAAAGGTGCAAAACCTTTATTCGCAACTTTATTAATATCAGCACCCCTTTCTAGCAATAAACAGACAATTTTCAAATGCCCTGCTTGAGAAGCTGCATAAAGTGGTGTAAAGCCATCATTTTCAACTTTATTAATCTCAGCTCCGTTATCAAGCAACTCTTGCACAACATCTAAATAACCATTAAAAGAAGCTATCAATAATGGTGTATTACCATTATCCGTTCTAGCTATGTCAATAATCGCTTTGTTCTTAATCAACTCTTTAACAACATCTAAATGACCCTTCTGACAAGCGATATACAATGGTGTTATTCCACATTTTATAGCCTTATTTATATCTACACCTCTCTTAATTAATAATTGCACAACATCTAGATGACCTTCCTGACAAGCAAAACACAGTGGTGTGAATCCATCTTTTGCGATTCTATTAATATCAACACCTTTATCAAGCAACTCATCAACAACAGCTAAATGACCTTTCTGAATAGCCGCCTGCAAAGCTTCCACAAGATTCATATTCCGATGCTTTTCTATAAAGAACCGCACAATTTTTATGTGCCCATTGAAAGCAGCGATGGTCAACGGAGCAACTCCTTCATCATTTTCCTGACTAATATCAGCGCCTTTTTCAACTAATAATCGCACAACATCTAAATGACCACTCTCAGAGGAAATATACAATGGAGTCGCGCCATTATCACTAGCTATATCAATAAGTGCTTTATTCTTAAGCAACTCTTGAACAACGGCCAGATGACCATACTGAGAAGCGATATACAATGGCGTCATGCCATTATCCCTGGCTATATCAATGAACGCTTTATTTTTAAGCAACTCTTGAACAACGGCCAGATGACCATTCTGAGAAGCTATATACAATGGAGTTGCCCCACATTTTATAGCCTTATTGATATTCGCCCCACTCTTAATTAATAATCGCACAATATCTAAATGACCTTCCTGACAAGCATAACACAGTGGTGTGAATCCATCTTTTGCGATTCTATTAATATCAACACCTTTATCAAGCAACTCATCAACAACAGCTAAATGACCTTTCTGAATAGCCGCCTGCAAAGCTTCCACAAGATTCATATTCCGATGCTTTTCTATAAAGAACCGCACAATTTTTATGTGCCCATTGAAAGCAGCGATGGTCAACGGAGCAACTCCTTCATCATTTTCCTGACTAATATCAGCGCCTTTTTCAACTAATAATTGTACAACATCTAAATGTCCATCCCGAGACGCAATATATAAAGGTGCAAAACCTTTATTCGCAACTTTATTAATATCAGCACCCCTTTCTAGCAATAAACAGACAATTTTCAAATGCCCTGCTTGAGAAGCTGCATAAAGTGGTGTAAAGCCATCATTTTCAACTTTATTAATATCAGCTCCGTTATCAAGCAACTCTCGCACAACATCTAAATAACCATTTAAAGAAGCTATCAATAATGGTGTATTACCATTATCCGTTCTAGCTATGTCAATAATCGCTTTATTCTTAATCAACTCTTGAACAACGGCCAAATGACCATTCTGAGAAGCAATATACAATGGTGTTGCCCCACATTCCATAGCCTTATTGATATTCGCCCCACTCTTAATTAATAATCGCACAATATCTATATAACCCATCTGAGAAGCGATAAACAATGGAGTTGCCCAACCTTCTAAAGCCTTATTGATATTCGCCCATCTCGTAATTAATAATTGCACAACATCTAAATGACCTTCCTGACAAGCCCAAAACAATGGTGTGTGCCCACCACCGGTTGCGATGCTATTAATATCAACACCTTTATCAAGCAACTCATTCACAACAGCTAAATGACCTTTCTGAACAGCCGCCTGCAAAGCATTTACAAGATTGATATTCCGATGCTTTTCTATAAAGAACCGCACAATTTTTATGTGCCCATTGAAAGCAGCGATGGTCAACGGAGCAACTCCTTCATCATTTTCCTGACTAATATCAGCGCCTTTTTCAACTAATAATTGTACAACATCTAAATGTCCATCCCGAGACGCAATATATAAAGGTGCAAAACCTTTATTCGCAACTTTATTAATATCAGCACCCCTTTCTAGCAATAAACAGACAATTTTCAAATGCCCTGCTTGAGAAGCTGCATAAAGTGGTGTAAAGCCATCATTTTCAACTTTATTAATATCAGCTCCGTTATCAAGCAACTCTCGCACAACATCTAAATAACCATTTAAAGAAGCTATAATTAATGGTGTATAACCATTATCCGTTCTAGCTATATCAATAATCGCTTTGTTCTTAATCAACTCTTTAACAACATCTAAATGACCATTCTGAGAAGCTATATACAATGGCGTCATGCCATTATCCCTGGCTATATCAATAAACGCTTTATTTTTAAGCAACTCTTGAACAACGGCCAGATGACCATTCTGAGAAACTATATACAATGGAGTTGCCCCACATTTTATAGCCTTATTTATATCCGCCCCTCTATTAATTAATAATTGCACAGTTTCTAAATACCCCTCTGCACAAGCAAAAAACAATGGTGTGAATCCATTTTTTGCGATGCCATTAATATCAACTCCTTTATCAAGCAACTCATCAACAACAGCTAAATAATCTTCCTGAACAGCCGCCTGCAAAGCTTCCACAAGATTGATGCCCCGATTTCTGCCTGTTTGCGTTTCAATAAAAAACTGCACAATTTCTAAGTGCCCATTTCGCGCAGCGATGGTCAACGGAGCAGTTCCTTCATCTTCCTGACTAATATCAGCGCCTCTTTCAACTAATAATCGCACAACATCTAAATGACCCTTCTGAGAAGCAATAAACAACGGGGTAGTGTCATCATTCATGGACTTATTAATCTCAGCTCCTTTACCAAGCAACTCTCGCACAACATCTAAATGACCATTCTGAGAAGCTATATACAATGGCGTCGCGCCATTACCGCTAGCTATATCAATAAGTGCTTTATTCTTAAGCAACTCTTGAACAACGGCCAGATGACCATTCTGAGAAGCAATATACAATGGTGTAATACCTCTATTATTGACAACGTTAACATAAGCGCCCTTCTCAAGTAACAACTTAACGAGCTTGTCATAACCTTCCTCTGAAGCGTATAACAGTGCGTTATTCAATCCTTCAATACTAACTTCATCAGATCTAACCATTTGTTGAGCCAGCAAATCATTGCGTTCTTCTATAGCATAAATAAGCCTTTGGCTCATATTTCTTTCAGGCACATATTCCTGAAAGCCCCACAATAACTGACTCCGTCTCGTTGCCTCTTTTGGTGTAAATTCTTGAATATATTTTGGTTCTGAGCCCAACCCAAGAAATTTATACATTAATACTTTTTTTACTGGATACCTCAACTCGGGGTCTTGGGTTTGAAAATCCAAATGCTGTTTTAATTCATCAAATAAATAGGCCCTAAAATAAGTTTGATCATCATTTATAGATTGAGTTATTCCTATAAATAAAGGGTTTTCGGGTGTTGCTGCAATCAATGCTGATTCTGTCAATTTATACCCGTCAATAAAAATCTCCTGTTCGGTCCGTCCATTAATTAAATCTATCCATTTTTCTTGAGTAAAAAATTCAGGATCATCTAATTTAATTTTCATTTCTGTTTTTACTCTCTCTGCATTTGCAGGAATGATAATTGTTAAGATTTCACCTTCTTGCGCAATAGCGCCAAACACAGCAAAAGCAACTGAAGCCAAAGCATTTTTCAATTTATTCATAAACCCACCTATTCAATTAAATTGTTGTTTTGACCTAAAACAACAGAGTTTCGCAATCAAATTTAAACTATTTTGTAAAAGTACACAATCAAAAATCAAGGCAATAAAAAAGCCCGTTTTTTAATCGAGCCTTTTTTTAAATATTTAATTCTTTTTGCCTCAGTGTTCAATTTTTTTTCGATATTGCGAAATACGATTAATCAAAACAACAGATTGTTGCTTTTGCTCAGACGATGAAACGTTTAAACCCGCAAGCAATTTCAAACAATTTTCCAATTTCATAAAAAAAATCTGCCAAAAAGGCCGAGGCCGCTGTGGTTCTGCTAATTTAATTGTTCGCTCAAAAGCAACATTTAATTCCTCCAAACATGAACCCACAATCTCAAAATTAAATTTTTCTGGTTTGCCTTTCAATTTGTTTTCTAGGCTCTCCATCTTACAAATAAGTTCATTCCAGAGTTGATTAATAACTTCATCTACATCCTGCCCAGAACAACATTCACAAGCATAATCATAAAAAATAATTGAACACAAAAAAATAAAGGATAAAATATTTTTTTTATACATATTTAACAAAAACCTTACAAAAAAGTTTTAAAATAAAACATTCATGGATGCATATATAAATACGCCAATGAGAAAAATCAATTAAAACGAATATTCTGCAAAAAACCTTAAATCTTTTATCCGCTCTTAAAACTTAATCATTTTTCCCAATTCATTACAAAATCAACCAATAAGCGAACGCCAACACCGGTTGCACCAGATCTAAAATATGATCTATCTGGAACATTAAATGCTGTTGGAGCAATGTCTAAATGAGCCCAAGGGGTTCCTTCTTCAACAAAATTAGAAAGGAATAATCCCGCCGTTGAAGTCCCAGCTTTATATCTTGGCGAACCACAATTAGATATATCTGCAACAGGCGATTTAATTGCAGCCCTATAATCATCAATGAAAGGTAATGACCAAACGGCATCGCCAGAAGAGTTTCCAGCTTTTTGAACTCTATCAAGCATCTTTTGATCCTGTGACATCAACCCAGAAAAAAATGGACCTGTGGCATAAATACATGCACCTGTAAGAGTTGCGATATCAAGCAAAGCATCTAAAGCATAATTTTTGGAAATATAGGCAAGAGCATCAGCCAAAATTAAGCGACCTTCTGCGTCTGTATTTAAAATTTCTGCAGTTTTACCATTATAAAATCTAATAATATCGCCCGGTTTTGTAGCCGTTCCACTTGGAAGATTTTCCGTTAAAGGAATGGCTGCAATAACATTAACTTTTGGTTTTAATTCAGAAATAACTTTCATAGCTGCAATAACTGCCGCCGCTCCGGACATATCTTCTTTCATTGTTTCCATTGAAGCTGCTGGTTTTAAACTAAGACCGCCAGAATCAAAAGTTACACCTTTTCCAACCAAACCAATTGTAGGCGCTGTTTTTTTTCCACAATTGTATTCCATAATAACAAGATGACAATCCCTATGGGATCCCTTAGAAACCGCTTCAAGTCCGCCCATGCCCATGGAGATAACATCTTTTTCACCAAAAATTTGTATTTTAAGACCGCCACTTTTGGCAACTTCTTCAGCTCTATCTGCCAAGTATGTTGGAAAAACTATATTTGCTGGAAGATCAATCCATCTGCGAGCCATATTGGCAGCTTCAGCAACTACACAACCATAATCAACTCCAACTTTTACAGCCTTATGTTCATCTGAAGCAACAATTATTTCCAATTCAACTTCTTTGTTTTTTTCAGCGCCCGTTTTTTTTGACATAAATTCATCAAAATTATACGACGCAATAACCCAAGTTGAAGCTGTTTGCTTTGCAAGATCTTCCAAATCAGTTTTAAACAAACTAATAACAGGTAAACTCACCGCAAGCGATTTTAGCTTTAAGCATTCTGCTGTTCTATAAAGAGTACCGACGGCTCCTCTATAGGATTCTATTTCAATTGTTTTTTCTTTACTGCCCAAACCAACTAGCACAACATGTTTAATTTTGTTGTTAATTAAAACCGGAAAATGCAATTTTTCTGATTTACCACCCTTAAACTGCCGCTCTTTAATTAACTGATCAATTGGCAACAGTGAGATTTCTGCAAGTTTTTTTAGATCTTTTGGAAAAACTTCTTCTTCAGTCACAAAAAAACCATACCCAGAAACATCTGTTTCTAAAAAAGATTTATTTATTATTTTTATTTTTTCCATTTGTTTCCTTTGTCAGATAATGTTACTCAATTTAATTTTAAATATTTTACCAAAGCATTAGTAATGTAAAATGTATCGAAAAATAAAGTAAAGAAATTGAAAAAAAAGTAAATTTAAACCCGCAAAGCAACAAAATAAAAAGCCCGATTCACCATTTAGCGAACCAGGCTTTATTAGGGGGATAGAAAATTTTAATGGAAAACTCTTCCCCAATTATAATTTTAACAGCTTAACGGCGACCTCGATGACCGCCACCATGGTATCCACCACGATGTCCGCCGCGATATCCGCCATGATAATAACCACGACGTCCGCCATAATAACCACCACCCCAACCAAATCCTATTCCATAACCAGCGTAAGGCCAGCCCCAATACCCATCATAATATGGGCCCCAGGCAGCACCATAAAGAGCTGCTTGTTCTGCTTTGCGCATTTCTTCTTTATTTTTTGCCTCAATGATATCATCTATCCTGCTTCCCCAATTGTCATCGATTAACTCTTCAAGCGCTTTACGAGAAACAAACCCTACCAAATTATCTTTAACTGGGCTGCCTCCTCGAAATAAAAAGAATGTTGGCTTAGTAAAATCAACAACTCCATAAGAATTTGCAAGAGCAACCCATTCAGGGTCATCAATATTACATTTTAAAAATATAACACCGGCTCTTTTATAATTAGTTTTTTTACTCAATTCATCAAACATATCCAACATTTGTTTGACCTGCTGCTTTAAAGATTCATCTTGCTTAGTAGCTTTATCATATTGATAAAAACACACAACGGACATGTCATACTTATTAATATCATTGCTAAACCGTTTAGCTGAAGAAATTGAACGTTCCCGCGCAACTAAAGCCGCAACAATAATCAAATTCAAAATTATTAACTTTTTCTTCATAAAACCTCTCTTTTTTTAATTTTTATAAGAATCTTTTTATTTATTAATCTTCTTTAATTTTTCCTATTTCTTTTTTATCAAACTTTCGACTCACAACATTATTTACAAATTTTCTAACGTTATATGTATATTTTTCCGGTGAATGAAAATAAGAATCAAAATGATGACGGCCTTCTGTTATCCACAATCTTTTAAAAGAAGATGCTGTATTTTCATAAATATTTTTAATCGCTACCGGCGGCACTTTACCATCATTTTTACATGAAATATAAAATGTAGGAACCGATATTTTTTTTGCTGCTTCAACAGTATCCACACACTCCATATGCGTTTTTACAGTTCTTCCACCAGCTATCAAAACATATTGAACAATTGGTTGAGTGAAACGGTTAAATGCCAATTTCTTGAGAAGATTTTTACCAGGAATTCCAAATTCATAACCAAATAACTTAAACCTAGTATCATCCAAACCTCTTGCAACAACATTATAAGCCGTATCATAGGGACAATCCAAAACCATCGCATCAAATAATGTCGGATCTTTATGTTGAGCTAAAATTGAAGCAACCGCTCCCATAGAAAATGCATAAACAAATAACGGCTTTCCCTTAAATTCAGGGATAGATTTAAAATATTTAACCGCAGCAGCAACATCTAACGATTCATGTTTTCCTATGCTGCAAACTTGATCTTTATTCTGCTTACTATGACCTCTAAATCCAAACGTTAAAATATTTGCTTCTGGAAAGATATGTCTTAAAAAAGAGACTTGTTCATAATCAATCATATAACCGTGACAAATCAAAACATTATATTTTGCATTATTCCGCTTAACTAAATTGCCCTGCAAGGTAATAGATTCTTTAGAGCCCTCTAATTTTGGAGACAAAAATGAAACATCTTTTACAGCCAAACTTTTGACTGCGCGATCAACCTTAAGAGTTGTAGCCGGAAGATCAAAACAGAAAAAAATGATTGTTAAAAACCATAACAAGCGCTTCATTTTCCTTCCTTATTTTTAAAACTTAAACTTTAACTTAATTTTATAATAACAAAACCGCATAAGATAAAACAAGAATTTTTATTTTTAATTAGAAAAAGACCTAAGCTTTTCAGCAAAACTCATCCAATAAAAGCGCCAATTAATCAAAATTATTGCTTTCATTTTTTTTAGTTTGTTAATTTAAAAATTAAATTTATTTAAAGCCAAAGGAGATCTTTATGAATCAAAAATTTTTACTTTCACTATTAATATTTTCAAATTTAAACGCCCAAAAACAGCTTATATTAACGAATTACTCAAAACACCCAATCACAATAACCGAAATTCGTACCGATAATACATATACAAAAAAAGCAAATAATAAAAATTGTCATACAACCTCAATAGACCTAGCTCCACACGGTACAATTAAGCTCCTTTCTCCAGAAATACAAAAATTACTTGGCATTTCGGACAGATCAGACATTGTTGGCATCAGCTGTGAAACACCATATGAAGATATTAGAATAAGCTGCACCGGGCCAAAGATAACAAGAAGAGCATCCGCACCAGATAAACTAGAAGGCGCAACCTTAGAAGACGAATTAATTGATCTAACATTCAACGATAAAGAAAACAATCAAGTTATAATCGAAGGTCTTGTAGAACAATGCGAAATTTACCAAAGTCCAAAACCAGATGGTTATTCAAATAAAAAGGCTATACAAGCGGAAAACAAGCCGCAAAAAAAATCGACTATAATTAAAAATAGCGATCGAATAGATGAACTTTCCAAGCCAAAAAATGGAATTGAAGAAAAACTATCAAAATCAACAAGTGAATACGAACTTAAAAAGCAAAAAAACATCCAAAAAAGAAGAGAGTCTTATTAAAAAGACCCTCTTTCTATAAATTGACAATTTAATCAATAAACTGAGACACCAGATCCACAAGTTGCTTTTTACTCATACTACCGCTGTACCTAGCCGCAATCTCACCCTTTTTGAAAATTAAAAATGTCGGAACTTTTTTAATAACATATTTTTTAAGAAGCTGAGGGTCATTATCCACATTATTTTTTATTACTTTAAGTTTTTCCGCAAACTTACTGGCAACAAACTCAAGAACTGGCAACATTTGCAAACATGTTGGACAAAGATCGCCATAAAAATCAAGTAATACAAGATCATTATCAGCTAAAACTTGTCCCAATTCTTTTTCTGTATCAACCCTAGAAAGCTCAACTTTTTTATCCAATGGAACTTCAAATAATTTGCCTTCAATTTTTTCCAATACTGATTTATTTACACCAAGATTTCTTAAAAAATGCATAGCATCTAAAGCAGCTTTGGTTCCAGCGCCGGCTGCAATACCTGCCTGCCTGTAAATATTATCTTCCACATCACCTGCCGCAAAAACGCCTGGTTTAGAAGTTTTTTGACTGCGTCCCTCAACTTTAATATAACCTTCTTTATCTAAATCAAGTTGCCCTATAAAAAGATCTGTATTGGGTTTATGCCCTATTGCCAAAAAGACCCCATCTAAAGGAATAGTCTCAAGTTTATTTTTATCTTTATAAAAGACTTCCAAAGCTGTAACCAATTCTTCACCCAAAACAGCCTTAGGCTGACAATTAAACAATATCTCAATATTATTCGTAGCCTTCACTTGGGCCTGCATTATATCAGAAGCCCTCATTTCATTACGTCTTACAAGTAAATAAACTTTTTTGGCATAGCTAGAAAGTTGTAATGCTTGTTCTGCGGCAGAATCACCACCGCCGATAACCGCCACTGTTTTTCCCCTAAAAAATGGTGCATCGCAGGTTGCACACGCAGAAACACCCTTTGCCCAGAACTTATCTTCGCCAGGAATACCTAATCTGCTAGGATTGGCACCTGTTGTAATAACAATGGAAAGAGCCTTTAACTTTTTACCTTCATCTGTTTTAACTAAATAAGGCCAAGAGGTAAGATCTACACTAGTAACAGTATCATTTAAATATTCGACTCCAAATGTAGCTGCCTGATTTTTAAAATCTTGCATCAATTCAGTCGCCAAAACACGCGGCCTGCCTGGCCAATTTTCAATATAAGTTGTACCCATTAACTGACCACCTGGCTTAGATCCAGCCAAAACGACAGATTTAAAACCACCCCTAGCAGCATACATAGCTGCACTCAATCCTGCTGGGCCCGAACCCAAAATTAAAACTGGAACAATATCTTTTTCTGCAAAAATATTCTCAACTTGAAACTTTTCATGATTATAAAAATTATCAATGTTGTAATGTAACTCAAGCTTTACGCCCTTTTCATGCAAATACCAACCACCAACGAGAAGCACCCCCGCTACCACGCCCAATAACAAAAAACCTATTTTCTTCATACCAAAGCTCCTTTGCAAACCTAAACTTAAACTTAAACTTGAAAAAATTTACATTTCAATTACCTTATTAAAGTATTCAAACATAATACATATGAATAAAAAATGAAAGGTTCCTATGTTCAAAACCTCCAAATCCCTAATCCTGGCCTTATGCTTTGGGCTAATATTTCCAATTTCTGCTGAGGAATTAACTCAAGTCAATACAGCTGTTCAGGCCAAAGCAGAGCCAACACTCCAAGAACTAAACGCCAGAGTTGCCACACAAGCAAATATAACAATTTCACAAATTGAACACATAGTCATAGTTGTAAACAAAGGCGCACTTAAAAAGTTAAAGAAAAGCCAAAAAATCGCTATTACAAAAAATTTAAATAATGCAAAAGCTATTCTTGCTGAATCCTCTCAACAAGATGATGACGAAATATCTTTAGACAGCATACAAACTAAATGCGAGCAAATCGCCACAATCAGAGACTATGCAAAAAATGTTGCCATAAATATAAAAAAAGAAATAGCTCCTTTTAAAGCGGTTAAAAACAAATCAATAAAAGCCGACCTTTGTATCGAAGAACTTTCTAAACATATTAAAAACCTTGAAAATGATGCTAAAGTTTTCTCAAAAATTATCTCTAACACTGGCCTTACACGATTCAATCAATGGTGGAAATCAGTAAATAATGCGAACAGAAAATATGATTTGGCAGTCAATAGTATCTTGGTAGGATCTCTCATTCTTACTACAGCAATATTCATATCCCATATGGAACTATATGAATACATAGAACAAAAAAATACAACAAACGGAACCTCTTCATCAACATATACACCCAACGAATTACCATCAATCTGGAAACTAGGACCTTTGTTCCGGAGTACACAAAAACTTGCTGGTGAAACACCGCGCTTTGACAACAAAAATCGATTAATGAACAGAGGTAATCTAGGCATTGTAGGTACAATCGAATTAACTCTACGCTCCTTCTGTTTAGCCTCACTTGCACCTCTTGCTTTGCCTGCAACAATACATGCTGGGTGCTCACCTCTTTGGAACAAAAAATGGAAACAAATTCAAGAATGGGCCCAAAAACAGGGTGAAATTAAAAATCAAGAACTTCAAGGTAAAGACACAACCGCGATAGATACATCATTACAAGCACCTACTTTACTATTCAAAGACGTAATAGGGTTAGAAAAACAAAAAGAAGAGTTGCAATCTGTTCTTGAGTGGGTAAAAAATCCAAACGCGTTCAGACAAATCGGTGCAAAAATACCAAGATGTATATTACTTGAAGGACTAACTAGAACAGGAAAAACGCACTTAGTAGAAGCTTTAGCAGGTGAAATAAATAAGATTCTTAAAGAAACTGGCCGAGGCGGCCAATGTGCATTTAAAAAAATACAACTAAAAGAACTATATAACTGGTATGGACCTGAGGGTTCAAAAAAAAGCATGTTAAATAGTATAATGGATGACGCAGAAAGAAATTCTCCTTGTGTTGTTTTCTTAGATGAAATACACCTATTACAATTACAAAAAAATGCTAACCCACAACTTTTAAACGATTTCTTAATAGAATTAAATGATATCGTCATTAAACAAAAAGATGTTATTTTCATTGCTGCAACAAATAACCCGCAACTTCTTGATAATGCATTAAAACAACCTGGCAGATTTGATTTAATAATAAGATTTGAAAATCCTTCTTTTGAAGAAAGAAAGGCTTATTTAACAGAAAAAGCCCTTTCAAATATATTAGAATTACCAGAATCAACAATTGAAACATTGGCTCAAAAAACTGATGGTTGTACTTTTGGTAGAATTCAGGTCGTAATAGACAAAGCCATACAAAAAGCAAAAATTTCTCAAGAAGGTTTAAATATAAAACACATAGAATGCGCCCTTGATGAAGTTGTTTACAAAATGATTAACCAATCGGTTTTCTTACCTGAAGAAGAAAAAGAAATAATTTCAACACATATGGCTGGCCATGCAACTGCAAATATACTACTTCAAGCAAAAGATAAAATTGAAAGATTAACAATTCGTAAATTCCAAAAAGATATCGAAGAAATTTCTCTATGGGATATAAAATTAACCAATGACAACAGCGAAAAAAACCATAAAGACGAATCTCAATTAGAAGATTCTGTTGAATATGGAAAAATGTTCACTCTTCGCGACAGAAATTCTGCTAGTGTTGAAAGTTACAACGAAAAAATCAAACAACTTAAAATCACATTAGCTGGACACGAAGCAGAAAAAATTCTTCTTGGTTCAACGGCTCACTCATTCCATGAAAATGACTTCAAAGAAGCCCTATCAATAGCAACATCAATTATTTTTGGAAAACTAGATAAAAAAACACTTCCTAAATCTATTTGTGAAGAAAAACAAAAAGAAGCTTACGATTTAGTCATAAAGTGCCAAGACGACGTAAAGAAATTGCTTACCGAAAATCAAAGCAAACTTGGCAAGTTAGCCAAAGAACTTCAATATAAAGAAATATTAAATTTGGAAGAAATAAAAAACATCATCAAATAATTTAATTGAAAAAACACAAAAAAATAAAGGGCCACTTTTGGCCCTTTATTTTTTTACAATTTATTAATTTCTTTAATTCTATCACTATATTTTCCGTCTAATGGTTGCGCATTTAACCAAGCACTAACCAAAACAAAAGCCTGATCTTCTGAGAGATAATCTGCAGGCAAAACCAAAACATTAATATGATCATGTTCACGAGCTTGTTGAGCAACTTCTTTGCACCAAGCAAGTCCTGCAAAAACACCCTTGAATCTATTTGCAACAATTGACATACCAATTCCCGTGCCACAAATTAAAACACCCAAATCTGCCTTGCGATTTTGAACAAGGCTAGCAACTTTAGAACCATATTCCGGATAATCACTCGGATTAGAGCTAAAAGAACCAACATCTAACCATTCAATTGGACGGCCCTCTATTTCTGACTGTGTCTTCAAAAATTCTTTTAGAGCCACGCCACGATGGTCAGCTCCAATTGCTATTTTTAACAATCCCACTATATTCTCCACGAATAATTAAGATTTTTTTTCAGATGATTCTTGCTTCTTATCTTTACATTGCTTCCATGCTTTATAAGAACCAAGAAGTTTTTTATCCTTGAAACCCCATGTTAAAGTTCCAATTCTATCTACCTTTACAAATTCAAGCTTCATACAATTAACATCTTTAAGTCGAGCTTTTGCACTTTTAAATGAACTCATATCAAATGTTATCAAATAAGGCTCCCTAAAATGTAGTAAATAAGGCTCTCTATAAAAAGAATAATGATGCTTAAATAAATAATTATATTCAGGATCTAACTCAACAGATTTAATTGTTGGATTTATAAAAACTTCATCATCCAATCTTAATCTAACAGACCATGCGCATGCAGGATCCGTTAACATTTTAAATGAATCATCATATTTATATCCCAAAACATAAAATGAAATGTTTTTACGGTTTTCCATAATTGCATCTGAAATTAAATCGGCCGTTTTCTGTTCGTCTAATCCAAGACGTTTTGCTGCAATTTGACCGTGAATTACTCGCACTTCTTCAGAAAGCCACATAGCTGTTGCCATGCCTACAGTTTTAAATTCATCATAAATTTTTGATTCTTTTATATATTTTTCAACCTCTTTTTTATTATTTTTAACTGTAGTACCTTGATTAAATGTTTTTTTAGCCCAGCCTATTGGACGTTCACAATTAGGTAAAAACAACAATAGCGAAAAGCCAAAAAACATTTTCAACAAATTATATTTCTTCATACAAAGACCTCTTTACTTTAAAATCAAAAATTACGATACAACAGCCTAAAAAAAAGCTAAAATATTTACAAGTAAAAGCTCAATTACAATAAAGGAATCAAATGATATACATAAATTTTTTAATAGCGTGGCGTTATCTTTTTGGCATCAAAGGCTCAAAAAACATCTCAATCATGGCGAAAGTATGTTTTTTGGGTATATTTATCGGCTCCTTTGCATTAGCACTTACAATGTGTGTTATGAATGGTTTTGAAAAGGCGACTCACAAAAAGCTTCAAGGGATTCATTCGCAAATCATCGCGCATGCCAATGGTGAAAAATTAAATTTTGAAGCTATTGAAAATGAAATAAAAGAACATTTTCCAGAAATTGATGCCGTTGCCCCCAGTGAAGAAAAACAAGCAATTATTCAACAAAAAGATTCCGATGAAATTAATGAAATAATATCCATCAAAGCAATATCTGCGGAGCATGAACCCAAACTTTCTGAACTTGAACAAAAAATTACACTTCCTGCAAATTTTACAATCAAAAAAGCATTGCAAGATAATAGAATCTTAATTGGCCACAAATTGGCAAAATCTTTAGATCTTTCTCCTGGTAATGAATTAGAACTTTTATTTGCAGAAGAGGGACAACAAAATAGAAAAATCACTCTATCAAAACACGATGTTACTGTTGGTGCCATTTTTGATACAGGCATAGAAGAATTTGATGCAAATGTGATTTTTTGCTCAATGGATTTAATTCAAGAACTCTTTCCAGATTCAGGGGTCACACAAATTGGAATCAAGCTCAAACGTGGTGTTAATGAAAAAGAAACAATAAAAAAATTAAAAGATTCTCTAGAGTTAGAAGTTTATTCCTGGAAAGATCTTTATCCCGCTCTTGTTTCAGCATTGCAACTTGAAAAATACGCCATGTTCCTAATTCTTATTTTAATAATATTAGTTGCAAGCATGAATGTAATCTCTCTTCTTTTTATGCAAATCACTCAAAAAAAATCCGACATAGCAATCTTGCGATCAATGGGACTTTCTAGCAAAAACATATCTTTTATATTTGTTTTCATAGGCCTATTAGTTGCTTTTTTTGCAAGTTTAACAGGAACAATCACAGCCGCAATTGCAAGTTGGTTTTTAGAAACATATCCATTCATTCAATTACCAGATATCTATTATGTAACGCATTTACCCGCACAAGCTGAATGGTATATTTTTATAATTGTATTTTTAGTTGTTATGCTTCTTAGTTTTATTTCAAGCTGGATCCCTGCTAAATTAATTCAAAAACTAAACATATCTGAAATTTTACGGTTCGAAGCATAACACGACTAAATAAAGAATTTTTTCAATTAATAATGACATTTAAAAAAAGGAAAACTATGAAGTGTAATTTAATTGATGCCAATCTAAACGGGAAAAGAGTTTTTTTAAGAGCTGATTTAAATTTACCAATCGAAGCTCCAAACATCTTAAATGATTTCAAACTCCAAAGTATTTTGCCAACAATAGATTTAATTCAAAAAAAAGGTGGTAAAGTTATTCTAGCAACTCATTTAGGACGTCCCAAAAATCATGAACCAGAACTTTCAACCATTCATCTTATTAGCTGGTTTAAAGATCATGATTACAATATTAAATTTCAGGATGATTTAAACGAGGCAATAAAAGATAGCAAGTCCAATGAGGATGAAATTTTATTATTGGAAAATCTTAGATTTTTTCCTGGTGAAAAAAACAAAGATCCAAAATTTGCCAAACAATTAAAACAATTAGCTGATTTTTATGTTAATGATGCCTTTGGAGTTAGTCATCGAGATGATGCATCGCTAAAAGCGCTACCAGAGCTTTTTGATGATCAACATAAAATGTGCGGGCTTCTTATTAACAAAGAAATTTTAACCGCAGAAAAATTAATTAATTCACCTGCACACCCTTTTGTACTAATAATAGGTGGAAGTAAAATTGCAGATAAAATTCAAGCTATTCAAGAACTTCTTGATAAAATCGACACCCTACTTTTATGTCCTGCAATTGTATTTACTTTTTTAAAAGCACAAGGCAAAGAAGTGGGTAATTCTTTAGTTGATGAAAGCTCTATCGAGCTTGTAAAACGAATCATACAAGAAGCAAAACAAAAAAAAGTAGAAATTATTTTCCCTCTTGATTACATAATCGCTAAAGATGATTTTAATGGAGAACTATCTTTCACAGACAAGCCAGAAATTCCAGAAAGTTACGCTGGCGTAACCATTGGTCCAAAAACTATTGAGCTTTTTTCTACAAAAATTCAAAAAGCAAAAACCGTTTTTTACAACGGTTTAATGGGTGACTTAAAAAGGCCCGAAACACTAGAAAGTGTAAAAGATATTTTTAAAGCCATGGATCAATCTCAAGGATTAAGCGTAATTGGGGGTGGTGAATCTTCTGCGATCGCAACAATGTACGAGCTGAATAAAAATAATCAAGTTTCAACTGGAGGCGGCGCACTACTTTATTTCATCAGCCACAAGAAGTTGCCAGGTTTAGATATTTAAAAAATTGGACAAAAGCTCAAAAGATGCAACGCCTTAAATAAATGATCGGCAACTTTTTTATGTTCATCATCTTTTTCAAAAATTAATATCCCATGATTATAATTTTTCATATCCCAGGAAATATAAGAAGGATGTTGAAAATCAAATTGGCTGGCTATTGTTTCAACAATTTTTTCATCGGCCATAGCATCTTTTTTCATGCTATTACGAGATAATTCACGAACCATTCGATTGAAATCGTTAGCCTTCATAAACTTGGAAAATTTTACTGTGTCTTGCCATGGTGATGATATTTTTTCAAAAAATCCATCATTATGCATTCCTGCCACACCCTTCATAAAATCAAAGTCCGGATTATCAACCAAATACGCAGCCTTTTTTATATTAAAACAATCTTTATCACAAAGATCATATAACAAAAGTTCAGGAACGTTTTCTTGATGTTCTAAAGATAAGATTTTTTGGGGTAAACCATTTAGATATCTTAATATCTGAAGCTCTCTTTGAAGATCTCTTTCATCTGCCATAATCGTACTCCCTTTGTGTGTTATGGTCGGTTTGCTTTTTACTTTATCCTTTTTATCAAGATGCCCTAGTTAAATAACAACGTCAACAACCTAGGGCCAACTTCCTGACAAATTCAAATTTAGCAAAAGAGAAAAGTACAAAGCAATAATTGCTAAAAACAATTGGTGATAAGATCCTTTTTGAACTATCTTATTCAAAAAGATCCCTACTCTTTGGTAATGTTAAAATAAATAATAAAACCAAAAGGGAAAGTAGTAAGGAAGGGGGAACAATGAAAGCATGTATAATTAAATTATCTATTACAATATTCTGTTGTTGGAATGTTACATCCTGTAGAAGTATTCATAGGCCCAATCATAATAAAATTCAAAAAATAACAACACATTGGGTAAATAAAAAAGAAAAATATAGTTTGCGCAGTCCATTGCTAGAAGAAACTGCCATTTTTAAATCATTTGATATAAAAAAATTCCAAAAATATATTTTACCAGAAGATGTAATTACAATCAGAGGCAGTAATCAAACAGTATTAGGCAACACTCTATCAAGCCTTATGGAAACGGCAATCCAAGAGATTTTATCTAGTGCCAAAACATTTGAACACTTTACAATACTAAAACAAAAAGATTTTAATTTTAAAGAAAAAACTGGATTTATAGTTTTAAAATTTAAAAAATATCCTTTTATTGCCAAGATTTCAGTTGAAAATCCCGCAAGCCTTACAATGCCATATTCAAAAGGCCTAGAACCCTCTTTTACATTTGCAATGAGTGGCGGTGCAAGCAGACACTTTACAGGCTTTACGCGAATTGAAAATTCAAATGAATTACGCATTTTAATAAATAAAAATTCGGAATGGCAAAATAAATATATCATCCCCCAAAAATGGCACTGGTTACCAAAGAAGAACGGTTGGATCAATATAACAGGCACCAACATGGGTAAACAAAAAAAAATAACCATAACCGTACCTGCAATTTACGGCATTATCTGTGAGGCCATCGAAGAAACCAATCCACTTGATCCAAATGACGAAACTTTACGTCAAGATATTTTAAATCTCACAAATTATTTAGATAATAAATTAGACCCAAACATACGAAACTTCATGCGCGACTCCATAACCAATAAAATAGCAATAATCGATACAGAAAATTGTGTTGTAAATGTGGGAATCAAAGAAAAATTCACAATAAGAAGCTACTATGAATGGTACAAATATCTTGTATTAAAAGTTACAAAAAATGCCTTTTTTAGAAATAAACAAGAAAGAAAACAAGTTCAACAAGGCATCAAATCAAAGTTGCTTTAGGTCTTATCAAATTGAATACTTTTTTAAAACCAGATCGACCAGCAGACTGAACTTTATTTCCCCAAGAATAAATTCGACCCGAGAAAGTAAAATTTTTCAACGATTCTTTTTTACAAAATTCTTTAAAGGCAGCGTATCTCAATAAAAATATAATTGCTGTGGTTTTATTTTTTTCTTCTTTAGATCTCAAAAAACAATTAACATCACAAAATATTTCAAAGTTTTGTAATTCCAAATTAATTAAATATTTAGAAAGAATATCCATAATCACATCAACATCAAAATCCATTTTTAACAGCACTATTTTTTGACGCAAAAAGTCATTATAAAAGACTGCAAAATCTTCTTTATCGCACTCTTCTAACTTTACAAAATTCATGAACTCATCGAACTTTTGAAGTTTATCAAACTCAGCGACACAAAAAATACTGGCATGCATATTAAAAAAAATAAAAAAAGTACAAACCAAAGTAATTTGGTTCATCATTACCCATTCAAAATATGATTTTTTATTGTTTTATATTGATGACTAAATAAAGGATCTAGCTTTTGCATCTCTTCAATTTTTGAACATGCATGCAATACAGTGGAATGATCTTTTTTACCAAAAAACGATCCAATTTCTTTAAGCGATTTATTAGTTAATTGCTTCATCATGAACATAGCTACCTGCCTTGCAAATGCGACTTCCTTTCTTCGCCCCTGACATTTTAAATCATTTAATTCAACCGCATACTGCTTACAAACCTCTTTTGCTATCAAATCAAGACCTGCGCAAGGACCATTTTGTTTTTCCGGAACTTTTTGTAATACTTTTTGAGCCAAATCCATTGTAATTGGTTGCTTTGTCAAATTTGCAAATGCCAAAACTCGAATCAATCCACCTTCCAATTCACGAACATTTCCCTTAAACCTAGATGCTATAAAACTTAAAACCGCTTCCTCAACATGTTCTTCTGTAGAAACTTGCACTTTGCGTTTTAAAATTTCAATTTTCATCGCCTGCTCTGGAGGTTGAATATCTGTAACCATTCCCCATTCAAGCCTAGAACGCAATCTATCTGCTAAACCTTTTATTTCACCCGGTAAAACATCACATGTTAAAACAACCTGTTTTTTTGCCTCATAAAGATAATTAAACACATGAAAAAAAGCTTCCTGACTTTGCTCTTTGTTAGCAATAAATTGAATATCATCAATTAATAACACATCAATCGTTCGATATTTTGCTTGAAATTGATGCATTTTATCAAAACGAATTGCACTTATAAACTCAGAAACAAATCTATCTGCTGTTTGATAAAGAACATTTGATTTTGGAAATAATTCTTTAACATGATTGCCAATCGCATGTATCAAATGAGTTTTTCCAAGACCTGGACCGCCATAAATTAATAATGGATTATAAAGCTTACCAGGATTTTCTGCCACGGCACGGGCTGCCGAATACGCTAATGAATTGCTTTCACCCAAAACATACGCCGAAAAAGAGTGTGCTTTATTCAAACCAAATAAATAACTGTCAAAATTCCTGTTTGCAACAACTGCGCTTTTTGTTTTAGTCGATTGTTTTGATGGTTTTATAACGGTTGCGGGAATCATAGTCAAAGCTGGTGTTACTTCAACTGATTTTGCACAGGTTAAAGCTGAACCCAATAACTCTTCTTTCTTGTTCTCTGATTCAAAAATAACACTAACTTTATCTACATTAAAAAGACGGCTCAAATTAATAGTAAGAAGATTCATATAATTTTTTTCAACCCAATTGCGAACAAAATCATTGGGAGCTTTTAACGATGCAATTTTATTTATCGCATCCCACTCTTGAAAAGTAATAGCCTTCAACCAAGTTTCTACAACTCGGCTTCCGGCCTCTTCTTTTGCAATTTTTAAAAATTCTTCCCAAATACCTTTTATCACAAGCAACTCTACAAAAATAGTTAAAGGGACTATAATTTTTCTTAATTTAACGGATGTTCCTAACATGCCCGAAGGTCAAACAAAAGTAAACAGTTTCTGATGAAAAATTAGACTAAATTTAATGCTTGACATCCATCGTGAAAGATAGGCTAAAGCAGGTGTTTAATTTAAATTGTTTTTATCGAAAACATACACCAAATTTCTTGATAAATTCCATGCTTTTATAAAATCTTCAAATTCGTATTTATGAAAAACTTGATCATTATTTTCAAACGCAGGGTCGTGACAAACTACTTGTTTTTTTCTTTTATCCCAACCAACGACAACTAATAAATGACCTCCTGGATGCTCCTTTGCTGCACCCTTTAACACACCCCGCACACTTACAACAACTGGAATCTGTTGCATAAGATATTTATGCAACTCCATAAAAGAATTAAACCTGGACACCTTACAAAAAAACTCTCCGCCACATTTTTCAAAAGCATGCGCTACATTAAGCGACCAATTTCCATAAATTCCAAAACCTGAATCAAAAACATTATCCACAAAATTCAATGTATCTACATTTTGTTTTGATAAAAAATTTGTGACCATACTCAAAGATGTCGGTGAACATATTTCTGTCTTTCTTGGATGATCCTGTTGCATTTGAGATATTTCTGGAACATTTCTAATCAAAATGGATTCACAATTTTCATAACATTGATTTTCATCATTAAATTTAAGTTTTTTAAGATTTGAAACACAAACAGAACAATATTTCAAATCACTCAAATTTGCATCACCAGAAATTTCTACTTTAATTCTAAAACCATCTGAAAAAAAATTATCACCCGTCTCTAATCTAACAAAATAATATCCCGATCCATTTGGCCCTTTTGAACAAAAAGATTTTTGAAAGCCATCACCCCATTCCATCATCTTATACCAAGGCTGCCACTCTTTAGTTTTTGAATCACGAAATTGAGCCCAAAAAGTAAAAATTCCTTTTCTTGGCCGAATTGCGTTCCAAGAAAAAATTAATTGAGAATATTCTGGTACTTCAATTTTTGAAAAATTAATTTCTTTTTTGTTATCGGATTGCTCAGACATTTTGGAATCAAAACGCATACTATAAGTCCAAGTCCAATCAGAACCATTTAAGCTCAAATAAAAAAGACACTGACATATTAAAAATTTTATCTTCACAATGCCCCCTGTTTAAATAGCTAATGTTCATAGCAACTTTGCATGATTTCGTAAATACTCTTCTATGCCAACTACAACGCCTGATGCTAAATTAGTTTGATATTTTTCATCCTCAAGAAGCTTTGCTTCCTCTTGATTTGATAAAAAACCTAATTCTACAAGAACCGATGGAATTTCAGCCCCATACAAAATTTTAAATGGACCTGCTTTTATTTTTCGGTCAACCACATCAGGATTTATCAAACTAGCTGATTTTAAAACAGATTTATGCAAACAATCGGCCAAAAGAAAACTCTCTTGCTCCCTTTTCAAACCTTCTGCATCTACAATTTGTGCTAAACCAGGTGACAGTTGCGAAAAATCTCGCTTAACCAACTCTCTTTTTAAGTAAAATGTTTCAGAACCTTTAACATCACTATTCGGCGCACTATTTGCATGAAGTGAAATCAAAACAGCTGGATTTTTAGAATTTGCCTTCGAAACTCGTTTATCAATAGGAATATACACATCTGCAACCCTTGTCATTACAACATCAACACCTTTTTTTTTTAACAATGATGCGACCTTTGTACCTATTTTTAAATTTATATCTTTTTCTTTTATGTCATAACAACTAGTGGAACCAGTATCTTTTCCGCCATGACCACAATCAAGAACAACCTTAAATGTCTCATTCTTTGCATATCGCTTTACAGGGCGCGCTTTGTTACCAATAGCATTCAATACATTTTTTTTATAAAAATTAAACGAAATTCTATCACTGTTACCCAAGGCTCCTACTTGCTCACTTTCAAAGGCAACTTTTTCAGAATTAAACGTAACAAAAACCTTAATTCCGGCCACCGGTGTCTTAACTTCTTCAATTTTAACTTTATAACCTTCTTGTTGCATATTGGCCAAATCTTCTAACTGACTTTTACAATCTTTATTTTTTATAGATATCATTGGAAAAAAGAAGACCAATTGTTTTTGATTTTTTTTAGAATCCTCTTCAACGGATGGCAGTAAATTATAAATAGCATCGCCTGAAAAACAACAAACAACCTTATCTCCAACCAAACCACGGTGAAACAGAATGCTTTCTAAACTATTTTCCTTCTTCTGAGCCCTTGCATCATGAAAACTTAATATAACAAGCCCCACCATACAAAGAATCAACTTTGTAAACTTCATACGTCCCCCTACCTTTTTTCAAATATTTCAATATTAAGTGCGCAATTTTTGATCTTTACTCTATTAACAAATTATTAAAATTTAATTCAATTTGTAAATATTTTAAAGATTTACGCCCAGAAATACTTGCAGGCAGGCAAAACATATGTACAAAAAATTAAAGGGGATTTATAAAGTTTTATGTGATAAATTATTTAAGACATAAATAAGGCCACGGGTTTTATACCGTGGCCTTATTTTTACAATTTAAGAGACACAATCTAAACTATAGGTGCATGATTTGTTGTTGAACCATTTATTACGTTACTGTTACCAGTTTTTTCAGGCACATTTTTTCTAGAATATTGTTCAAAACGGTGCCTATATATTTTTAGCATTCGTTCAATCCAATACTTATTTTGGTAACCATCAACATACTCTTTCCAGACCTCATTTCTTTCAAAAAGAGACTGCTCGGCATAATTTTTATATTTAAGCTCAAGATCTTTTCTAATAAATTCGGCGAATAATGGCTCTTTTTCCACAGGCTTTACCAAACTTTGAATAATTTTCTCTAACAAATCTGGTGAAACATCAAGCGTAAACCCAATAATATAAGAACCAAAAGATAAACTTGTTGCCGCAATCAATCCACACATTAACATTAATTTATCAGCGGCACCCGAACAATAAGCAAACTTTTTTCGAGCATTTTTGTTTATTTTCTTTCCACTAGACTTTGAATAGCAAGCTATGCCTATAGCCAAACCAGTAGAAACAACTGCTGTTCCTAAAGCGGCACCCGCATACCTCTGCCTATTTGTAATCCTAGCCTCGCACGGCATGTTCATTAAAAAAGGTAAAAATAACAACAAAAACTTATTCAAAAAATTATATGTCACAACAAAGCCCTTTAATTTATAAAACAAAATGCAAACTACCTATTTATTCAAATTTCAAAACAGACTTTAAAGTCTCATAAGCCTCATTAATCTGTTGCATTTTTTGAGTAGCATCCGCTGATTTGTTTTTATCAGGGTGATACTTTAAAGCAAACTTTTTATAAGCTTTTTTAACATCTGAAACAGCTGTACCGTTACTCAATCCAAGCGTTTTATAGGCTAGATCAACTTTATTATTCTCTGTTTTAGTAAAATTCGGCTTATAACCAGAATTTTCGCTTGATTTCGATGATCCCTTGGCATTGGATGAAGATTTTTTATATTCAGATTTTTTTGAGTTGTCACTTGAAGACTGCTGCGAAGAAGACTGCTTCGACTCGTTCTTAGAGGACGACCATTGTTTATTAGATTTTTTAGAATCTTCTTTAAAATTACTCTTTTTTTGCTCATTGCCTGCAGAAGAACTTTGCTTGCCTGTCTTTTGTGAACCCGAATAATACGATGAACTACTAGATTTTTTATTTCTTTCAACTTGCACATAATCAGAACATTCTAAGCAAGCTTCAAAAAATTCTTTGCATGCTTCCAATAACCTATCTGAAGCATATTTAAATTTTGCTTTTTGAACCTCATCTTTTAAAACACAATGCTCAATCGCTTTAGCTGCCAACCCAGCAGAGCCACAAGCCAGCATCGTAAACATCATAGCCTTAAAAACATAAGCATCAGCCATAGATTGATTTGTTGAATAAGTTGATTGAGATTCTATTGGGGCGAACACAAAAAACATCGCCATAAAAAATAATGATATTTTTTTCATATTAATCCTTAATTGGGGAATTAAAAATATAAATACTCCCTTTAAGTTTATAGTAGACAAAGATTTTGTCCAGCCGCAAAACATCGCTTTTTACAAAATCATTATCAGAGACAGCCACAACAAAAACTTAAGAATTAATAGCCTATTAATATATTTGCAAGCTACAAATACAATCTTTTTACAATCAGCGGCAGATCTTGCTTGCTTTTATCACCTGAGGCAAGCATTTCTAAAATTTTTTCCGGTTTTAACCAATATCCCTCTTGGAAGTCTTCTTTGCTAAAATTGGGAGTTTCATCCATGCGCAATTCATAAACTTTTGAAAAGCAGATAGAACCGTCTTTAAATGGGCTCAAATGAACTTTGAATCGATATTCAAACCTGGTTAAATCTAAATTCAATTCTTCTTTTGTTTCGCGAATTAAAGCTTCTTCATACGTTTCACCAGAAGAAACATGACCGACCATGCTTCCTTCCAGATATAAAGGACAGATTTTTTTATTGGCATTTCGACGAGGAATCCAAAGTTCCCCCTTTGAATTAATAAGCATCAGCCAAACAGCTCTCAACTTGTTAAAAACCTCTTTGGCATTAGCAGAATATAAATCTTCTACATCACCTTTAAACCAGTCCGGTGCTGCTGCATGAGCTTTTTTATAAATTTCTGAACGGGGGGCAGAGCCAATAACTTGATCATTTTCATCGACCAAATCAAGAATTTCTTCTTGCACAAACACTTTTTTCACAGAAAAATCCTTTAAAATGCTTTTTTTGAAAAATTAAAGATAAAGTTTTTTTATAATTAACGGCAGGCCGAATTTACACTTGTCGCCAGATTCAATCATCTCAAGAACTTTTTCTGGCTTTAACCAATATCCCTCTTGAAACTCATCCGGACTAAAATCAGGAGCCTTATCTGTCTTTAATTCATAGATTTTAAGAAAACTAAGAGAACCGTCTTTAAACGGACTTAAATGCGCCCTAAACCTAAAATCCAAACCTCTAAGATCTAAGTTCAACTCTTCCTGTGTCTCTCTAATTACGGCTTCTTCATAACTTTCACCAGAAGAAACATGGCCAACCGCACTACCTTCTAGATACAAAGGACAAATCTTTTTGCTGGCACTGCGCCTAAATATCCAAAGCTCACCCTTGGAATTAACTAGAAAAAGCCAAACACCTCTAATTTGAGCGAATATACTTTTACGGAAATACATTTGAGAATGACTGTCGATACCAACATCTTTTGTTTCAGCTTGGCTTAAATCCATAGCCCATTTATAAATTTCAGATCGAGGAGCAGAGCCTATAACTTGATCATTTTCATCAACCAAATCTAGAATTTCTTCCTGCACAAGCAACTTTTCCATTGCTAATCCCCCAAAAATATGGTGTGCCCGACAGGAATTGAACCTGTGGCCTACAGATTAGGAATCTGTCGCTCTATCCTACTGAGCTACGGGCACACATTTAAACAAAAAAAATGGTGCGCCTGATAGGACTTGAACCTATAACCTGCGGATTCGAAGTCCGACGCTCTATCCAATTGAGCTACAGGCGCATTCGATTAAAGTTGTAACAAATAATCTAGCTTTTTGCAAAATATCTTTGACTCTAACCTTAAAAAGCTTAAACTTATAGATATAGTATCCCCCAAAAAGAGGCCCGAAAATGGTAATATTTAAAGAAAAAAATTGGATCAGAGACGCATTATTTGCAGCAATATTAATCCTGCTCATTAAAAATTTAATGGTTGAAACTACTGAAAATAAGGCTGGAATCAAACAAGACGCAGAAGCTGTAGCACACACAAAAACACTTGAAGAAAAAGAAACAAAATTCAAAGAAAATGTTGTCGCAGTCAACACACAAATAACTAAGGCGAAAGAGTGCATTGAATCGTGCCCTCTAGAAAAACGTGAAAATATACTAATTACATTAAATCAATTAACAAAACAAATAGAAGAGCTAGCAAAAAAAATAGAACGATCAGAAAAAAAAGCTAATCTCGCAATAGTTTTAGGCCCTTTGGCTTCCGCATCTAAAACTCTCGATGATATAAATTTTGAAAAAGAACTAACTCAAATAGCAACAAAACTAGGCCATGTTTTACACGAATTAAAGCCAAACATCAATGAAAATAAAAATCTAGATGTTGCCGTTAAAGAAAATGACGACTTATTAAAAGATGAAGTTGCTCATAATTATTTTTAACAAATTAAAAATAATAAAAAATTAAAAAACCGGATTTAAAAGATCCGGTTTTTTTAAGCTAATTTTTATAAATAATTACGACTTTTTAAAATATGCAAGATATTCAATATTACCAGTTGCACCAGTAATTGGAGATTCAATCAAACCAAAAAACTCAAATCCAAATTCTTTAATTCCTGCAATTGTATTTTGTACAATTGCATCACGAACTTTATCATCTCGAACAATTCCACCTTTTCCAATTTGATCTTTGCGAGCCTCAAACTGTGGTTTAATTAAAATAATTAAAGAACCATTTTCTTTTAAAACATTAAAAACAACTTGCAGAACTTTTAAAACAGAAATAAAAGAAAGATCCAATGTTACTAAATCAACTTTTTCATTTAAAACAAGATCTTTTAAATTGGTTTTTTCCATCACAACCACACGTTCATCACATGCAATTTTTTCATGTACTTGACAAGTTCCAACATCAACACCGTAAACTTTTTTAGCACCACGCTGCAACAAACAATCTGTAAAACCACCTGTTGAAAGACCTGAATCTAAAACTGTCATTCCAGCCACATCAACATTAAAATAATCAAGTGCACCTTCTAATTTAAAACCAGCACGACTAACAAATTTTGGTTCATCCAAAATTAATTCAACTTTATCTTTTTCTTTTATTTGAGTTCCAGCCTTAGTTTCTTTTTTATCATTTACCGTCACCTTACCTTGCAAAATCCAACTTTGAATTTGACGGCGACTATATTGCGGATGCAATTCTTGTAAAAAAACATCTAATCTTTTTTTATTTTGCATTTCTCTACCTAAGCCTTTATTTCTTTATCAAATTTTTCATTTAACAAAAGCTTAATATTTTTTGAAACTTGATATTTATTATCAACAGAAAGACGAGGTTCATCATCCAAAACTTTGCTCATCGGAAATGCTACAAAAATCTTGTCTGATGTTTCCATTGTTAAATATTTTGAATTCTTTCCTGCAGCAATCGCATTTTCTAGTTCTTCCAACGTTGTAACTTCTTTACCATTTATTTCTGCTAATATAGCACCCGGAGCAATAGTTCTAGAGCGTTGCGCTTGAGAATTCTGTAAAACATGTGTTACAACCAAAGCAGGCTTTAACTGATTTTTAAATTCAGCATATTTCACCAAACTATTAACGTTATTTATTAAAGCTCCAACAATATTCAAATTCAATGGCTGAATAACCATACCAGCAATTACAGAATAATTTAATGACTCATATCCAGGGAATTTAGCCCTTACTGGAGTTTCTTCTGCCAAATCAAATTTTATATCAAGATTGACTCGTTGCCCCTTACGATACACAACAATTTTTAAAGCTTGCCCCAACTTCAATCGTGAAACATAATCCATTATAGAAATTTTATCTTCACACCAAGCAACATTCATTTCACCGTATAAATCTAATTGGAGACCATCAATTTCATAAATCATATCGCCACATTTAATACCAGCTTTGTGCAATGGGCTTCCTTCAAAAATATCTACAACATAACATCCTCCTGGCTCCGGATTGCCTAGATATTCCGTTAAAGCTTCACTCCCATTATTAAATAAGACGCCAAGAAAAGGCTTTCTTAATAGCCTTGTTGTTCTAAGATCGTCCAACACTAATCTGAGTTCGTTAATTGGTATTATATATCCAACGTTTTGAGCACCACCACCAACAATTCCTGAAGATGCTATGCCAACAACTTCCCCCGACAAATTCAAGACCGGACCACCAGAACTGCCTGGATTAATCGGAGCACTCATTTGTATCAAATAATGTCCATCTATGTGCTCTCTTCCACTAATCACACCGGAAGTACTTTTTAAACTTTGCTGACCCAATGGATACCCTACGGCCAAGACATCATCCGCCCTATGTACGGAATCAGAATTTCCAATATCCAAAAATGGAATTTGCCCCAATTCATTTAAAACGGTTTTTTTCCCATCTTCTTTTAATCTAAGCAAAGCCAAATCTCTTTCTGGGCTTACGCCAACAACTTCAACATCTATCATTGTTTTGCCAAGAGAAGGAATCTGAATCCAAATAGCCTTTGATTCATTTACTACATGCGCATTTGTAATAATGTCACCATCGGCATTGATAAAAAAACCAGATCCAAACGCCATACCCTGATTTGGGGCCTTATATGGCTGTAAAATATCTATTTGAGCCACTTGAACAAACAATTGAACAACTGAATCTTTGATTTTTGACTGAACAACAGCCCAAGATTTTGAGGAATCTGTTACAACTCGTTCTACTATTTTTTCCGCCGGCAATGCCTCATAGCGCTGCATTTGCACACAATTTAAATGCTCTTTTAACTGTGCCTGTTCTTTATAAAGTTTGTAACAAGAAAAGGACAAAACGCCCAATAAAATTGTATAAAAAAAACCTCGAATAACCTTTAACATCGTTCAACTCCTTACAAACAAAAAGTAATATTGAAAAGCTGAGAGTACCTAATTTAGTTATTTTTGCCAAGGAGAAGACTTGTTGAGCTTGACCTTACAAAAAAAGACCCTAAACTTTAACCGTTTATTTTGTTGTATAAAAATGCTAAACCCTTCAAATAAAGAATGTTTTATGAAAAAACTATTACTACTACTTATCTTATTTCTTTCACCTAGAGTTTTTTGTCACACAACAGAAGAAAATGTTAAATTTGTTTTTAAACAATCACAGAAATACCCCATTACTTCGGCCCTTTTTAATATGCGCATGAATGTCGTTGAAATTTTAAAATACAAAATAACAGATGAAGAAAATAAAGAAATTACCAAGATTGAAGAACAATATATCAAAACTATATTAGATTTTTTTGATAAAAACATTGCCAAAATCACTGTTATCTATAAAAAATATTTCACTGACTCAGAAATAGAAGAACTCTTTCAATTTTACAATTCTGATTTAGGCCAAAAAACCATTACAGCCTATATAAATATTGACAAAAAGCTCAATCCCTTATTTCAATCTTTCACAAAGATGCTTCAAGAAAATATTAAAGAAAGTCTCATCTCAAATGAAATCAAAAAAGAAAAATTAATTATTACCAAAAAGTTAACTACAACAGAAGAAAATATTCTAAAAATATTAGAACCTTTTATTTGTGAAGATTTTATAAAGACCTTACTTGCAACAACAATACAAAACATGCCCTTAAGTGAAGACATAAAAAAAGATATGCAAAAAGAACTTTCAAACAAAGCACCCGAATTCACAGAACAATTAAAAAACTTTTTAAAGGATAAAATTTCAGAGATCACAATTATTTACAAAGAAGAATATACAGATTCAGAAATAGAAGAACTGACTAAATTAGATCAAACAAGCTTAAATAAAAAATCAATAAAAGATATGTCTTTATTCACATCCGACATATCTCAAATAACCCAACCATACCTTCTACAGGAATTTACAAAATGCATAGTTGAAATAACAGAATTACTTCAAAAAAATAGACAAAATTATTATTGATTTCATTTAATTTAAATCAAAAGAGGCCCCAGATAAAAAAGGCCTCTTTTTTTCCTTTTTTTTACTTTTTAATCCAAGTTCTGACAAATTTGCAAAAAATGACCACAAAAGATATTCTTTATGTTTTATGTGAAATTAATTTAGGAGCCTATAAAAATGGTACCAAAAGAAACAAAAGCTACTCTTGATAAACTAGTCGCCCTTTGCAAACGCAAGGGTTTTATATTCCCTTCAGCAGAAATTTACGGTGGAGTTAATGGAATTTATGATACTGGCCCATTGGGTGTTCTTTTAAAGCGCAACATCAAAACTTTTTGGCTAAATTCACTAAAAAACAAACTCGGCAAAGTTGTAGAAATCGATGGTGCATTAATTGGTCCCCGTGCAATGTGGGAAGCATCTGGGCATATTGAAAACTTCCATGATCCAATGATTGACTGTTTGAATTGCAAAAAACGCTTTCGCGTTGATGATGACAACATAGATATAAATAAACCATGCCCAAGTTGCGGAAAAAAAGAATGGACTGAAATTCGCCAATTTAACATGATGTTTAAAACCAATCTTGGTGCAACCGCAGATCAAGCTACAGAAGCTTATTTACGACCAGAAACGGCTCAGGCTGTATTTGTTAATTTTAAAAATGTAATGTCAACTTCTCGTGTAAAAATCCCATTTGGTATTGCGCAAATCGGCAAATCATTCAGAAATGAAATAACACCAAAACAATTTCTCTTTAGAATGCGTGAATTCGAACAAATGGAACTTGAATGGTTCTGCAAAGAAGAAGACGCAAGAAATCATTTTGATTGTTGGATAAACAAACGAATGGATTTTTATAAAAGCCTCGGTCTTGACCAAAGTCGCATGCGCTTACGCCCTCATGAAGCAAATGAATTAGCACACTATTCAACCATTTGCACAGATGTTGAATATCACTTCCCATTTGGATGGAAAGAACTGGAAGGTATTGCACATAGAGGCTGCTTTGATTTAAGCCAACATATGAAATATTCAAAGAAAGATCTTTCCGTTTACGACGAAGAAACAAAAGAATCTTTTATACCCAATGTTGTAGAAAGCTCTGTTGGTGTTGATAGACTTTTCCTTACAATATTATTTGATTCTTATGATGAAGATGAAGCGGATGGGGAAATAAGGACAGTTCTTAGATTTAATCCAAAAATTGCCCCTATTAAAGCTGCCGTATTACCTTTGAGTAAAAAACTTTCTCCTCAAGCAGAAAAATTATTTGAAGCTATTGAACAAGCCGGAATAGAAACAGATTTTGATGAATCTGGCTCAATCGGTAAACGCTATAGACGCCAAGATGAAATAGGAACTCCTTTTTGCATAACCTATGATTTTGAAAGTGACCAAGATAATTCAGTCACCATTCGGGACAGAGACAGCATGAAACAGGAAAGAATTAGCATCGACAAAGTTATTCCATACTTACAAAACATACTTAAATAAAAATGCTTTTTTTAAAAAAACTTTATAAATGGGTGGGTTCACAAGTTCATACAAAATTTGCGAACCCCATTCTTGCTTTTCTCTTTTTTATAGAAGCTATTTTTTTTGTTCCTGTAGACCCAATTTTAGTTTTATTTTGTATAGAAAAAAGAAACAAAGCATTTCACTATGCGGCAATAGCAACCCTTTTTTCAGTACTCGGTGGCATTTGTGGCTATTTTATTGGCTTTGCCGTTTGGGAAACAATTGGGCAGAAACTAATAAACTTATTCGTTTCTGAATCAACCTTCTTAAATATTCAAGATAAATATCACCAATATGAATCTTGGGCCGTATTAATAGCCGGGTTTACTCCAATTCCATATAAAGCTGTAACTTTAACCGCTGGTTTTTTCAAACTTCCATTGCTTCCATTTATTTGGTTTTCTGCGATTGCAAGAGGTGCTAGATTCTTTTTAATAGCTAGTGTTATAAAAATTTGGGGAGGTCAAATTCAACATTTTATTGACCGCTATTTTAATCTACTAGTAGCCTTATTCCTATTGATGATTATAGCTTTCACACTAGTGCTCAAGTAATGTTTTAATCTAAACATAAGGAAAATGATGAATTCTGAATCTCAACTAAAAAGAAAACGAGGTTTTCTTTCAAAGTTTGCTCCAGGTCAAATAATTTTACTTTCTATTTTTATAATAATTCTAATCGGTGCAATTATACTTGCCCTTCCAATTTCCCAAAAAGAACCTATCTCACTTTTGAACATATATTTTGTGGCAACATCTGTAACGTGTGTCACAAGCCTTTCACCCGTTCCTTTGACACAATTTAGTGATTTTGGACAACTCATTATTTTAATCATGATGCAAATTGGTGGCCTTGGATTAATAACATTGACTCTATTTACTATGTATTTACTCATGGACCTAGGATTGCGAACTCAATTGATTGCAGGCAAATTGTTAGAAATGGAGTCTTGGCCTAAAGTCAGAGAACTTTTATTTTTTATTATTGGTTTAACATTCACATGCGAAGCCATTGGAGCCTTTTTTATTTTTCCAACAATTGCCAATAAATTTACATTAGGGCGAGCGATTTTTCTTTCAATATTTCATTCAGTATCATCTTTTTGTAACGCCGGTTTTTGTTTGTTTCCAGATGGCATACCCGCATTTAATGAAAATATCCCTTTTTTATTAATAACATCATTACTTATGTTCATGGGTAGCTTAGGATTTATTACTTGGCATGAAATTAGCAAATTTTTACGTGAATTCAGAACAAAAAAACATTTTTCGTGGTCTTTGCACACACGATTAATTGCAACAACCACAATCGCTCTTTTAATATTTTCAACATGTTTTTTTTGGATGCTAGAAAGAGATAATTCATTAATAACACTTTCACCATTCAAACAATTTTTAAATTCTTTATTTAATGCGATCGCAAACAGAAATACAGGTTTTTTGAGTGTAGACATTATAGGCCTTCATACAGCCACATTATTTATGATTATGATAATGGCGTTTATAGGAGCCGCACCTGGTTCAACAGGCAGTGGTATCAAGATTGCAACCTTTGCCATTTTAATAGCAACACTTAGAGCGACAATTCTTGATAAAAAACACATAACCATAAAAGGCCGAACAATAGCAGACGATCAAATATATAAAGCGTTGTCTATTATTGGACTGAGTTTAATCTGGATAACAATAATGACATTTCTGCTTTTGATAACAGAAAGTACATTTAACTTTTTAGACGTCGTATTCGAAGTCTTTTCAGCATTTGCAACACTTGGCCTTTCCACTGGCGTTACTCCTTTTCTTTCCACAACAGGTAAAATGCTAATTATGTTAACAATGATAGCGGGCCGAGTTGGATCGCTCACAATAATACTTGCACTTAAACAAAGAAGTGGAACTCAATTTGAATTTGAGTATCCAGAAGAACGAATAGCAATAAACTAACTTATTGAAAGGTAATTATGTTAAAAGTTGGAGTTTTAGGATTAGGCAGATTTGGCAGAGCGATCGCCACAAGATTAACAGAAAACGGAGCTGAAGTTCTAGCTGTTGATCCGGATGAAGAAGCTGTTCAATCAATTCGTGATTTTGTAACAGAAGCTGTTTGTATGAATATCACGAACAAAGAAGCCTTAGAAGAAATCGGCATGAAAGAAATGGATATAGTTATTGTAGCCATAGGTTCTAATTTAGAAAAATCTGTCTTACTCACTGCACTTTTAAAAACAATAGGGGTTAAAAACATAATCGCAAAATGCAAGGATTCTATCCATAAAGAAATTCTAAATCTCATGGGAGTCAGCAGAGTTGTTCAACCTGAACAAGAAATCGGTATTAAACTTGCGGATAAAATCACATCACCATTTAAAGATGTAGTAAAAATATCAGAAAATTTTATGGTAAGCCAAATCAAAGCTCCAAAGAAATTTATCGGCAAAGCTATATCAGAATTACATTTATTTGAAAATTATTCCGCCATATGCATAGGTCTCAAAAAAGAAAATGAAATTATTCCAATAGACCCAAATTATATTATTCAAAAAGATGACAATCTCTCATTTGCAGGAAGCAAAAAAAGCTTAGAAGAAATAGCCGATTTATAAAAAATTATAAATTCCAGACAAACTTAAAAGCCGAGCAAGTCTCGGCTTTTTTTACGAACTTATACGTTTTTTTAAAGGGACGAGTCCTTTTTTGATATTGAAAATCGGTGTCTTTGAATTTTTATATAACCTTCACATCAAAATTAATTTTTAATACAAAAAAAAGACCCTCAACCCGAGAGTCTTTTTTTATTTTCACAAATCTGAAACTAATTAAAGAGCTTCGATTCTGATAACTGTTGCTGGTTGACGATGGCCCTTTTTAACTCTACATTTTTTACGTCTTTTAAACTTAAAAACTATAACTTTAGGACCTTTAATTTGACTTACAATGGAAGCTTTAACAGAGGATGCCAAAAGCGGTTGACCAATTTCAACCTTTTCGCCATCTCTTTTAAAGAGAACTTCTTTGAATTCAATTTTATCACCAGGAACACCATCAATTTTTTCGACAGCTATTGTTTTGCCTTCAATTGCCTGATATTGCTTTCCACCTGTTTGGATGATAGCATACTTTCCAAAAATTCCATCTACCAAGTTATTTTGACTTTGTGCCATTAGAACTTCCTATCGGTTGTTTAATTTACAGTTTAAACCTAATCTAGAGCTTTTATTGTATCAAAAGGATTTTTTCTGTCTAGAATTAGTCGACATCTTTATATTAAAAAGCCTAAAGTCCTGAATTACAAGCCCAATCAAGACACCAAAATTACAAATAGGCAAATAAAAACAACCCTACAACCAACCCCTAAGACATTTTTCAACCCTCTGTTATAATATCTATACATTATGTCCCCAATTTCTTAAAAGGAATTAATTATGTTTAAAATAAAAAATAGATTAATACTAAGTATAATCACAGCTGCAATAACGTTAAGCTCCGTACAAATAAAATCTAAAACACCCTGCCAAGCACCTATTGCCATGCAACCAAAAGTTACAATTTCAGCAGCCCCATCAACAACAGATAGAATTCAAAAATCACTGACCACCATTACTTCAAAGCTATTTAAAACAGAGCCACAAACCCAAGAAAAAACATTAATAAACTCTATTAATTCGCTTAAAAACAAAATTTCTCAAAAAAATATAGTTGAATGCATAACCAGTTATAAAAGGTTGCCTAAATCGGCTGAAAGCCCCACGTTAAATAATGCTAGAATACTTTTTGGAAAAAAAGTTCTTAAAAAGACTCTCCATAAACTAAGTCAACAAGCTTATCAATTGGAAGAATTTGCAACCTATAAAAAAAGTAAAAAAGAAATTGAAAAAGGCAATGAAATTGCAAAAATTCAAGAAAAATTATTTTCATCTATAGCGGCTATTCAACACGACCTAGAAAATCTAAACATGAATTCTATACAAGAAAAAATTGATGTCGCAAATAAAACTGTAACCGAATTTGCAAAATACGAGTCACTAAAAAAACCTTGTCATGTCGTTAGAAATAAAAACAAATACATTGCGGCGACTGGTATAACTACTTTAGGAGCTGGAGCACTGTATTTTAATCATCCAGTTTTTTTATCACAAATAATCACCAAATCTGGAAAATTTCTTTGCGGCAAAGATATCGATATACCCTTTATAAACCGAATTAACCCAGATTTAAAAACAGAAATTAGCGATCCTTTAAAAGGATATATTAGAAAAACTCGATCCTTTATGGAAAACAACGAAAATAATGAAACGAACCCAGAAGAACGAACTTTTTTAAAAATCATCCAAGAAATAAATGAAAACATTAGAAAAATGCTCCAATCAGAGGGGCCTGAATCAAATTTAGAATCAGGAATTTTACCTCATATTTTTGAAACTCAAGAAATATTTAAAGAAGCTGAGGAAAAGTTAAGAACTGAATTAGCATACAGCGTATATGAAGATGCCAGGGACATAACAAAAGAAGAAAGGCAAAAGCGAATTGAAGATCTAACGGATGAATTCGCTCAAGCCTGGATTCCTGCAAAAAACACAATTAAAAAAATACTTAATTTTTATAAAATCCGAACAGAAGAAGAATTAAGAAATATAGATAAAAACCTTGTAAATCGTTTAGAAGCTGGAAAAAAAGCATCCGAGCTTTCAGATGAATTATTAACCAAATTCGATGAAATAAAAAACGCTAAAAAAGAAAAGGCAAAAGAGTTTTTATCTAAAAAACTTGATACCGCTGAAACATTTGCTGACAAAATAAAAGTTTTTAATGATCGAAAAGATGTCAAAATCACCCAATTAAAAACAGATGCAAATTTCTATGGAAGAAGAGCTGCTTGGACCTTAGGCGTATCTGCAATAGCAATTACATCATATATAGCCTACAAAAAATGGTCTAATCACACCGATAAACAAAATAAAATTAAAGCCAGACGATTACTTCTTCAAATAGAAAAAACACTTAATACACCAACGATTGACAAAACTTGTGAAGGAAAAATAATTGCTTGGGCTTATAAATTAAAATCTATGGCTCACATTTTGAATTCCGAAGAACGTATCGAATGGTATTCGAATATGAATAGTCTTATTAATAACAAATTAAATACAACTCAAAAACAAAACATTATTAACCAATTATTCAGAACCCACAAAATATTGGCTCTATAATTTAAACCCAATATTACAAAATAAAAAAAAGCCCGCATAAAATAACGCGGGCCTTTTTTATTGCAAAATTTAAAATGTTTACAGTAATCTTTATTTATTATTAACCCCTAAAAAAGGAAGAAACAATGAAAAAATCCCAAGTAATGGTACATTTGTTACTCAGCATAGGAATAGTCTCATCCATTCAAACTAGCCAAATCAATCAACCATCAAAATCAAACACAACTCAAGCAAATTCATTAGCCACACAAAAAAATCAACAAAAGGAATCAAAAACGGCTGTTTTAAAAGCACAAAAGGTAGTAAATCCAAAACAAAACATAACCGTTCTTGAAACCAACTACAAAAAAGCACTACAAGATTTTGCAGCAGAAAAAACCATAAGTAAGAATCAAACAAAATTTTTAGACACGTTATTTCAAAAAGCAAAACAAACAACACTAGCTAAGGGAAAAGTTACATCAATTGCCCTCTCTACTCAAGAAATACAAAATGTTTTAAATAATAAACCCTCGACCATAAATCAAGAAACGTTAGAAATTATTACAGCCCTCAAAAATGCATATCCTCAAGCAAACATCACCGACAAGGCAATTGCTTTATATAACACAACATTGGCATACGCTGCAGCTCTATCACTAGAAAAACAAACGCAACAATCAATTTCTTTATTCATAGGAAAAATAGATCAAATACAAAAAGAAATTCAGGCATGTGTTCAATAAACTAAATCAAAAAATTATCTTTAATATGCCATAAAACATCTAATGCTTTTTTGGGAGATAGATCATCAAAATCTATTTCCCAAATTAATTCTAAATATTTATTTTTTAGAATTAATTCAGATTTATATTTTTCTAATTCATTTTTTAATCGAATATTTTCTTGAGCTAAGTCACCATTTGGTACAGAAGCACGAATCGGTTCAAACAAATTTGCCTGACGCGCTCCAGAAAAATGCATGGAAGTGTTTTTACCATGTTGTTGTTCTTCTAAATTGAGAATTTCTAAAATTGCCTGTGCTCGAATAATCAAATCTTTTGGCAAATTTGCAAGTTTTGCAACTTCTAAACCAAAACTTCCGTCAGCAACACCCTTGACAATTTTATGCAAAAACAAAATCCCATCTTTTGTTTTTTTACTTGCAGCAAAATAACTGGCTATGCCAGGAAAACTATCTTTTAATGCGGTAAGCTCGTGGTAATGAGTAGCAAACAAACAACGCGCGCCAATATTTTGATAAATAAATTCCACAACAGCTTGAGCAATTGCAAGACCATCAAATGTACTTGTTCCACGACCGACTTCATCAAGAATCACCAAACTACGATTTGTTGCCAACCCACAAATTGAAGCTGTTTCTTCCATTTCAACTAAAAACGTACTTTTTCCTTCAGCCAAACTATCACTAGCGCCAACTCTAGTAAAAATTCTATCCAAAATTGGTAAAGTTGCAGATTTTGCTGGAACAAATGAACCTATTTGCGCCATTAAGCAAATCAAAGCAACCTGCCTAAGATAAGTTGATTTTCCACCCATATTTGGGCCAGTAATGATCCATAAGCTTTCTTTATCTGTTAAATACGTATTATTGGAAATAAATGAATCACCTAGACGACCTTCAATCACAGGATGTCTTCCATCTTCAATTAAAATATCCCGATTTGGGGTCAAATTTGGCCTAGAATATCCATTTTGATATGCCAACCTACCAAAACCCAATAGGGCATCCAAATTCGCCAGGGCCTGGCTTAAATGTCTTAAATCCGAAATTCGACTAAATATTTGTTGTTTTATGGATTCATAAACTGATTTTTCAACCTGATCTATTCGAGTATGTGCGCTTAAAATATCCGATTGTAATGCTTTTAATTCATTGGTCATAAAACGCTCTTTGCCAACCAACATCTGATGCTTAACAAAATAATCGGGCACCAAGTGAATATTCGGCTTTGTAACTTCAAAATAGTATCCTTGCACCCTGTTATAACGAATTTTGAGAGAATTTATTCCACTTTTTTCTTGTTCTTTGCGCTCAAGTTCTAAAATTTTTTGATTACTATTTTCAACCAATTCACGCAAATCATCTAGCGCTTGGTCAAAACCTAATTTAATTAACCAATTTTTATCTAAATCATCATTTAAAGAATTTTGTAATTTTAAATAAAGCGCTGAAAAATCAATTATTTTAGAGTCAATTAATCTAAATAATGTTAAATCATTTTGTTGTGAAAACCATTTCTTTAATTCCGGCAAGATACCGAGGGTATTTCTAAGCATTAAATAATCATTTAATGAAGCCCGCTTTAAAGCAATTCGACCTACAATGCGCTCAACATCTCCAACTTGATTAAGCAACTCTTCAAGTTTTATTGATTGTGTAACATTGCCAACCAAATGGGCAATGGCATCCTGCCTAAATTCAATAGATTCTTTTTTAACCAGTGGCCGCAATATCCATTTTTTTATCATACGCGAACCCATAGAAGTAACTGCTTTATCCATATGCTGAAAAAGACTGTTATTAACAGATCCATCTTGATTATTACGAACAAGTTCCAAGTTTCGCTGTGTTGCAGCATCCAAAATTAAAAAATCTTCTGGTTCATAAAAATTTAATTTTTTAAAATGTTCTAACGATGATTCCTGTGTCTTTCGCATGTATGAATAAAAATTGAATAATGCAAATCGCAAAGCCTCCTGTTTATCTAAAACCTCTTTAGCCTGCTCTTTAAACTGCCGAGACATCCAGCCTCTTGCTGCACCCATTAGGTCAGAATCATGTTTATCAAACTCAGAATAAGTTGTAAAAAAACCCTGCTCTTTAAAAAAAGTGCCAAAACCAACACTTTCTTTTTGAACAGGTATTAAAATTTCATCTGGAAAAAATCGTGAAAGTTCAGACTCTAAACTTTTTTTACCATCGATTGGCAAAACAGTGGCGAACATTTGAGCTGTTAACAACTCACTAAAAACAAGCCCACAATAATTACCTGATGGAAAAAAAGAAAGAAGATATGATGCTGTTTTTTCATCTAATAATTTTGAATCTGTAAGAGTGCCTGGAGTTAAAACCTGAGTAACACCTCTTTCTACAACCTTACCAGGTTGCGGCTCCTCTAATTGATCGCAAATAGCAACTTTAAAACCACCCTTAACCAACTTGACCATATAATGATCAACAGCATGCATGGGAACTCCACATAATGGAATTGGCTCATCATTCATTGTTCCACGTTTTGTAAGAGCAATTCCTAAAAAAGCCGATGCCTTTTTTGCATCATCAAAAAACATTTCATAAAAATCGCCTACTTGAAAAAGTAGTAAACTATCTGGATATTGTTCTTTAATCTCAAAATATTGCCTCATCAAAGGCGTAAGATTTAATTTTTGATCGGCCATTTTTCCGCTTTATTTAGAATTTATTATTCATACTAAAAAGCTTTAATATAGGCCAAAATCAAAGAAAAGTCACACAGATATTTAATGATAAAATCTTTTATTTTTTATCGAGGTAACGGAGTATCACAAGGCCCTGTAAAATTCAATTGCAAAATCGCAACTTTAGATCCATCTACAACGGCAATTTGATCACCATTGTTATCAAATTTTAGCTGGGACACAAAATCATAATTACCTTCATAACTAGCTATATCATTAAACCAAAGATCTTTTACTATAATCTTATTATTTATAGCCAAAACCATAAAATCTTTTTTTCGGTTATAGTCAATTGCTAAAATCCCCTCTCTTGGATTAAAATTGCAGGGCAACATTTTGATTTGTTTTTCTTTACCCAAAAAACAAACAAAAATTTTATTAAGAAAAGCGATTATAATTTTATTATCTTTTGCAAAAAACACATCTTGAATTTTGGTCGAGGTTGTATTAGCCATTTTTTGTATATCAGCTCCAATAAAACAGTAAACACCATCCACATCCAAACTCAAATCTTCAAATTCTTTTTCTAAATAATTTTTATCAAGATTCAGACTTCTTTCTAAAGAAATTACAAACAATTCTTTCACCAGAATGTCATCTCCGCTTTGTTTAAATCCAAACACAACAACGACAAAATTGCCATATACAACCAAAGCTTTACTTGCAGACGAATTAAAAACAATCTTTCTAATTTTGCCAAATTTTTTGTATTTTTCAGTTTTTATCATCTTCTCTTTATGATTATTTGAATCTACCAACCATAACTGATCATTCGCATAAGATATCAATGCCCTGCCAGATTTAGAAATTTCAGCCATTTGAATCAGTTCAGAGCTACACGAAAATGCACCCTTTAACTCCGATCGAGTAAAATATGCAACTTCCTCTACAACCTGATTCATCAAAACATCCCCTGATGAATTAAATTTCATATTATTATCCGATTCAATTTTTCCTCTTGACTCAAAGCATCCCAACGATAATCCAGAAAGGAAATATCCTTGAATTCCTTGATCAGATAAATAATCTACAAGGCAATCGCCGTATTCTTCTTCTAAATCAGAATCCGGCAAGGAAGAATCTATACTTTGACGCAAGCAATCTGATTCAACACTATTACGCAATGATAACTCTGAGTCTATCTTTTCCCAAACAGAACAAATTTTAGACTTACGATTACTCAAAAATTCTGGTTCAAAATCTTCCATTTTATTTGCAACGAAGGACCATTTCTTTAAATTGCCCTTAAAAGGCAATATATAAAGGCTTCTAGAGCTCTTAAAAAAAGAGGCAGCTTTAATTCTAGAATCAGAAAGCTCACAATTTCCTTTGTAAGACAAAAAATAAAAAGAAATTGGCGCAATCATGCTCGATAAACAACGCTCCTCCATAGCTGGCGTTTTCGGCGTTGCCCGCCCATAAAAATGGGAAAAATCATCCGTTTCATTAAATCGCGGCTCCTGCCCTCTCAAAGAAGCTTCAACAACGCCCAGATGGCTCAAGGCCAACGATATAACAATTCTTTTGAAAATCTGATTTAATCTCACAAATAACTCCATTTAAATTAAAAATATTAAATCATTTTTAAACCATAGCCTCACCTTAACATTTTTTTTTACATTAGACAATACCCTTTGACCAACTTTTTCCTTAAAAATTTCTAAAAAAACTGGCTCAAATTACGACTAGAAGCACCATTAGCATCAGTCAAACTCAAAAATATCGACCCACACGGACATATAAATCAAATTCAACTCAAAAATCACTACCTAAGGCCGAATTAAACAAATCTAAGCATTTTTAAACAGGCACAATTGTGACAAATAGAAAACACCCCATTGACACGACCTACAAAAACATTTACAATTAAAACATGAACAATACCTTTAATATAAAAAAAGGTCTATTGGGCAACACAATAAAATGATTATTACTGGGAGGTTATATCAAATGATTAAAAACTTATTTAAATTTAAAACTTTAATGCTAACAACTGCATTATCTATTTTTGCGCCCTTTCATGCTCAAATTTCTCTCTATAAAGTTGCCAAAACATTATATAACGAACAATTTCCTTCAAAAAGCCAAAATTATAGCGCTAACCCCAAAACTGATACATTTAATAAAATAAACAATGCAAAAGGTGACCAATCAATATCTGAATTAATTCAAGAAAAACTAGAAAAAAACCAATCTGAAATTACAAAAATAGAAAACGAATTAACAAAAATAGAAAATGACATTTCGGAAAGCACTGATACTATAAATAAAAAAAATATTGAATTAAAAGAAAAGACATGTGAATTAGAAGCTCAAAATAAAAATTTACAAAACAAACATGACAAGTACAAAGAGCTTAATGCTCTTTATACTAACTATGACAACCAACAAAGCGCTATTATAAATCTCCCAAACCAAACCGAGAAATTATGTGAAACCAGCAAGAAGTTGGAACAATTAAAACAAGAAAAAGAAAAACTTACAGAACAAATGGAAAACCAACGAACGGAGTTAAACGCATTACAACAATTTCTTAATCTCTCCGATTGTACCGAATCTTCCATTAAACAAACAAAAGACAAGCTACAAAAAGCAAAAACTGCACATGAAAACAATGTAAAAAAGACAGAAAAAGTAATTGCAGACGCTAAAAAAAAACTATCTGAACTAGATGAACTATCTAAACTAGATGAATATGGAGCAGGTGCATGTAATCTGACTGAATATAAAAAGACACAACAACAAATTAATAGTTTAAATAAAAATCTAGAATCTTATCAAAACGCGATTACAAATACAGAAAAAAGCATAGAAGATTTAAAAGAATTATCAGAGAAGTTTAAACAATTCAACCAAACCGAGTCGGCATTAAAACAAATAAATCAAGACATTAGATCGCAGGAAAATACCAAAAAGCAATGCGAGGATGAGGTTAAACAGTACCAAGAGATAATAGAAAAAGCGGGTACCGCAATCAACCTAAACCAATTAAACCCAAAACTAAATAATTTGAAAAAAGAGCGATCTACAAAATTTAACGAATTAAAAACACTCGAAGCACAAATCAACCAAACAACCAAAGAACTAGAAAAATCAAACAAAGAAATTTATAACCAAAATAAAATTTTGGCTCAACAAAAAGATCAATACAACAAAACAACCCAAGAACTAAAAAAACTAAAACAACAAACAAATGATCTTTCCAATATTATTAATGAAAAGGAATTCTTCAACCGTAGATTTTTTAACCTTAAAATTAAAAATCTAGATGCATTAATTCTAGCCTACAAAAACTTCGGCGCATTATTTGAATATAAACAAGAACAAGCCGGTGAATCAATAAACGCAACAAATTGGAGAACCGCCAATAAAGAAAACACCGATTTCTCTTTGATAACCGCAGCCCTAAATGACACCGACTTCTTAATGTTCGTTGAAATGGCCCAAAAAACTGACTTAAAACATTTATTAACACCTGATGATATTTCCGGAAACCAAGGCGGACACATTTTCAACCCACTAATAGATAAAAAGAAAGGCGAAGAGCCCTCACAAAGTCCAACACAAAAACAATACTTCGATTATGACCAACAAAAAAATGTAACATTAGAATCTAACAAAACAACTTTTCCTTCTACAATAACAATTGAAGAACTTTATGACGCTACAATTAATTCCGATATCAAAGAACACAACACATCAAACAGTTTTTCTATATATATAAGAAAAATTAAAAATTATTGGGTAAAAATCGTTAAGCAAAACGGCATAATAACAACAGCATATCCAATATTTAGTATTAATGAGACTGATAATAACGCTGGGTTAATAAAGTTAAAAAACCAAATCGAACAAATCAATGATTTCATCGATAAATACTATAGAACATTAGAAACAAAAAATTTCAATGATAAAATAGACCGAGCCTTAATAGTTAACAAAGAAATTCAATCTCAAATCATGAAATTAATCTGCTGCCCAACTAAACAAAAAAATATAGTCGAACAAATAAAAACTCTAAATGACCAGAAAAGGAATGATATCACTGAAATCATCGGAGAAAATATAACAGATTGGAAAAATCCTAGTAAATCCTTAAATGCTATGAAAAAGACAATGCCCCAAGACCTAGACACTATCAAAAAAGAAATCACTGCGGCAATAAAGGAGTTACCCGAATATTTGATAATTTTTGATGATCAAGACTATGTTATTTTTGATGAAAAATATGACAACTGTTTTACCCTTAATGAAAAAGACATTACTAGTTATAACAGGTTTAAAAATTTTACAGCAGGCCAAAATAACAATTCTCAACATCAAAACATTAAAAGGACAAGGCCACAACACAATTTTGGTGACAATTATTAATAGTTAATCCAAAGTCAATTTATCCCAAGATATTAAAGGCTCTACTTGTTCGTAATCTTCGAACAAAGGGCCTTTAATTTTTATACCAAAAAAAATCGGTAAAGTAATTTGTTCAAGAAGCTTTAATTCAGCCTTAAAATCTTCTTTATTACCTCGCCGAGACATTATGTTAGCCTTTATATCTTTAACCAACATATCAAGTGTAGCGATTGCGCGAACAAATAATTGTACCGATTTAAAGGATTCATGTTTTATATCAATTTCTTTGATTTCTTTTTTACCCATTCTTCCAAAATCTTTGAGTACCTCTGAAAGATCATCAGTTTGAGTTAACTTTTCAAACAACCAAGCTGTTGGCATAAAATTATTATTTTTACCCTCCTCAATGTTTTCCTTGAGATAGCCATCAACAACTTTTACTAATTTGGCATTTTCCATGTAAGTATTATAACCAAAATTGTAAACTAAACATGAAACATTTGAAGTAAACCAATCTAAACAAAACTTAGTTTCATCAAAAACACCCCACTGCCTTTTTGGACCAAACCAAGTATCAATGATGTTAAACAATTGTAATTTTTTAATTTCGCCAGGTTTTTCAGCTATTGGAAAAAGTTTTTGCACAACAACAATTTTTTTATTTAGATTTTTTTTAATCAACATAGGAGGAGTTACACAAAAAACATTTTCAAGATAATACCGATCATTTGAAAATTTAGATTCTAACAAATTACTCAACAAGGCGTACCAATTAGCTTTTAACGTATTAATAAAATGATCCAGGGCTTGTGCATCTCTACATTCAGAAAAAAATTCATACAAAACTTTGCACTCAACATCTTTTTCTGTAAAGACCGTACGCCCAATAACATCAGAAATTATTTCTTGCTTTTCTTTAATAAATGCCCCATCTAAATTTTTCCATAAAGAATTTAACAAATCATTTTCAATGTTCTGTTCAAATAATTCTTGTAATTTGTCTGAAAATTCAATTAATAAATCAAAATTAAATCTTAAACAACTTTCAAACTTTTTATCCAAAACACACTTTTCTCGTAATTCAACAAATTCCTGAGATATTTTATTTTGCGCTTGAATAAACAATTCATTTTTACTTTCTAACAAATGCTTTTCAAAAATTGGCTTTAATGTTTTATCTAAATCATTAACAGAAATAAAACGAACCGTATCTCCACAATAATCTTTAAATAAATCAAAAAGCCCCCAACGCAATGCTGTTTCTTTAACTAAAGAATCAACATATAGCCCCTCAGAATCTAAGCGCAATTCATTATAAAGATCGGCATTATGATTCACAAAAGGCCTATAAAAACATTTGTTTAAATTAAAATTCTCTTGATACAACGCTTTTAATTGCTGAAGCATAAAATTAACACGTATATTTTCTCGTTGCGTTCTTGGATACATACTCATAAAATCTACAAAAACAAGCTTTTCAATCCCTTCTTTTTTTAACTTTGAAGAAATATCATTTAAAAAACTTGGATAATACATAGGTAAAGAAACACCCGTAAAAATCATTTGTTCAGGCTTTACAACCTTTAAACCAAAAGAATGCACCCCAGCTAAAGGAACAAGAACCTTAATATCGTCTAATTTATTTTTATCAAACAGATAATTAGCACCGTCAAAATTAAATGGAATCCAATCAACTTCATCTGGCAGAAGATCAAGCATTACAATATTTTTAAGATAACCACCATCCAAATCAATCTTATCCTCAGCAGACTTAGTTAAATTTAGTTTGGCCTTATTTACATTTTCAAGAAACTCTTTTTTTAATTTTTCATAATTCAATGCAACAAATTGCTCTAATTGCACCTTTTTAGACAAATGCTCTGTTACAACATCCAGCTGCACATAAACATAACCATCTGGTTTTGTTACAAAATGACTCATTTGTGCAGGAAGATCCAAAATGTAAACATTATTTTTTAAATTATAAAGAGTACCTTCTTGTGAAGAAGAATTATCTACTCTTTCATAACTAGAGATATCTGATCCATATTTAACATAATTAGTTAAATTTCCAAGCAATGTACTTTTACCAACACCATCTACAAAACTACAGAAAATGTACACAGTCTTTTTATCTTCGATTGGTACTAATTTTTTTTCGAATAATTTTACAAAATACTGCGCATTTTTAGTAATTTCTTCATCCTGACACTCTAAAACTTCAATCGGATAAGTTATATCAGGCCCAACATAAAACTTCTTAACATTCGAATTGGAATTCAAAATATAACGCATGTAATAAATTGAAAACAAAATATCCTGAGTAGCAATAGAAATATCCCCAAAACTCTTTATCTGCCCTAAATAAATATCCTCCCAGAATTCCATCATTTTTTTCAAAACTGAATTGGTATCTTGTTGAATTAAAGCCTTTTCAATAATATCTCGAGACTTGATAATAAATTCAAAATCACTTCCAAAAGCATGTTTTTGAAAAATAATAAAATTATCATCAAACAAATCTATTTTTTCTGGCAAAATATGCGTAAAAACCTGAGAAGATTTTTTGTCAGCGTTTTTCCAAAGCCAATTACAATCCTTCAACATAAAACCAGTCAAAAAACCAAAAATATTTTTAGATGCTGAACCAAAACCTTCTTTAGTCTTTTCGATAACCTCGTCATCCACAACTTTTCTGTTAAAACAGCAATAATAGCTGGGAACCGCTTCTTCTTGGTAACCAGAAATAATCATTCTTCCTGATAATTCAAAATTTTCAGATTTCAAATATTGTTCAAGTTCTAACAAACTTTTACTAGCCTGCATTAAAACAAAAAAATGATATTCACGGGTTGCTTTAGATTCAGGACCTATTCCATAATTACCAATAAAACTAGAAGGAAAACTCTTTTCTTCAATATCCTGCAATGTTTTTGCTTGCAAAGATACCGAAAAAAAGACGGTTAAAAAAACAAAAACATATTTAAACAAAAGCATAATCAGGCCTTTTTCTTTGTTTCTGAAAGCATTTTATGCTCTTGATCCACAAAATTTAAAAGTAAACCATACCTAGAAATTTGCATATGATAATAATTATCATATTTACTTCCCTTAACCTTTATTATCAAATCAAAAATTCGATAATAAATATCATCACACTCATCTATTTTTTCTAAATATTCCGAGGTTCCAACGTATTCATAGGCCGCATTTACTGAATCTACAAATAAAAATGATAGCTGATCACAAAAGAAAGCATAAAAATCATAATAATCCGCCGAACAATATTCTTTAAATAAATCTTCAAGCGGCACACCTAAATCAGCAAAATCATTATTAACAACACTATCTGCTTTAATATCAAATTGATTATTAGTTATAAAATCATGCATAACCTGAAGCTGCTCAATAAAATCATTGTAATATTTATAATGCCTATAACTTTCTTTACTGTTACAAAAATAAAACCAAGGTCGTTCTCGTAAAATTTGAACATAAATAGAAAATGAATTTGTTAAATCATCCAAGCCCATTCCCTCAAGCATGGGTAAAATCCACGAAGAATTTAAATAATATTTTTCAATGTTTTTTTTAAAAATATCTACTTGTAAGTTTTTTGTTTTTTGTTGCAGCTCAGCAGATGCATCAATCGCATTCGGTAAGCAAATAACAGGTCCCTGTTGTACAAGATTTAAAGATGGCAAAACTTCAAAAAAACCAAAAAAGACAAAACAACATCCAGCTAAGATTAAACGAATATTCAACATCCAATTAAAAACCATCCGTACCTATCTCCCTTAAGAAGATAAACTCCTGCAAAATGTTCTTTAAAGAATTCAAAACAAGATCAATCTTTACCTGTAAATGATCAAATTTAACAACATCCATTTGTACATCTAAATTAATCTGAACTAGCAAATTTTCTACAGCTTCAAAATACTGTTCACGCAGCTCTTTACCACGTTTTTTATATACCTCCCAAGTCAACTCATTATCTATAACATAAGACATAAAGCTCTCAACCCACATTGCCTTGTTAGCCAGAATTAAAGAAAAACTTTGTGTTGAATTTATCAGCTCTTTTTTATCATTTGATTTTTCAAATTCTAATAAATGTACTTTTATTTGATGAAATGTTTCTAAAATAAAATCATTCTTATTCAAGTTTTTTTCAACATCATAAGTATCTAAATATTTACAAACCACATTTCCTGGAGCATCCAAAGCAGCCTTTAATTTAGCTGTGGAAACAAGTACCGCACTGCCTATACCAAACCCCATTGCCTGAATCAAGGAAGAAGAAAACAATGAAGCACCGGCTTTACCAAATGACTTAGTAGAATTAAAAATCTTACCTACAAACTTAAATGGCTTTGATTTTTGCTCAGAAACTGGTGGAATAGAGTCAACAAAAAGCTTTGTGTTGTGATTTTGTTTTGCCATAACCTTTAACCAATTTTCAAGCTCTTCTTTAGATACAGATTCAGAGTCTGGCTTTCGGTTAAGAGCCCAAATACCGTATCCGATACCACCGATTACGGCTGACCACGTTAATGCGTAAATGCCAAATTTTATATTATTTCTTTTTTTAATTTCACGTTCTATTTTTTGCGCTCTTAACTTTATTGTTTTTTTATTTAAAAATTGATCAGCGCCAATATTCTGAAAACCGAGGATTGTAGCCAAAATAAAAACAATATACTTATTATTTTTCAACATAAAACAATCTTTCTATTTGGAAGCAAATTAATCTAACATACCTAAACCACCGCTAGATGATTTTGAATAACTATTACCATAAGAAGAACTACCTGCAGATCTATTTGTTTTTCTTTTGCTCGATTCTCCCAATAGGACCGAAATAGAATAAAAAGCACTATTAATTTTTTGTAAATTGGCCAATAAAATATTTTTATCTAAATCGGTTCGGCTTTCAGCATTATCAAATAAATTAATTACTTGTCCAATATCTTTTATTATTCGACAAAGATAAAATGCTATATCTTTATCTTTTGAAACCACGCCCAAAGCAAGAACTGCACCTAAAACATTTTTGTTTTCAGCATTAAAAGCATGCAAATTTATTTTAACATCTTTGCTTTTTGAACCTTTAAATCTTGCAACATTTACTTTTTTGTTACTATTTTTGTCTCGGCCCAAATAAAGATTTATTTTTTCAGCCAAAACCATTTGAATAAATTCTAAACTTTCTTTGACACCAGCCTTTTCATCAATCCAAATCGAATCAATTTTTTCATCACCCTCAATTTTTGAAAGACGCTCTTCACGCGATTTACTCAACGTTGTAACTTTATTACTGCAATAATTATTAATTATTTCTACCAGATCAGAACGTAAAATTTCAATATGTTCCGAAGCCAAAGCATCTTGCTGATATTTCCAACGATTTTTCATCATAGTCAAAATAGCCGCACTACCTTTGACAGGAAAAACTATAATAGCAAAAACTGTTCTAACCAACTCAGCCAAATTATCCGACATTGCATCGCCTAAAGATGTCCCAAGGCCCTTAGAGATACCTCGGGTTAAATTTGAAACGGCATTACTTTTTATTTGCTTCCAAGAAACATTAGATGAAGCGTCCTCCGCCCTTTCTCTTTGATAATCTTCCAAGTCATCATAATCAAAAGAAAATGGCCTGCGCGCCGAACGTGCAAAAGAATCAGAATAAAAACCCAATAATAAAATCGTGACAATACTTAAATTTAATATTTTTTTCATAAATCCCTCTAATATTTAGTTAAAAAGCCTGTACCAGTATACACAAGACTTAAAAAAACTAAAGCTTTACCCTAAATATATGTTTATTTTTCTATAATAAATGTAACCGGCCCATCGTTCTGCAGCTCAATTTGCATATAAGCACCAAAAATACCGTCATAAGTTTTTTGATACTCTGCAGAAAACTTAGAAACAAATTGGGAGTACAAAGCTTTTGCTTTATCTGGCGCCATTGCACCTGTAAAAGAAGGCCTGTTTCCATTTGCACAATCACCGTACAAGGTAAATTGAGAAACTAACAAAACCTCTCCACCAACATCTTGAACTGATCGGTTCATTTTACCGGTTTCATCTGCAAAAATTCGCAAATTTAATATTTTTTTAATAAAAAAATCAAACTTAGCTTCAGAATCTTCGTGATCCAGGCCAACCAACACTAAAAGCCCTTTACCGATTTTGGAAAACACCTCATTGTTAACAGATACACTCGCATGTGCCACTCTTTGAATCACAACTTTCATGCCAATTCATCCGCTTCAAACAATTCAATTAATTTTTCCAAAATAATTTTAAACCAAGGTGCATATTTTTCTGGATTGTCACCAATATCACAAAGCAAGTCATTCATATCTATCCATACATAAGCCTGAACTTCTTCTGGATTAGGAACAACTGAACCATCATAGGTTCCGACAAAAACATGATCAAATTCATGCTCAATTAAATTTTTGCCCAACTTGGCCTTGTAAATAAAAGTAAAAAGTTTAGCAATCTCACACGCAAACCCCATTTCTTCTTGCAAGCGACGAACTCCTGCATGCATTGGATCCTCATCTTCTTTTGGATGCGTACATGCAGCATTAGCCCAAAGGCCAGGAGTATGATATTTGCATTCTGCACGTTGTTGCAACAAAATTTGGCCCTGTGTATTAAAAATCAAAACAGAAACGGCTCGGTGTAAATCACCATCTATATGTGTCTGCAATTTTTCTTTATTACCTAAAAAATTATCTAATTCATCGACTAAAACAACTTGTTCCAAAACAAACCTCAAGTAATAAAAGGGATTTTTAAAGACAACATTTCTAGGGTGCCATAAAAAAAAGCTTTTTTCTAGGTTTATTCAAGTAAAAAAATAGGCCCACAACAACCTGTGGACCTATAATTTATTTTTCTACAAGATCAATAACTATCTATTTAAGACCTTTTGCAGATATCTTCCTGTATGAGAACCCTCTGTCTGTGCAACAACTTCGGGAGTACCTTGAGCAACAATTTGGCCACCGCCATCTCCACCCTCAGGCCCCAGGTCAATCAAATAATCAACAGTTTTTAGAACATCTATATTATGCTCAATAACAATCATAGAATTACCTTTATCCACAAGTGTATTTAACACTTCTAGCAGTCTTTCAATATCACTGTTATGCAAACCAGTGGTAGGCTCATCTAAAATATACAATGTATTGCGACCACGTTTTGCCAACTCATCAACAAGCTTAATTCTTTGAGCTTCCCCGCCAGAAAGAGTTGTAGAGGCTTGACCTAATTTGACATAATCTAAACCAACATCACACATTAATTTAAGACGCTTAGCTATCCTTGTGTGTGCTTGAAAAAACTCTAAAGCTTCAAATGCCGTCATATCTAAAACGTCCGCTATATTCTTACCTCTATATTTTATATCGAGCGTATCGGAACTATAACGCTTGCCATCACAAGTTTTACACTGCATGGTAACATCAGCTAAAAATTGCATGGAAACAGTAATTACACCATCGCCATCACACTCAGCACAGCGTCCATCTTTAACGTTAAAACTAAATTGTCCAACCTTATAGCCTCTTGCATTACTTTCAGGCAAACTAGCAAAAAGTTTTCTAATTTCATCAAGTACACCCAAATAAGTTGCCGGATTAGAGCGTGGAGTTCTTCCAATTGGGCTTTGATCTATTACAACCATAGTTTCTAAATGCTCAGTACCCTTAACCTTAGGATCCAAATTCGCCTTCTTTTTTCCTTCAAAATCTCGTTCAATCGCAGGAACTAAAACTTGCATAACCAAAGAACTTTTACCAGAACCAGAAACACCAGAAATTCCACACAACACACCCAGAGGTATTTCAACATTTAAATTTTTAAGATTATTCTTGCGAGCATTTTCAAGAAATAACTTTTCCTTAAACACTCTACGCTTTTTAGGAACAAGAATTGAACGTCTACCAGATAGATATGCACCAGTTAATGAAGATTTATTTTGCGCAACTTCCTGCGGTGTTCCACAAGCAACAACTTGTCCACCCAAAACACCTGCCATAGGACCCATATCAATTAAATAATCAGATTGTTCCATTGTATCTAAATCATGCTCAACTACTAAAACTGTATTTCCTTGATCACGCAAAGATTTTAATGTCTCAATCAAACGATCGTTATCTCTTTGATGAAGACCAATACTAGGTTCATCCAGAACATACAACACACCACTTAACGCTGATCCTATTTGAGTTGCCAATCGAATTCTTTGACTCTCGCCACCAGATAATGTTCCTGATGTTCTGCTCAAAGAAAGATACGAAAGCCCAACATTATTTAAAAAAGTTAACCGACTAATAATTTCTTTAACAAGAGGACTTGATATTTCTTGCTCTTTTTCCGGTAAAACTAAATTTTGAAAAAATTTCAATAAATCCTTAGTTGACATAGCACAAAGTTCATAAATATTTTTTTCACCTACTTCAACCGCTAATGGAATCTTATCAAGACGCTGGCCATCGCATTTTTTACAAATAATTTCGCGCGCATACCTAGGCCCAAAAAAATCTGGATATCTGGTCTTCCAATAATTTTCATCACCCTCCTGCCAAGGCCATTCATGAAACATACCAAGACCATTACATTCTTTACATGCGCCAATTGGCGAATTAAAAGAAAACAACCGAGGTTCAAGTTCAGGAAAAGAAATAGCACAATTTAAGCATGTTTTAGATGAGGAATACAAAAAATTAACAGGGCCTACTGAGATTTTACAAACTCCACCCGTCAAGGCGAATGATCTTTCTACGGCTTCATGCAGACGATTTTTTTCTTCCAAATTTGCATCAAGCATATCCAAAAGAACATCAATATCATGTTTAAATGTTTTTTTAAGCCCGAGCGCTTTAATTTGATCAACCGTTTTGAATTTATGTTGTTCGCCATCAATTAAAAACCTATAAAACCCTTTATTAAAAAGTTCGACCATTTCAATTACAAATTCACCCTTTTTTTGAACAGCAATAGGCGCGGAAATCACAATTCGCTTATCTTTAAAATTTTTAAGCATCATCTGAGTTATATTTTGAGGATTTTCAGCCTTAATCTCAGCAAAACATTCCGGACAATGCGGCTGCCCAACTCTAGCAAATAAAACACGCAAATAATCATAAATTTCTGTTGTTGTTCCAACTGTAGATCGAGGATTTGAGCTTACAGTCTTTTGTTCAATAGCAACAGAAGGACAAAGACCTTGAATTGAATCAAAATCAGGTTTTCTTGCAACACCCAAAAACTGCCTTGCATAGGCGGAAAGTGACTCTGTATAACGCCTTTTACCTTCGGTATAAAGAATATCCAAAGCTAATGTACTTTTTCCAGAACCAGATGGACCTGTTATTATGGTTAATTCATTCTTTGGCACAGCAACATCAATGTTTTTAAGATTATGCTCTCTAGCCCCAAAAACTTTGATCCAGTCGTTATTTTTTAAATTTTTATTACTTTTTTTCATTTTTTCAGTTTAACCCCATATAAATGTGTATAATTAACTACTCAGCCTTCAAAGTATAACAAAAAGATTAACTTTTGAAAATATACTAAAAATAGTCTTTGCAATTTGAACTAAAATCCGTATAATAGTTCCTATTCTATTTCTTTGAATAATGGTGAGTATAGCTCAGTTGGTAGAGCATCAGATTGTGGCTCTGAGGGTCGTGGGTTCAATTCCCACTACTCACCCCATTTTTTTTGACAGGTTTAATTAAAAAGAACTTGCAGCTCAGAAAAAAAAACGGTAAATTGGTGAGCGTTTGTCGGGGTGTGGCGCAATTGGTAGCGCACTCGCTTTGGGAGCGAGGGGTTGTCAGTTCGAGTCTGGCCACCCCGACCATTTTTTTATATAATATTAAAAAAAGGCCCCCAAAATGCAAAATCTCAATCAAAAATTCACAAATTTATTAATTCTTTCTCTTTTAATTTCATCCAATTACATGTTCTCTTTCGATAACGAGCAAGACTTTAACTCTTACGCTTCATTTGAAAGCCACTCTTCAGAAAGAACTATTGAATTTAATTCATTAGAAATTTTTCAAAATACAAAAACAAACAAAACAAATCTCCCTCTTTTAGAAACACACAGAGAAAAAGCCAAAGAAACTATTAAAAATCTAAAAGAACAACTTTCTGATGACCAAATTTTAAAACTCGCTCAGATTCTTGAGACAGTCTGCCAAGAAAGTATTTCTGCAACACAATCTTTAGAAAAAAGTTTTAACATGCTGGCTGTTTTCATTACCTCATGGGTCATCTGCCAAGAGCTTGATATAGCGGACTTAAATGGCACCATAACAACAGAATTTGATATAAAAAATCAAATCCAAGAGCCATACATAAAAGAAATTAAAGATTTCTGCGATATAGTGAATAATTTTTTTTCGCTGCAAGCAGAACAAAGAGATGTCACCCTTTCGCTAGAAAAAACAAGCGTTATTTATCCTTTATCAAAAACAATAAATAAATTAATAAACATCCCTGCTGAAATTACAAATCAAGAGAAAGAATTTCTAATAAAAATAATCGAATTATTAACGAAAGACATTAACAATATCACAAATGTAACAACCGTTATAAAGAAATCTCTAAAAAATGAAACATTAACAGACGCTGACCAAAATCTTCTTAAAGAAAGCGAATCTAAACTAGATGAATTTACAGTTAAATTCAGCATATCTATTATTATTTTTAAATTAAAAACTCTTATGGCCAAATACCTAAATATATTTAGTGTTCATTTAGCCTTTTATGAAGAATTATACAAAGTAGCTCAAGAACGCAATCTTGATACTTCAAACTTACCGCTTGCACAAGATATAGAAAAGCTTCTAGAACAACTAGGCTGCCCTTTGTTAGAAAAATGTGAAGAAGGTATAAAAAACGAAACAGAAATGGAAAATGATTAATTTATTTTAATAAAATATTTCAATAGTCTACAACCAAAATCAAAGATTTTATTCAATTAACTAACAAATTTCATTCTTAACTTGTCGAAAAATCAATCCTACTGATAAACTATCGCATAGTTAAAAAAGCTCCCAAATATTCAAACAAAAGATTGAAAATAAAATATGTTTTTAATTGATCGCAGATTTTTATATTTTTTCGACTGGAAAAGTTTCTTCACTGCCATGGGGCTTGCTCTAATCGGCCTTATGTTTGTTTTCAGCGCAACATATAAGCCAGAAGAACCATTTTCAACATTCTTTAAAAAAGAGGTTTTAGGTATCCTTTCAGGTCTTTTTATTTATGTACTTTTTAGTACACAAGATCCAAAAAATACCTGTCGAATGGGATATTTTGCATTTTTTGCCGTAATTTTATTACTTTTTTACACCAAACTTCGCGGATCGGTCAGTTTAGGCGGCCAAAGATGGATCAATATAGGTTTTACAAAATTTCAACCATCCGAACTTGCCAAACTATTTTTACCAGCATTTTTAACCTACTATTTTTACACACAAAACCAATATCTAAAATATAAACTCAATGACTTCACGGTTCCAATTGTCATTTTAGGTCTCACATTTTTATTAATACTCAAACAACCCGATCTCGGAACAGCCCTTATTTTTGGATTTTCAGCCACATTAATGCTGTGGTTCTTAGGACTTAATAAAAAAGTTTTTTTATATGGCGCACTTTTTATGATTATTTCGGCGCCAGTTATTTGGATGACATTAAAAGATTATCAAAGAAAAAGAATTGAAGTATTCCTTGGTGAAGGAGAAAGCCACAAAGAACGTTACCAAATTGAACAATCAAAAATTGCTATCGGCTCTGGTGGAATAGCTGGAAAAGGTTTTTTAAAGGGCACTCAAAACAAACTATCGTTTCTTCCTGAAGGCCGGACAGATTTTATTTTTTCAGTAATGTGCGAAGAACTTGGATTCTTAGGCGCACTCTTTGTTTTATTATTATTTTTATCGTTATTTTTACATTTACTTAACGAAATAACACAAATTAAAGATTTTTTTTCTAAATTATTAGCAATTGGGCTTCTTTCTCCATTTATTTTTTCAACAATCATAAATATTGGAATGGTTATTGGACTTTTACCAATCGTCGGAATTCCACTACCTTTAATGAGCTATGGAATCAGCCATTTATGGACAACTTTTGCCTGTTTAGGTTGGATAAATTCAATTATTATGAGAAGCAAATACTAATTTCATATAATTCACAAATTTATGTTGGTTTACAAAACCAAATGTTTCATAAAACTTAATTAATTTTTCATCCGCATCAATAGATTTTTCTTCCTGATATTGAGCCATCAAATAACCGCAAGTACACAAATATTTTTCTTTTAATATATTTAAACTTTTACCTAGAACAAATGATGCTAAACCTCTATTTCTATAATCTTTTTCTGTAAAAATTAATTCTAAATAAAACTTATGCCCATTTCCACATGCATATCCATTATCTTTTTCAAGTACAAAATGAACAAAACAAACAGGCTTACCGGATTCTTCAAGCTTTAAAAAAAGATTACCATCAAGCTGGTCATACAAGACAAAATCGTAATTTTGATATTTTTCAAGAACTGTTTTTTGAGAAAATAAATGTGCAAAAACAAACAAAAATAAAAAGAATAAAACCTTTTTCATAAGCGCCCCCATCTAAAACATAAAACATTTAATTTAATTTTAGCACATACCAAAAAAACATCAAAAACCTAACCGAAAAGACCTTCTAATCTAAATTTAAGAAAAAACTAATTTTTCGATAAAATTGAAGAAACCTCAAATCCAAATTTTTCATAAAACTTAATTAAACCACAAAGGTCTAAAGCTCCAGATTCCGTTGCGTCACAGGATACTGCAAAAACTTTAATGTTATTAATATCATATCCTTCTTTTTTCAAAATTCTTAAACTAAATTGTATCAACGTTGTTGCATAACCCATATTTCTAAAATTCGGATAGGTGCAAAGCCAAGTCAAACTTAACCCAGTCGAAAATAAAATATAGTTGGCCTCAACAATCTTTTTTTCTTTTTCGAAAAGATTAAATTCAAAATTAACTCTGTCACTTTCCACATTCTTTTTTAAATCAACGCGCAAACTTTCTTTCAGCGTCCAAGATTCAATTTCTGGATGAGGGCGCACTAGAATAATTTTTTCACTTGCCAGAATAAACTCAAAAATTAAAGCCAAACTTAAAATTATATTTTTCATAATCAACTCCTATTTATTGAATTATTGAATAAATTTTAAAAGAAGTTTAAGCTAAATCAAGCATTTATTCAGCATTAACATGAAAAAAGGTGTCTATGGAAGAAATTAAAGGATTTGATCTCATCAATTTACAAGAAATTCCCATTGAAGAAACATCTTTAGATTTTGTTCCAAAAGCTTTTGATGACTATCTTGGACAAAAAGATTTAAAAGAAAAATTAAAAATCTACACACAAGCTGCAAAAATGCGCAAAGAACCGCTTGATCACATGTTATTATTCGGGCCTCCTGGCCTTGGAAAAACAACCCTTTCTCAAATCATGGCATCTGTAATGGAAGTAAACATAAAAATATGTTGTGGCCCACTTCTTGAAAGAACTGGTGATCTTGTTGCAATACTTTCTGGACTTGAGCCTCGCAGCATTTTATTTATTGATGAAATTCACAGAATGCCAACAGTTGTTGAAGAAATTTTATACAACGCGATGGAACATTTTAAAATAGATGTCATTATCGGACAAGGGGCTGGGGCCAAATCAATAACACTTCCTGTAAGTCCGTTTACATTAATTGGAGCAACAACAAAAGCCGGTATGATTTCCGCCCCTCTCAGAACACGATTTGGAATAACAGAACGTCTTGATTTTTACGAACCAGAAGATTTAGCAAAAATTATCAAACAAAGTTCAAAATTTTTACAATTTTCCATCACAGATGAAGCCGCTCTGAAAATAGGCATCTGCTCAAGAGGAACCCCTCGAATAGCAAAAAAACTTTTACGCAGAGTGCGTGATTATGTTCAAGTTCAAAATAAAAGTTCAATAGACATTCAAGAAACAGAAAAAGCTTTAGAATTTTTAGGAATAGACAAAAATGGTCTTTCAACAATTGATAATTTATTACTACAACAAATCATAGAAAAATTTAATGGTGGCCCAGTAGGACTAGAAACTTTAGCATCTATAATTGGAGAAGATAAAGACACCATTGAAGATGTTTATGAACCGTACTTGTTACGTCTAGGTTACTTAGAAAAGACACCTCGCGGTCGACAAATTCCTAGTAAAATGCAAACAAAATTAAAACAAAAATTCGTCGGTCAAATTAGCTTACTGTAACCATTTTTTCTAAACAAATTATTGACATATTATCCTTTGAAAAAATAATTTAATGAATAAACCATATTTTAAAGGAAGATTATGCAATTATTTAAATCTGCTCTCATTCATTGTTTTATCGTTTCAACAATAAATATATTTAGCATTGAACCAACGCTAGATAAAACAATAGAATATACAGACTCTTTACTGTATCCAACTAAAGAAACCTTAAAATACTATCGCCCATTTACACCACTTTTTCCAACATACAATGATTTCAAAGATGAAATTTCAAAATTTATAACACAAAACAAACGCCAAGCCGCGCAAGCAATAACAGTAAATCCTGGAAGTAAAATATATTTTGTTGGTGACTTGCACGCAGATCTTCATAGTTTAACGGCTATGCTTAAATCACTCAAAAGCACGAATCAGCGCGATGATAATTATAAATTAATAAACAAAGACACTTTTCTTGTTTTTTTAGGCGATTATGTCGATAGAGGCTGGTATGATGAACAGGTTTTACACATTCTTTTAAAATTAAAAAATGCAAATCCGAAACGAGTTTTTTTACTCCGTGGCAACCATGAAGATATAACCTATCAATTAGAACATATGAGCACAGAACAACCAGAATCTAAATTCATTCCCAGAGAAGACAAAAAAATAGGTCATGCTATAAACATATTTCAAATAAAAAGAGACGATGACAATTATCTCAAAAACATATCCAATCTTTTAACAGAGCTAAATAACTTATATGAACATCTATCACTAGTACTTTACATCGGTATTAAAGGACCTAATAAAACAACTAATTTTGTTCAGTGTAATCATGGCGGTATTGATTTAGCATATAACCCCACAAACTTATTAAGCAAAGCTGTTCAAAATACAAACATTTTACAAACAGAAAAAATTCAAGAAGATAATAATTTTATTTTAAATGGAGTAGATGCTAATCAATATATTATGGTTAAAAAAGACCCTTTTTATAGATTTTGCTGGGGAGATTTTAAACCCAGCGATTTGATCCTTCAGTATACAGGTAGGCTCTATAGCTACAACCAACCTATTCTTGAACAATATTTTGAAAAAATTTCTACAAATGATAATAAAATCGTCGGTCTTATACGGGGTCATCAACATGATTTAACAAGCCAAACAGAACAAGGACAAATTAAACCAGAAAATGAGCAAGGTTATGATAGAAAATGGATCAGCAACAAATTACCATTAGGTCTAACTACTATTGTTAGCAGCAATTTGTTTAAAAATCCCGTACTTTCAAATAAAGACATATTTACTTTTTGCCTATTAATTCCTCAAACCAATCTAAAAGACTGGAACTTACAATGCTTTACTGGCATACCAAAACCCACAAAAAACTTTGAAAGTTTTTATCAAGAAATCAATGCTAACAGTACAAAAAACATCTCAAAACGAATAGCCGAAGACATAATCGAAGATATTGATGAAGATAGTGATAATGAGCACTCTAATAAAACACAGTCCCCAAAAAAACTTAAACTAAATTAAGCCAACCTTTTAAAAAATAAACAGTAAAAATCACATAATTATCTTAAAAATGTCAAAGTCGACATAATTAAAACAAAAAGATAATATGATTTTATAAAATTAAAAAAAATAAAATCAAAATTAAACTTGGAGTTTTTACTATGTCTGGACATTCTAAATGGGCCAATATTAAACATAAAAAAGCAAAAGAAGATGCAAAAAAAGGTAAAGTTTTTACCAAAATGATCAAAGAAATAACAATCTTGGCAAAAGAATGTGGCGGAGAGCCTGCATCAAGCCCAAGGCTTAAAACCTTAATCGAAAAGGCTAAAGCCGCAAACATGCCATCAGAAAACATAACAAGAGCTATAAAAAAAGGCACAGGCGAACTTCCTGGAGTTAATTATGAAGCTCAAAATTATGAAGGATATGGTCCATACGGAGTTGCTGTTATTGTTCAAACACTTACTGATAATAAAAATCGAACTGTTTCTGATATGCGCAGAATATTTACTCGTGGCGGAGGTAGCCTAGCAGAAACTGGAGCTGTTGGATGGATGTTCGAAACAAAAGGGGTTGTAAAATTAACAGGAAAAACAACAGAAGATGCTCTTCTTGAATCACTCCTAGATTTTGAAATTGAAGATATCAGTAAATACGAAGACACTTTTACAATTATTTGTGATCCAAAATCAGTCGATCAAGTTAAAAAAGCCGTTGAAGCACAAGGCTTAAAAGTTGAAAGCACAGAAATTGAACCCGTTCCCAAAAACATGTCTGAATTAAATGACGAGCAAGCAGAAAAGGTTGTCGCATTTTTAGAAGAATTAGAAGAAAATGACGACGTTCAAAATGTTTATTCAAACCTTGCTTAAAAGGAATTAAAAATGTTACTAAGTATGACCGGATTTGCATCAACAGACTTCACACTTGAATTACCAAATGGCAGTCGAGCAAATGGCACAATCTCTTTAAAAACTCTTAACTCAAAATTTTTTGAATGTAATTGCAGAATTCCTCAATCAATATCTCAACTTGAAACAGAAATTATCTCATTACTTAAAAAAGATTTAAAAAGAGGTTATACATCCCTGGTCATCCACTTAGATAATCCAAATATTCTTAAATGCAAAATCACACCCGCTCTTTCTACTATTCAAGGATATATAGATGCAATTAATGAGATTAAAAATAAAACAAATATAAATGGTGATTTAACAGTTTCCGATCTTTTTAAAATTCAAAATATTTTTGTTGCAGCAGAAGAACCCCTAGATGAAGAATGCAAACAACAATTATTCAAAGCAATATCCGAAACAGTAACAATGGTTCAAAAAGCAAGAGCCTTAGAAGGCGACGCTCTTAAAATTGACTTAGAAACTCGTCTTACAAAATTAACCGAACATGCAAAACAAGCACAGGCTCTAACCAAATCATTAATTGAAAGCAAACGCAAAGAATTTGAAGACGCGACATCTCTAGATCAAAGCGAAGAACTATTGGAAACCAAAAAATCTATTTTGCTAGCACTACTTGATAAAATAGATACTCACGAAGAAAGCATAAGATTTGATAGCCATCTAAAAACACTAAAAAGTGTTCTTACCTCGGCTATAGAAGAAAAAGGAAAAAAAATAGATTTTATTTTACAAGAACTAACTCGTGAAACAAATACTATGGCTGCAAAATGTTCTGATGCTGAAATCAGTAAATTAGCTATCGATATAAAAGTTGAATTAGAAAAAATGAGAGAACAAACTCAAAATATCGTTTAAAAAAAACAAATTCATTCAACAAAAAAGCTCCGAAATATTCGGAGCTTTTTTTATTGAAAGCTTCGGCACTTAGAAATTATTCATATATAGCCTGTAAAACACATCGCAAATTAAGCAATTCAATTTCTAATAAATCGCACTTTATTAAACACCACAGGACTAATGCGAGATAACGATTGTTTTTTTGCTTCAATCTTGGCATGCCCATCTTGCATCAACCACTCGCCAACAATATTATCAACAAGCTCATTTAATTCATTTTCAAATGCCTTTTGAGTCTCCTCTGGCATTAAACTATATTGAAAAATTTTAATATTATTTTTGGGATCAAAAAAAGATGGGAATAAAACCAAACGCCCTTGGATCAAATCAAGCATTTGCATATCATTACTAAAGCAATTTCCAGACCCATTTATATAACACCCAAGCAGATTCTTTAAAGAACTTTTAACCATTTTTCCTGGTCCTTGTTTTCCAACTTGAACAATATCAAATCGTGCTTCATTTTCGTTTAACGATAATCTAGCCGCTCTAGGTTTATTTTGATCCATAAAATCTTTAAATTTTTTATTTTCATAAATTTCAAATAATGTGCCTGAAGCATCTGATAAAAAAACGTAATCGTCTATTTTTTCTTTTGGTATAAAAATTTGGTTCAAAATTCCATAATATTTATTTATATTATCCGATTCACCAAATAAAGAATATATAATTGGTGTACCAGCTGGTCTATTCAAATATTTATCAATTAATGCAAATAATCTTTCATATGCATTGTGATTCATATCCCATGAATTTAAAAAAAATTTTAATTTTTCAAAAATCACTTGTTGTTGCCAAGTCATTCCACCCAACCAAAAACCAAAGCTACAATCTTTTGCATTTTTTAATTCACTATTTAAATAATTACCAAATAAAGCATAATTCACAGACATTTTCATATCCTGCAAAGCTTCCTGTTCTGTTTCATAGTGCTCATCACTTTCCTCTTTAAATTTTTGAATCCCTCGCGCTTCTTCAAATAGGCTACTTTCATCATCGCTAGAAGAATCCATCATTCCGGCAAAGTCCCAATCAGAAAATCCAAAGGCTCCAATAGAATCTTTTAAATATTTTTTCATTTCAAGCATACAAGGACGCAATTCCTTGGGTCTAAAAAAAACAAAATCTCCTTGTGAATTAACTTGATTTAACTCTTTTTCAATTCTTTCATACAAAGTATAAAGAATTTTTAAAAAAGCTGGCCCAGCATTATATAAAACAAAATGTGTTTCTTCCAAATCTTTTTCTTTTTTAATAATTTGTTGAACTTTATCATCAAGCAAACCGAAAGGATAATCGTATTTTTCAGAAAAATCCTCTAAAATCTCATCATACTTCTCATCAATAACTTCCATATGAGCTTCAGACTGCGTACGATTCATAAATGATTCAGTTTCTTTGAAAAAAAGAGCACCCAAAAACAACAAAACCACTAAAAAAAACCTTTGCATAAATTTCCTTTCTAAAAAATAAATCTTTTAACTCATCAACTTCTAGCACCAATTAAAAAATAGACTCAACAAAATTGTTTTTTTTAGCTAAAATTTAAACACTGTCCGATAAAATTTAAACCGTAAACTAAAAAAATATGTCAGAAAAACACTTTACTCATTTACATCTTCATACCGATTTTTCACTTCTTGATGGAGCAATAACTTTAGATAACTACATCAAATATGGAAAAGAACACAATTTTAAAGCCTTAGGTATTTCTGATCATGGAAACATTTTTGGCGGTGTAAAGTTTTTTCAAAAATGCAAAAAGGCCGGCATAAAGCCTATTCTTGGGATGGAAGGTTATTTCACTCCGGATGTGTCATTAAAAGAAGTAAATGAAAACAAACGTTATTTCCATTCGTTATTAATTGTTCAAAATCAAATTGGATATAAAAATTTATGCAAGTTAATTTCTTTTGCATTTCAGAAAGGCTTCTATTTCAAGCCACGATTTGATTACAGCGCTCTAGAAAAATATTCTGAAGGTTTAATTGTCAGCTCAGCTTGTCTTGGTGGGCACATTCCCCAGCTTTTAATAGAAAATAAAGATGCGGAAGCAATGCAACAAATTGACTGGTTTTTAAAAATTTTTGGTGAAGAAAGATTTTATCTTGAAGTTCAACCACCTTTTATTGAAGCAGATGGCAAGGAAATACAAAAATTTGTTAATGATAAAATTTTTAATATCGCACAACAAAAAGGTTTAAAAACAATTGCAACATGTGATGCTCACTATCTTAAACTACAAGACAGAGAAGCACATGAAATAATGCTAGCTATTCAAACAAGATGCAAAATGTCAGATCCAGAAAGAATGAGTTTTGGAAACTGCCACACATATGCAAGAACACAAGAAGAAATGCTAGAAATTTTTAAAGACCACCCGGAAGCTGTTTGGAATACAGGAGCCCTTGCAGATTCATGTAAATTTGAATATGAAACAGGAAAACTATTTTTACCTAAATTTGAAATCCCAGAAAACGATACTCCAGAATCTTTTTTTCAAAAACTTTGCCGAGTCGGACTTCAAGAATTAATTGATTACGACGCCATACCAAAAAATGAAGAAAAAAAATATTGGGACAGATTAGAATTAGAAATTGATTTAATTATCAAAATGGGTTTTGTTGGATATTTTTTAATTGTTGGTGATTTTATTCAATGGGGTAAAAAAAATAATATTCCCATAGGACCAGGCCGAGGGTCTGCAGCTGGTTCTTTAGTTGCCTGGGCCTTAAAAATTACCAATATAGATCCTCTTAAATACAACCTACTTTTTGAAAGATTTTTAAATCCAGAACGTGTCTCCATGCCTGATATCGATATAGATTTTTGCATCGAAGGCCGTGAAAAAGTTATTAATTACGTTAAAGATAAATATGGTCATGATAAAGTTTGCCAAATTATCACATTTGGAACTATGGCAGCCAAAGGTGTTCTAAAAGATGTCGCCCGTGCATTAGGATTTCCATTTGAAGATTCTAATGCTCTTACAAATCTTGTTCCAGAACAACTTAAAATCACATTAAAAGAAGCAATTGAACAAGAGCCAAAATTACAAGAAATGATTAATTCAAATCCGCAAGTTAAAGAACTTTTTGATGTATCATTCAAACTTGAAGGACTAACTAGACATGCATCTAAACATGCTGCAGGGATAGTTATTTCACCAGAACCTATAGATGAAGTTTTACCTCTGTATGTTCCCGCAAAAACAACCGAACTTGTTGCTCAATATGCAATGACGGAGCTTGAAAGTATCGGCTTTTTAAAAATGGATTTTTTAGGTTTAAAAAACTTAACATTAATCGACCGCGCGCTCAAAATGATCGAAACAAATCATGGTATAAATATAAACATCGACAAAATCCCTCTTGATGATCCAAAAGCATTTCAACTTCTTTGCGAAGGAAAAACAACAGGTGTATTCCAGTTAGAATCTGGCGGATTAAAAGAAGTTCTACGCAAATTACAACCTGACAAATTTGAAGATATTATCGCTGTAAACGCGCTTTACAGACCAGGGCCTCTTGGCTCGGGGATGGTCGATGATTTTATTGAAAGAAGACATGGCAGACAAAAAATCACTTATCAATTCAAAGAGCTTGAACCTGTATTAGATGAAACTTACGGTGTTATTGTTTATCAAGAACAGGTTATGAAAATTGCAACTGCAATTGCTGGATACACATTGGGCGAATCTGACATTTTACGCCGAGCAATGGGTAAGAAAAAAGCAGAAGTCATGGTTGAACAAAAAAAGATTTTTGTTGAAAAATCAATCGCTCGAAATTTTGATGAAAAAAAGGCCGGTGAACTATTTGATCTAATGGCTTATTTTGCCGGTTATGGTTTTAACAAATCTCACTCAGCTGCGTATGCACTAATTGCCTATCAAACAGCCTATTTAAAAGCTAATTATCCTGCCGAATTTTTAGCATGTTTAATATCATTAGAAGCAACCAACCCAGAAAAAATGACTGAATATTTACAAGAAGCAAAAGACTGGAACATCGAAATTCTTCCTCCAGACATAAATAAATCACAAGTTCTATTTACAGCTATTAATGGCAAAATTTTGTTCGGGCTTCAAGGAATCAAAAATGTTGGCCTCGCGGCACTAGAAAATATTGTTATAGAACAACAAAAAAAACCTTTCAGAGATATTTTAGATTTTTGTAAACGAGTTGATCTTCGTACCGCAAATAAACGTGTTATTGAAAGTTTAATAGCTGCCGGCGCAACAGACTCTCTTCCTGGTTATAGATCTCAAAAATATGCCGAACTTGAAAAAATAATTAATATGGCCGTGGAGCAAAAAACCGCAGAAAGCACCGGCCAAATGGGCCTATTTGGAATGGGCGTTAAACCCAAAGGGGAAGAAGGAAACTGTTATACTTTTCAATCACAACCAGAATGGACTGACAAAGAAAAACTAGAAAAAGAAAAAGAGATGATCGGCTTCTACATAAGCTCACACCCTCTTGAAGGCTACAAAAAACAAACACGCAGATTACAACTTTCGTCTTTCCAAGAGCTTATTGAACAAGTCAAAAGCAAAAAATTAAAGCAAGAACCAATTGTCACAGCATACGGGTTGTTAAAAAGCAAACGTGCGATCACAACAAAAAAAGGCGATCCAATGGCATTTATTCAACTGGAAGATGAAACATCTAAATGCGAAGTGATTTTATTTCCAAAAACATTCAAAAAATATGAACAATGGCTTGACGACTATCAAATATTTGTTGTTAAAGGCGCCTTAGACTTAACTTCAGAAACTCTTTGCAAAATTAAAGCAAATGAATTCATCCCAATCGAACTATTTTTTGAACAGTGGCCACAAATGGAAAACGTAACATTAACGCTGCCGGCAAACTTCAGCCCTGCAAAATTAGATGAATTAAAAAACAGCTTCCAACGCGGCAAAGCATCATTAGATTTTAAATTTTTAGAAAATGGAAAAACTCTTAAATTAGCAACCAGACAACTAGTTTCAGTAAATGAAGAATTTGTACTTGATCTTGAAAAAGAAAAAATTTCTGTAAAAATTAAATGCTAATTATTCACAATCAAAAAACAAACTTCTTTATAAAAGTTTTCATTTTTAGTTTCTAAAGTACTCAAAAACCTTTGTAAAAGTTTTTCATTATTAGATAAAGTAAAACCGTCAATTGCCTTTTGAGCCAAAGAAAGTACTATCTCTTTTGAAAAATTGGGTTGTTGAACCCATGAAAAAATTAATTTTTGATAATATTCAGCCAAATCAGCGGAAATAGAAAGACTTTCCATGTCAGCAAGCAAATCAACACACTTTTCAAAGCATTCTGTGCAACGCCAAAGTTCAAATAGATTATGCATAATCGCATAGGCACTATCTAATAAACACTTTTGCTTGTAAATTTCAATTAACTCAATGTAATAATTGGCTTCGTCACATTTTAACACACATAAATGTTCATAAACGGCTGCCGACTCTATCAAACGCCCGCTCTCTTTATAAAGCTGAGCCGCTCGCTCATACCAGGAAATAGCCTCTGAATCTTCAAAAGATAAAAGGAGATCTCCTTGAAGCTGAGCTGTCAAAGCATTATCATCAAGAGAATGTGCAAGCAACCTATAGATGCCTAATGCCCTTTCTTTCTCACCTCTTCCCACGAACTCAGCTAATTTAAACCAAGCTATATTATATTTTTCAGACGGAAATTGCTTCATCTGCGAACCTTTTTGGGAATTGAACGAATATTTTAAATATATAAGAACATAACAATAGTCGTAAGTTAACAAAATTTTTAATGAATTCGTAAAGACTTTTTATAAAAAAAATAAATTTAGACAAAAAAATGGTGCCGAGGGGAGGAATCGAACCTCCGACACATAGCTCTTCAGGCTATTGCTCTACCACTGAGCTAACTCGGCACAAAATTTTAAATAGATGATATGTAGACTATAGAATCAATTGTTTTTGTCAAGAAAAAAGCCACAAAAACCTTGAATGATCTAACCATTTTAACCCCAGTCAAAAACAATCCCTTATTAATCATTTTTCTTCTCAATCAACCGTCCCAATACCAACACACCCTTAAAAAACAAAAAACCCTTGATTTCAATGTGTTTTTTATGAAATACTTAAAGTATAGCATTATAAAACCAAGGAGACATGTAATGAAAAAAGCAGTTTATACGATATTAGCGCTAACTTTAGCAGGCTTAACAATAAATGTTCAGGCAAAACCTAACCGGAATCCACACAACAGGAATCCACACTCGCGACACTACGCTCCTACCTATCGTAGTAAAAGACCGTACATGTATTATGAACCAGGCTATGCAAGATCTTATGTAAGACCATATTATTATGGTTCAATTCAAAGTATTCGAGAGCAAATAAACCTCAATAATATTGAAATAACCAATTTGCAAGCCCAATTAAATCAAACGACAAGCTCGGAAATGCAAGATTATTTTGAAGCTCAGATTGCGGCATTGGAACTCTCCAATTTAAGATTACAAAACAGACTAAATTCATTTAGAAATCGACCATATTTCGGGTTATTTTGGTAAATGACAAAAAATATCAAGAGTTAATAAATACCAAGAAGAAATAATCCCAAATCCAAAAAAGATGATTTTAATTTTATTCTAACCCTATACGGAGGTAATTCTATGAAGAACTTAAAAGCTTTATCCTTAACATTATTGTTAAGTATGACCGCAGTAAATATTCATGCTGGTTGTGGTTGTTGCGGATCTAACACTCCTAAAGCTGATGAAATAACCGATATAATTTTAGTAGAAGAAGAAATCTATACAGACAAAAAAACATCTAAAAATGATGAAAAAATCATGAAAGAACAAAATAAATTAGATGAACTACAAGCAAAACTTGATAAAACAACAGATCAAAAAGAGCAAGACAAACTCACAAAAAAAATAAAAAAATTGGAAGATAAAATTGCTAAACTTCAAAAATAAGTAATATATAAAAACTAATCACCGTAGCCTGCATTTAATAGGTTGAATACAGGCTACCATATTAGGAACTGTTGAATATCAATTTATAAAAAAAGAACAATTATATGAAAAAATTAACAAGTTTATCTCTAATCCTATTGTTAATGACGGCCGTAACTATTAATTCTGCAGTACCTAGAAAAAGTTCCACAGAAATAAAAGCTGCCAAAATAGCCACTGCAAAACAAAACATCGCTTCCGCTGAAGCAGCTTTAAAAGCTAGCCAAACCAATCTGGAATCTGCAAGAAAGGATGTCACAAAAAAAATTGTTGATGCTCAAACAGAGGCAAAATACAAAGTGGAGCATGATCCAGACACATTAAGATATCTACAAAGGGCCAGCGATAGAGTTGGCAACGCACAAAGGGCTCTAGATAAAGCTAACACTGAACTTTACACTCTTACAAAATAAACAATCTAAATACGCACCCTCTTTTGTAAAAAAGGACTGATTTTTATCAGTCCTTTTTTTTATGATTGCCATTCTTATTTAATTGTACACCGTTCGAATTTGCCAACTGACAATTCGTCTGCTAAACTTCTTAACAAAATTAGTTCTTAAAAATCTATAAATAAAAAAGACCCAGATGGCAAATCTAAAAGATAAAATAACCAAATTAGAAACGTCATTTTTTGAAGAGCTAAAAAGCTCGAGCACCATAGAACAAATTGAAGAAGTTCGTGTCAAATTTTTAAGTCGTAAGGGCCTTGTTCAAGACATAATGGCTGAAATTAAAAATTTTAGCGTCGAAGAAAAAAGAGAATGGGGACCAAAACTAAACAAGTTTAAAACCGACCTTGAAGAGTCTTTTGAAAAACAAAAAGAAAAAATTCAAAAACAAATACTAAAACAAGAAATATCAAAAAAACAAAATTTTGATGTCTCCTCCACAAAAATAAATGTTTCACAAGGAAATCTTCACGTTCTTACAAAATTAACGCAACAAATTGAAAATATTTTTTTAAGCATGGGGTTCAAACCAGTTTACGGACCAGAAGTTGAAACCGATTTTTATAATTTTGAAGCTTTAAATATAGCCAAAGATCATCCTGCGCGTGATATGCAAGATACATTCTGGTTAAACACACCAGAAATGTTACTTCGTACACACACTTCATCTGTTCAAATAAGAACAATGGAAAAATCAAACCTTCCCCTCGCTGTAGTAGCAACAGGTAGAGTATTCAGAAACGAAGCAACTGACGCCTCTCACGATTATATGTTCAACCAGCTAGAAGGTCTTTATATCGACAAAAATGTTTCTATGGCCAACCTTTTTGGAACAATCAAAACCTTTTTATCAGCGTTATTTGATGGCAAAGAAATTTCTATTCGAGTAAGACCATCATTTTTTCCATTTGTTGAACCCGGAGCAGAAATCGATATGACCTGTCCATTCTGTGAAAATGGTTGTTCAGTTTGCAAAAAAACAAAATGGATTGAAATTTTAGGAGCAGGACTTGTACACCCCAATGTACTCAAATCTGTTGGGATTGATCCTAACAAATATTCTGGGTTTGCATTCGGCATGGGCGCTACACGTTTAGCAATGTTAAAGTACGGTATAAAAGATATAAGACTATTACACAGTGGGAAAATAGATTTTTTGAAGCAGTTTTAAGAAGCAAATAAAAAAAGTTTAGGAGATAGGATGGAAATAATAAAAGCAGTCATTCCAGCGGCTGGTTTTGGTACTCGTTTTTTACCATACACAAAATCAATTCCAAAAGAAATGCTCCCTCTTCTTGACCGGCCAGCGATCCAAAGCATCGTTGAAGAAGGCATAGCCTCCGGAATCAAAAATTTCATCATGGTAACAAACAAAGATAAAGAATCCATTATTAACCACTTCGATTCAAACCCCTTATTAGAAACATTTCTAAGAGAAAAAAACCAACAAAATCTTACAGAAGATTTAGAAAAAATAAATCGCGCAGCCGATTTTACTTTTGTAAGACAATCAGAACCTCTAGGCCTTGGACACGCAATTTTAAAAGCTCAACATTCTATAGGCAAAGAACACTTTGCAATAATGCTTCCAGATGATATTTTAATTTCAAAAATTCCAGGACTTTCTCAACTTATTCGCGTAGCAAGACAAGAAAAAGCAAGCATAATAGCTGTTCAAGAAGTTCCTCAAGAATGTGTTTCTTCTTATGGAATTATAAAAATCAAAAAACAAATTACTCCAAACTTATTCAAAGTGGCAGAAATAATAGAAAAGCCAAAACAAAAAGATGCCCCATCTAATTTAGCCGTTGTTGGTAGATATGTTCTTTCAAATAAAATCTTCAGCTCTCTTGAAGAAATTGCACCATACGCCATCAACGAACTTCAATTAACAGATGCTATCACCCACATGTTAAAAAATAATGAAAAAGTGTTTGCATTCAAAATTCAAGGTTTAAGATACGATATTGGCACTCCCGTTGGTTGGCTAAAAGCAACTTTAGGCATGGCATTACAAAGCCCTGAATATGGCCCATATATGAGAAGATTTTTAGCAGACTTGGATTCCCCAGAATCATTTGTTTATAACAAAGCCAAAAATATTCACCACATTATTTAACCAATAGATTAACTTAAACAAATCAATTCCCTTATATCACCTAAAACAAATTTATTTTCATAACTAAACATAAGTAAATTTATATAATAAATTTACTTTAAAGCATGCAAAAAACCTCAAAAAACTTCTCAAATAAACCTTTACCCACTCAAAAACTTAAACCTTTTTAGAAAGTTATTGATTCTATTTCCCCTTTTATCTTAAACTTATAAGTGTAAACAACTAGAAAAAAGGGGAAATAATGAACAAAATAATTATAGTTTTTGGAATCTCCACATTTATTGTGGGACTAATTAATACTTGCCCAGATTGCATTGGAACATTAAATGATGATGCTCCACCATTTTTTAGCGATGAATATTATCAGGCACCGGATGAAGCTAAAAAAATTGTCAATCTGAAAGCCACAGAAAATGGATTCGAAATTAAAGAGGAGGGTGAATGATGAATAAAACTGCGATACTTTTTGCAAACTTGGTTGTCATGCTATTTGGAACAAGAACATTAGACGGTCAAGTTGGTTGCCTAAGTGCCAAAAAAAACACTTATAAAGTTTATGAATACGTCAACTGCACGTGTGAATGCAATAAACATCCACGAGATCCAAAAAAAGATTTATGCGTTGCTTGCCGACATGGTCACTCTGTGCAACCGTTAATTATTATTGAAGCTAAAAACAAAACCCAAAAAGCAAAATAATAAATCTATCGATTCATCAAAAAAGGCAAAACCACATCCGGATTCAAAGAAATAGAGTTTATTTTTTGTTCGATTAAAAATTCAGCAAACTCAGGGTAGTCTGATGGCGCTTGTCCGCAAATACCAATATATTTGCCCATATCTCTAGCCTGAGTAATTGCCATGGTAATAATTTTTTGTACCGCAGGGTCTGTTTCCTTAAACAATGCCGCCAAAATTTCTGAATCACGATCAACGCCCAACGTTAATTGAGTTAAATCGTTTGAACCAATAGAAAATCCATCAAAAAGTTTAGCAAAATCTTTAAGCATTAAAACATTTGATGGAACTTCACACATCATAAATATTTCTAAACTATCCCCAGATCGCAACCCATTTTCCAACATTACTTGTAAAACATCTTTTGCTTCTTGCACGGTGCGAACAAATGGTACCATCAATTTTAAATTTTTAAGCCCCATTTTATCACGAACTTTTTTCATGGCCTTACATTCAAGTTCAAAAGCAGGCCTATAAGCTGAGCTGTAATAACGAATAGCGCCACGGAATCCAAGCATTGGATTTTCTTCTACCGGTTCAAAATAACTTCCACCAATTAAATTACGATATTCATTTGTTTTAAAATCTGAAAAACGACAAATTACGGGTCTTGGAAAAAAAGCGGCTGCGATTGTACCAACACCTTGAGCCAAAGAATCAACAAAAAAATCAACCGGGGTTGAGTATGCGGCAGTAATTTCTTCAATCTGCTTCAATTCTTTTTTATCTAATTTTTCCGGATGCAATAAAGCCATAGGATGAATTTTTATAAAACTGTTAATAACAAACTCGATTCTTGCTAACCCAACACCAGAAACAGGTAAAAATGAAAGCGAAAAAGCTTGTGAAGGATCCCCAACATTTACCATCACATCAACTGGTGGTTTAGGAATATCTTTTACTTCAACTTTTTCAACTTTAAAATCAAATTTGCCATTGTAAACATATCCCACTTGTCCTTGACTGGAATCAATTGTAATTTCTTGCCCATCTTTTATTTTTTGAGTCGCAAACTCGGTTCCAACAATGGCAGGAATGCCTAACTCACGACTTACAATTGCTGCATGACAAGTTCTACCACCTCTGTCCGTAACAATTGCACCCGCCTTTTTCATAATTGGTACCCAATCTGGATCAGTCATCGAAGTCACTAAAATATCACCAAAATTAAAATCTTTAACCTGGTCAATATTCTTAATTATTCGCGCACTTCCGCCCGCAATCTTTTGACCAATGCTTTCACCTGTTAGCAGTAATTTATCTTTCATAATGGGCAAAAGCTCTTTTGCAAAACTATATTTTGTATAATATCTGCCAACTTGCGAAATAGCATGCACCGTTTCTGGCCTAGCCTGCAAAATATAAAGCTTTCCATCTTTACCATCTTTACCCCATTCAACATCCATAGGAGTCCATTTATCTTTTAATTTTGAATAGTGGTTTTCAATTGTTTCTGTCATTTTTGCAAGTTTTAAAATTTCTTGATCAGTTAAAGAAAACTTTTTTCTTTCTTCATCAGTTGTTTCAACTGTTTTTGTAGGATTTTGCAGGTCATTAGAATAAATAATCTTTTTTTCTTTTAATCCTAACTGCTTTTTTATGATAGGCTCAAAACCGTCTGTTAAAGTTGTAGTAAAAACAGCAAACTCATCAGGAGTAACAAGTCCTTGAACAACAGCTTCTCCCAACCCATATGCAGAACTTATTTGTACTAAATTTTTAAACCCACTTTCTGTATCTAATGAAAAAGCAACTCCGGCTGCTCCCAAATCTGATCGAACCATTTTTTGAACACCCACAGAAAGCCCAACTTGAAAGTGGTTAAAACCCTTTTCTATTCGATAAATTATTGCTCTATCTGTAAACAAAGAAGCCATACATTTTTGAACAGCCTCCAATAAATTTTCAACGCCAGTTATATTCAAAAAAGTTTCTTGTTGCCCCGCGAATGAAGCATTTGGCAAATCCTCAGCTGTTGCCGACGAACGAACAGCAATATCGCAATTTTTTTCACCATACATTTTTGAAAGTTCAATATAAGCAGCTTCAACTTCTTTTGCTAAATCTTCAGGAATTTTGGCATCGATTATTGTTTTTCTAATTGCAGCACCAATTCTTTGAAGCTTAGGTAAATCGTTTTTGTCGACCAATTCACGAATTAAATCTTTAATTCTAATAAGAATATTATTGTCACGAAGATAGTACCAATATGCATCTGCTGTAACAGCAAAACCATTAGGAACTTCTATTCCTTGTTTAGAAAGAGTTTGAATCATTTCTCCTAAAGAGGCATTTTTTCCGCCAACAGAAGGAATATCTTCTAATTTTATATCCGAAAAAAATTTGATGTATTTGTAATTCATTAAAAACTCCTTTTTTATTCTTAAATTTATTTGGTGAGTTGATGGTAACAAAATGAATATTTTTTTCTCAAGTAATTTGATTTTATCCTTATTTATTTTGTTATTTTTTTGATTTTTTTATTATTTTTGGTCATTTTTAAAATTTGTAAAATTACTGTTCATGATTTGCAGGGGGTGTTGTTCTTCTTTTGATTTTTAAATATTTAATTTTTGTTTTATTAAAATTTGTAAGTTTACGGTTCATGATTTGCAGGGGTGTTGTTCTTCTTTAATTTTTTATTATTTATTTGGTTAGTTAATTTTAATTTGTTTTTTGTCATTTTAAAATTTGTAAGTTTACGGTTTATGATTTGCAGGGGGTGTTGTTTTGAACACCCCCTAACTCCCCCCAAATTTAAGGGCAAGCCCTTAAATATCCCAACGGAATCCAATTCCCCTACGGGCTACCGGCGGTCGCGCAAGCTACGCTTGCTTCTCGCCGTCCGAGATTCCTGATAAGGAGCCTTCAATATCTTGTCATCAAAAAAATTAATACTTAATTTTCTCAGGCAAGCTAAGATTACGGTTTAAAAGCCGTGAGGCTTGTTAATAAACAATAATTAAACGTGGTTAAAAATTGAAACATCCTAAGCGACTATCGCTGACCAACGGGGTACGAGCCCTTGGATTTATAAATTTAAAGAGATGATAAATATTTTATAAAAAACTTACTTAGCACTAATGTGGGCGAGTTGTTACGTTGGGCATCGAGAGTCTGGGTTTCCAAAGGGCTTGCCCTTGGTGCACAGCGATAGCCCTGCGAAGCCTTGGCGAAGCATGGGGAGTGCAGAGGGTGTTTGCAAGAACACCCTTTGCAAAACATAAAAAGTAAACTTACAAATTTTAAAATGACTAAAAATAATTAAATAATTAAGAAAAAATCAACACCCTTTGCAAAACATACAAAAGTAAACCTACAAATTTTAAAATGACTAAAAATAATTAATAAAAATTAATAAAAATCAAACTTAAATTCACAATTCACATTTACAAACTTTTACACTATACTAAACCAGTTCCTACAAAATATTAATAACCCGCGCAACGACGCAACAATCAAATAAGGAAAAACTCTATGAAAAAGTTCATAAAGTCAGCGACATTCAAAACCGGTTTAGCCGTATTTTCCATGCTCTTTGGGGCAGGCAACACAATGCTTCCTATTTCCGTAGGCGTTTTTAGTGGCACCGAATCCTTCATGGGCATACTTGGCTTTCTTTTAACAGCTGTAATAATACCTCTAGCTGGCTTATTTGGCGTACTTTTATTCGATGGTGATTACAGAGCGTTTTTCAATAGAACCGGTAAATTTGCAAGTTTCTTTTTAATATTTATGTCAATGTTGATTCTTGGTCCTCTAATTGCAATGCCTAGAATAGTTGCACTTTCTTATGAAATGATTGAACATTTCTGGCCAGGTCTTTCAATTTCATTATTCACAAGCGTATTTCTCATCATTACATTCCTACTTTCTTACAGGGAAAATAAAATTTTAGATATTTTAGGCAAATACATTAGTCCTATTTTGATAATCTCTCTTATCATTTTAATAATAAAAGGATTAATGCACCCAGATGCATTGGTAGACACAGGCGTAACCAAATTCGAATCATTTGAACATGGAATCGTCAAAGGGTACCATACACTTGACCTATTCGGTACAATCTTTTTTGCCTCCATTGTTTTAAGCATTTTAAGCAACACAACATCTGGAATAAATGTTAATAACAAAACAATTGCAACAATGGGGCTAAAAGCAGGTTTCATTGGTACATTTTTGTTGGCTATTATTTACATTGGCCTTGCTCTTGTTGGAACATACAATAACACCTGTTTAACACATTTAAGTGATGCAAAACAGTTGATTGTTATCTCCGTCAGCATCCTAGGCAACCACGGCGGTTGGATTGTGGCAACAGCCATTTTGATGGCATGTATTTCAACAATCATTGCTCTTGCCGCTGTTGTAGCTGAATATATTCAACATGAAGTCACTCGTGAAAAAGTAAGTTACCTACCTGCTCTAGCAATTGGCCTAGCTGCAACATTCTTACCTTCCATCTTAGGTGTAGACAGAATTATGAGATTCTCCGAACCTCTAATTTTAATTGCTTACCCAGTTTTAATTACCATGACTTTTTTAAACATCGCATACAAACTTTTTGGTTTCAAACCAATGAAAACACCGGTCTACATAGTCGCAATACTTTCTACTATATGGTATGGCCATGAATACTGGTTCTTTGTAGAAATTGCAAAACAAAAATTATTCATCCTTCTTGGTCTATAAATTAATTAGTTAAATTTACAAAGAGGGCTAAGGCTAAAATTATGAAAAAACAGATTTTAACCATAGCCCTCTTGTTTATAACTGGGTTGCACGGATCACAAACAATCTGGCCTGGCATTAATACCGAACCTACAATAATTCTCTTCTGCCCAAAATGCAAAAGTACAAAACCTTGGAACATATCACCAGATAACATCCTCATAGGTTTTTTAAAGTGTGCAACCTGCGACACCACTTTAGAACGAACCAAAGAACCCAAACCCATAATCAAACCAACAACATCAAATCCAATACCTCTTCCAATTCAACCCAATACAAACGAATCTACACAAAAACCACATCAAAATGATGTAAATATATTATTTAACGATGAAATAAAAGAACTTACATCGTGGCAAAACGTTAGCGCGGCAACTGGTGCAGTTATTAGCATAATTTTAATAAGCATCGCCCTATTTAAGCAAACAAAGAGCCAAAAAATCAAATTAGCTCTCCAACAAATAAAGGAGGCAAACTACATATTAGCCAATTATAGCCCTGAAAAATCCATTTTTAAGACAAAAAACTTAAAGCAAAGCCTTAAGAACTTGCAAAAATCCAAAAAATCTTTAAAATCTATAAAGCTTAGAGACTCTAAAATTCAAGCTCTAATCAACGATTTAAAAGAAAAAATAAAGGAACTACAACTAATAGCCCCAATTTAGTTAAGGATTATTTCAAATGATATCAAGAAACACTGTTTCAAAAATCACATTATTTTCACTTCTTATTGCAACTACAAATCAAAGTCATACAGTTGACTGGTCAACAATGCCGCAAGGTCAAAAAAAGACAATTTATATAGTGGGTGCTATTGGCGCAGTCTGTTCAGCAGGCTATTTAATTTATAGGTTTTTTATTAGAGAAACAAATGAACAAGTCTTAGAAAAAGCTGAAAAATATCTAAATAATGCAAAAGAATTAATCCAAAAATCTTATCCTTACACCGATGAAGCCAAAAGAGATTACATCTTGGCCGAAGGTGATTCTAACTTTGCATCAGTCTTTTGGAACTTAAATACATTAGAAAACGACCTAATAAAATACCAAAACAAACTTGAACAAAGAATGCGCAAACAAAAATCCTTTGCCTTCTGCAAAGTTATGGAAGAAGTATTAAAAGAGATAAAAATGGTTCTTCCAATGATTCAGGAGCTTAACATACTAAATCAAACAAGATCTGCTGCTCTGGAGCTAAAATCTTCTCTTGAATATGCTATTACAAACTATTCAAAGGCTATTCAATTATTACAAAAAGATGACACTGACGGTTTAAAATTTGAAATTACAGAATCCAGCTCCAATATAAGCTTTCCATTCGTATATTTTGTTAGAGATTTACAATACACAATTAAAACACTTGAAGACAATCAAAACCATCTTCAAAGCAGCATTACACACAATCTTGCAAATAAAAAACATTTAATAAAAGATTTTCAAAATAAAGCTTCTGACTGGACAAGATCCCTAAAAACGCTCAAAGGATTCATCTTAAGAACTGAAGAATATAAAACAGAAGTTCAATTAAATGAACAAATCAAACAACAAGAAGCCGACAGAACATTAAAAGAAAAACAGCACAGAGAAGAGCTAGAACTTAAAGAAAGAGAAGTTCGAGCAAAAGAAAAGGCGGCTCAAGCTAAAGCTGATGAAGCAAAAGTCAAAAATTATGAATATTGGGATGGCGTATTCCATAAAAATTAATTTTATTAAAACTTACCACGTAAAAAAAGAAAGTATTCCTGAAGCAATTTTGAACCCCTTTTTACAAGGAATAATTATGAAAAAACAAATACTTACAGTTACAATGATAGCTAGTTTGCTATCAACTCCATGCCAAATTAAGGCTGATAGTTATTTTAAACACAAAGCAAAACAAACAGCTTATAGTGCAGCTTCACCAATAATAGAAGATGGTATTTATTGGGCCGCTGGCGCAGCAAAAAAACATTTATATGATGACCGCTTTAGCGATGAAACAAAAGGAAAAATCGAAACAACAGCCGGATATACGGTTGCTGGAACAGTTCTTATTGCTGCAATTGGAGCTCTTGGTTATGTCGGATACAAAGGCTACAAAAAAGTAGAAATTATAACCGGTCACAACAGGTTCATCAAAAATGCAAAAAACCATTTTAGTGGCGGTCTAAACTGTCTATGTTTCAACTCAGCTTATGCATTAAAACGTGAAGTTCTAAACCAAGAAGGACACAATCGAACACCATTCTTGAATTACAAAAACAACTTGGATTCTACAATTTCTAAATTAACATGGATAACTTGGACAAACATTGTCAGCGGCGCAACAAGAAAAGAAGCTGTTGAATTAAGAGAACAATTAAAACAACTAAGATCTGAAATAATTTTAACAAATGAATTTAAACAAGAGCATCTACTTGCGCACCCATACGAAGTTTACATCTACTAAGATTTAGAACAACAAAAAGGGACTGGTGAAAGATCCAGTCCCTTTTTTTGTATTAGAATTTATACGAAAATTAAAAAACACTGATTTTTAAAATCAAAAAAGGACTCAATCCTTGGAGTCCTTTAAATAATTTTTGTATAAGCTCTTAGTAAGCTGTAATCACAGTACAAAATAGAACTGATTCAGCCAACAAAACATTTATAGATTTTTTAAACTTATTGTTTTCTTCATAAAAAAATCTTTTAGAATCTTCATCACCCAAATCACGTTTTTGTATATGCTTTTCAATTTCTTCAGGCGTTAAATTTCTTTTTTGCCCTTTTTTTATAACTTCTTTAATTTGCTCTTCAGTTATACCCCGTTTTTTCATCCTTGATTTGGCATGGTCAGAAAAAATTAATTTTTCTATCAGCTCATCTCTTCTATATAGTTCTACACCACCAACAGCTAAGGCATATTCATCGCCCTCGCTAATATCATCTATTAAATCCTCTCTGAAATTAAACTTTTTATATCCTTTTTCACCAAGCCTTCGTTCCCTCAAAAGATCTTTTTTCTTACCCCTTTTTTTTCTATCAAAACGGGTTAAATCTTTTTGAATTTGTTCTTCAAACGTTTGTTCATAAGCTACAGCCCCGTAAGAAACAGTCACAAAAACCATAAAATTAAAAAATAGTTTCTTCATAATTCAACTTTTAAGTTATATTATTTATCTAACATCGGGATTTAATTGTATTGATTTTGAACAAAAAAGCAAGCCCCGACAAACAGGGCTTGCTAAAAAAATAAATTGATACTTTAAGTTCTATTGAACTTTAAATCAATAATCCTGCAATCATCGCAGAAAGTAAATTAGTTAAAGCACCACCCAAAACAGCATAAAGGCCGAGTTGACTCAAAACCTTGCGCTTAGAAGGGACCAGTGCACCAATTCCACCAATTTGAATGCCTATACAAGAAAAATTAGAAAATCCACAAAGAGCGTAGGTTATCAAGGCTTCTGCTCGAGGCGAAAGGTGCATTTTAACCATTTCTGAATAAGCAATAAATTCATTTACACTTACCTTGGTTCCAATTAATTGACCGGCTTTTAAAGCATCGGAACCAGTTAAACCAAGCAAATAACCAAATGGAGCAAATAATCTTGAAAAAATATAATTTAAATCTATAGCGGGAAGAGCAAATGAAGCTCCCATCAAACCTAATAAATCATTTGCACCACCAGAAAGCCAAAGCAAAATACTATTAATCAAAGCCAAAAGCGCCAAGAATGCTATCAACATAGCGCCAACATTAAGCGCAAGCATCATTCCATCGGAAGTTCCTATAGAAATTGCTTCAAAAGCATTTTCAGCATTACTACAAACTTCAACTTTAGCATCAGCCCCAATTTGAGCTCGTTCTGTTTCTGGATATAAGATTTTAGCTATCAAAATTGAACCTGGGACAGCCAGCACACTTGCTGCAAGCATATGAGAGGCTGAAACGCCAAAACTTGCGTAAACGGCCAAAATTGACCCGCTAATTGTTCCCATTCCACTAACCATGACCACAAGCATCTCGGATTTAGTCATTTTATCAAGATAATGACGAATCAATAAAGGCGCTTCAGTTTGCCCCAAAAAACTATTCGAAATGGCACAAAGACTTTCTGCCCCTGTTGTTCTAAGTAATGGCCTAAGAATAAAGTTAACTGCCGCAACAATTTTTTGAATTATTCCAAAATAAAATAAAACCGAAGTTAATGCTCCAAAAAAAATTATTATTGGCAAGACTTTAACGGCAAAGATTACCCCCCATGGATTTGCAGGATTTGAAAGCGAACCAAAAACAAATGCCGCACCTTCATCTGCAAATTGATACAACCTAGTTACGGCATCTGCTATAATTCGAACAATTTCTCTACCCAATGGAAACTTCAAAACCAATAGTCCAATTATAAATTGCAAGACCAAAGCATTCATAACCAATTTGTAATCAACATGTCTTTTCTTTTTTGAAAATATAAATGCAATCAACAAAATGACGCCTATACCTACAATATTCATGTAGCGATTATGCTCCAAAAAATAGCTCATAAACATACAATTCTCCGTAAAAATTAAAGGGTAAAACAGACCATCCAAGGATAAAGCAAAATGTTTTTAGATGCGACAATGAATTTTTTATTTTTTTCTAAATCGTATTTTTTTTCTGATAGGGATTTAAAAAATCTTTCCCAAATTTTGACAATCAGTTTATTTAATAAATTATACGAAAATTCAATAACACTTATTTTTACATCAAAAAACGGACTCGATCCTTCGACGAGCTCAGGATGACATCCGTCTTTATTTTTACTTCTAATTTAATACTAAAATGACATTCGTCTTTATTTTTATTCGTGTGACCAGAAAACCTCAGGTCTTTTAAGCCAGTAGATGAATGGTCTTTCTTATTTCTAATTCAATACTAAAATGTTAAAAATTTAATTTAATAATAATCACATAGTTTAAGGCTACAGAGTTAGAACAAAGTAATAAAATATAAATTAATATAACGGATTTCATCCTGAGCTGGTCGAAGGATCGAGTCCTTTTAATAATTTTCGTATAAGCTCTAATAAATTATAAGTTTTAACATCTATTGTTTAAAATTCTTAATATTTTCTTCAAGCTTACTGACTCGAGAATTTAGCAAATCAAGTTGATTAAAAATCCTTTTTTGACTCTCATCCATTCCTTGAATAAGCATCTCCAAAGATTCTTCCAACTGAACTAACTTTTCACCACCCTGAAACTCTAATGAAGAAATGCGTTCTTCCATTTTTTTCAATTTCTTAAATTTAGCAATCGTTTTACTTTCCACCGCATTCAATAAATCCGCTAGACTTTCTAAATAATCAGAAAATTCCAACATTTGATCACCGACCAATTCCGGAACCATTTCTTCATTAATTTCTCGAACTCTTTTGCCCAACATAAAACTTTTAAATTCTTTTTTAAATCGCTTCATTGGCAAATCAAGCAATTTAAAAGATTCCAATGAAACTCGATCCTTATAAACCTTAACCTCTGCATCCAAGTCATCTAAAACATAAACAATAATAGAATTTATTTTTTCACCCGAATTAGGGTCAAAATCTCTTTCTTGCGCATGAATAAAGAAGGACTCTGTCTCATAAATATTTGGCGTCCAATAAACAAAATCCCAACATTCCCCATCTGACTGTAAATATTTAATACCATCAAGATTATCCCTATTTGTTATACTACAACCTTCAATACCCAACCCAAGCTCATATGAAGATTCTATTTCACCATTTAGATCATCTATTGATGAAGCCTGACTATCAACATCTTCCCATTCATCTGAACAATCTGCACTCTTAACATCTTTCTTTTTTCCATAAAAAACTTCAACAAAAAAAAGAGGAGCTTTCTCTAATAAAAGTTCCTCAAAAGTGCTTTGTGAAAATATACATTTTTCATCTAAATCTATATAACGGCCTGTTTGTAAAATCGATTTTTTAACAGAAAACAATTGAAATGGTACAAAAAAAACAAATAGAAAAACAAACTTCTTCAAAATTATTTCCTTTAAATCTTATTTTTTTAAAAAATCAAATTATCTGAATATGAATTAGAAAAACAATCATTTTTAGACAATGTCTAAAAATCAAACCCCCAAAGCCTCAAGGAATGGATTTTTTTTACGCAACCGTTTATCAAGATCCATTAAAGGCTCAATAATTTCATTCATTTGACCTTCCATAAACATATCAAGTTTTTTTAATGTTATATCAACTTGATGGTCAGTAACTCTATTTTGAGGGAAATTATAAGTTCGAACTTTTTCTGATCGCATCCCAGATCCAACCATATCTTTTCGTTTTTGTCCTTCTTCAGCCGCCTGTTTTTCAATTTGAGCCGCTAAAATACGCGATTTAAGAACCTTCATGGCTTTTGCTTTATTTTTATGCTGCGAACGCTCATCTTGACACGAAACCACAACACCTGTTGGTATATGTGTAATTCGAACAGCAGAATCAGTTGTATTAACGTGTTGACCACCAGCACCACTTGCCCTGTAAACATCGATTCTCAAATCTGCTGGATTAATTTCCATTTCAGCGTCATTTTCAACTTCTGGAAAGACTGCAACAGTAGCCGTTGAAGTATGTACTCGGCCGGCAGTTTCTGTTTGCGGAACTCTTTGAACCCGGTGAACACCGGCTTCACGCTTGAGCGCACCAAAGGCACCCTTGCCCTTAATATTCAAAACGGCTTCTCGCAAACCCCCTAAATCTGTGTAATTAAGACTTTCAACAACTGGCTTCCAACCCCTGCTTAAAGCATAATTTGTATACATTCTAAGAAGATCGGACCCAAATAAAGCGGCTTCTTGACCACCAGCGCCAGAACGAATTTCTATAAATGCTGAACGCGAACCATGTTCATCCTGAGGATATATCAAATCTTCTAATTCAACATTTAAATGCTTATAATCTCTGGCCAAAGAATTAAGTTCTTCTTGATAAAGCTCATGCCATTCAGGATCCGTAGACTCGTTTAAAGCCTTTTGGACGTCCTCTTGCTTCTGCAAAACAACGTCCAATTTTTTTTTCTTTTCTAAAATTTCACCTAAAACAGAGTACTCTTTTTGAACAACGTTTCTTTCGTTACTAGAAACATCGCCAGAGGCTATTTTTTGAGAAAGCTCATCATGCCTTTTTTGAATAACATCCCACTGGGAAATCATATAATTTCAACCAACAGTTATTTATTTTTTTTGAATTTATTAAATTTATTTTCGAACTTTTCAATTCTACCTGCTGTATCTACAAATTTTTGTTCACCTGTAAAGAATGGGTGACAAGCAGAGCAGATAGTTTGTTTAAGAGAAGGTTGAGTAGATCTTGTAGTAAATGTGTTACCGCATGCGCAATGGGCTTCTACTACAAATGATTCTGGATGAATATTTTTTTTCATATAATTTTACCTTTAATTTAAGCTTAAAAAACAGAATTTATGACCAATTATCCCCTAAAAACGGGGTTTTGTAAAGGAATTGTTAAATCTAAAAACTAATGAGTAAGCCGACTGATTTCCGATGCAATCGATGTTTTAATCATTTTTATTAGATTTTCAATGTTTTTACGATTTCCTTCAAAAATAATTCCTTCACCAGGTGTCAATATTATTTTAACATTTTGACCTTCTAGACTAGCAATCATTCTTCCTTCACTTAACTGAACATTACTATGTAAAGATTTATTTTGATCTATTATACCTAGAATAATGTTAAACATTTGTGATGTACCAAAAGTATTAAAAACACCAAGATTCAAAATATAATCTTCTTCAAGCTCCGAAGCTTCTGCTTCAGCATCTTGCATTGCAAAGCCAATGGAAAGCATAATTGGTGTAGCAATAGTTGTTAATACAATAACAACTACACAAATTATGTACTGCTCTTGTGTAATAACAGCGGCACCATTTAAAATAGTTGCTATAACTAAACCAACTTCACCTCGAGCAATCATAGAAGAACCAAAAATAAAACCTTCCAACCAACTCCAATGTGCGCTATTTTTTGTTCCAGAAAGATTTGCCAAGATTGTAGCAGCGTAACAACCCACAATTTTAGAAATCATAGCAACTAGCAAGAACACACATGCAACACCCCATTGTCCAAGAGTTAAAACACTTATATCAACTTGCAAACCGATGGAACCTAAAAATAATGGAAGCAAAACTGAGTTCAAATAAGGTGAAATAGTTTTTTCCGCTCTATGAGAAGTATCCGCCCCTTTATAAAACAATCCTGCAAAATAGGCACCTGTGATTCCGGCCAGACCACCAAAAAGCTCTGCTCCTGCAAAATATGCCATCATAACTATATTGGCAAATGGCGCAATTAAATGGAGATAATCTTTTTGCTGGAACCAACGAGTAATTTTAGGCAGCACGTAATGACCAAACAAAAAAAACAATATAAATGCGGCCAACATATAACCCAAAGAAACTGGTAAGTTAATACTATGCCCCACAGATGCTGTATGACCACCAAAAATACCTGTTTGAAGACAAATGTTAAAAATAGAAAGCAAAACTACTGCAAAAATATCATCTATAATAGCAGCGCCCAAAGTAGCCTTAGAAGTTTTTAAATGCATTTTTTTCTGAGCAACCAACATAGCAACGGGAATAGAAACACTTGTTGCAGCAAATATCAATCCCATTCCAATAGAACTTACAAGTGAAAAGCTGCTAGGCCACAACAAATATTCGACAGCTACAAGCATACCAATAGGCATCAATGCACCTAAAATACCGGCCCCAGTTGCAGTGACACCTACTTTTAAAATATCTTTAATATCCGTTTCATGCCCTGCTATCCAAAGTAAATATGAAACAGTCAACGCTGCAGAAATTAATAAAACTACAAAAATAAATAAATCAGAAGATGAAAGCAAATAAACCTGCTGTGTTACAGAATCAACTAATTTAAGAGGTTCTTGAAAAATGGCAAATTGCTTAATATTAATCAAAGAAGGACCTAAGATGATACCGCCAGTGATTTGACCGGCAATAACAGGAAGTCTAAATAATTTTTTTAAAATCTTGCCAAAAAATAATGTACCACCCAATAAAACCGCCAAGAACAAGGCGAATCTAGCCACAAAAGCAACATCCAAACCCTTACTAATAAGAACATTTTCTGGTATGGTCAAACGATCCACTGCATCCATTATATTTACAGAAAATAATGAAACCAAAAACAATAGGATTTTCACAATGATTCCTTCCTTAAAATTAACCTTTAAACAAACCAATTATTTCAATTTATATTCAACCAATCTTTTAAGTAACTCAAAAAAGACGCAATAGCTATAATAAACTAACTGAGAAAATACGTAAACAAAAAGGAAAACTTATGAATTATGACCGTAAATACATGCAATTAGCAATAGAAAAATGCAAAGAAGGGATAATGCAGGGACAAAGCCCTTTTGGTGCATGCATAGTCAAAAATAACGAAGTTGTAAGCTGCGAACACAATATAGTCTGGAAAAGCACCGACATTACGGCCCATGCAGAAATAAATGCAATCCGAGTAGCTTGCAAAAAGCTAAATTCTATTGATCTTTCTGGATGCACAATTTATTCAACCTGTGAGCCATGCCCAATGTGTTTTGCAGCTTGTCATTGGGCCAGGATAGACAAAATCGTTTTTGGAACGTCGATTGAAGATGCAAAAGAAACAGGATTTAACGAACTTCAAATTTCTGATGAAACATTAAAAAAACTCGGAAACAGTAACGTAGAAATTGTCTCCGGATTTATGAAAGGAGAAAACCAAGAACTGTTCAATCTGTGGAAATCAAAAAAAAATAAAGAATATTAACAAATAAATTTAGGAATAAAATGTTAAAAAAATTAATGCTCTCAATCTGTTTAATTACCTTTTCAACTACAAAACCAATGAAAGACACAATAAAAGATTTGACTAGATTTGCTAAATTAGATCAATTCGACAATCTAGCAAAAGTTGAAGAAGCTCTCATTAATATTGAAGAGATGAATGAATTGCAACGCGAATACTTGCTTTACATAATTTTAAATTTAAAATGCCTCAATCCTAAACTAACAGAACAAGAAGTCAACGCTCAAATAGCATTAGCTACACATAAAAATGAAGAACTTAGTGAATTCAATTTACGAACATTAATAGTACAAGCAGCTCGTCAAAAAAATGATCATGCTTTACAAATGTTAAAAAATATACGCATTACTGCTTTCCCCGAAAGCCTCTTTTTACACAATCTATGCTGCTCATTTTTAATGAAAATCATTAAATGCGAAGCTTGTGCTCAAGAAATAGAAGACAACCCAGAAAAACTTCCCTGCGGACATCAATTCCATCTAAATTGCGCAATAAAGCATCTAAGCAAAACAGGCAGATGCCCTATCTGCCAAACACAGGCACCTCAATTTAAAATAATAAAAATAAACTCCGACGATATATCACACATTCAAACATTTCTAAGCCAAATAAAAAACACCTTGGCAGCCGAAGATTTTCAAAAAACCTTTGGACCATGGGAACTACTCGAACCAACAACCGAAAACACACGGACGATATTCTCAATCATGCACCAAATGTATGAATTTAAAAAACCATTTGAACAAGCATTATCAAGCATTATGAAAGAATGCATATCAGAAGAATCCAAGCTTAAAGAACTTGATGCGAACTCTACAATAATTTTAGAACTCACAAAGGATGTCGTGAATGAAAAAGACTTTCAAGCGCTACTCCAGCCCTGGCTAGATCTGCCAAAAACCCCCAATAATATTAGAATAGTTAACAACGCCATACAATTCATAGGATTCTATTGTTGTTACTCACAAGGCGGAACACAAAACGTAGAAAAAATATTAATTTAATTAATTCCAAAAGGCCCGGAAGTACTTCCGGGCCTTAATTTTTGGTTGTCTGCAGCAAATAAAAAACGACCCCAATTTCTTGGAGTCGTTAATTTTTATTTGGTCCCAGTTAAACTGGCGGGGCTGACGAGACTCGAACTCGCGACCTTTCACGTGACAGGCGAACGCTCTAACCAAACTGAGCTACAGCCCCAACCGAATCTTTTTTAAATTTTGGCTCCTCGGACTGGACTCGAACCAGTGACCTAACGATTAACAGTCGTGTGCTCTACCAACTGAGCTACCGAGGAACTTAATTTTTTATTGGAATATTTCAATTTTTGGTGGGCGGTACTGGACTCGAACCAGTGGCCACTAGTTTGTAAGACTAGTGCTCTACCAACTGAGCTAACCGCCCATTTAATCAATAAGACAAAGGGAAGTGTAAATGAAAATATTTTGAAAGTCAAAGATTTTTATCAATAAACTCTTTATTAAGATACCGTTTTTATCTATTATGTCCAAAACAAATTAATTCTATCACCCAATCACCCTTTTAGGAGAAGCCAAATGGCAAAAATATCCAACCATTTAACCCTCAGCAATCTGTTCTTTTTTTTAATTTTTATCAATATGGCACCATACCTATTTAAAAGCATTTTTTTACAATATTCTAAGATGCTGGAACCACGAACAAAAGTTGCCCAAATAGATATAACAGGGGTCCTCACAAATTCCACACGCACTATCAAATATCTTAAAAAATATTTTGAAGATGATTCAATCAAGGCAATATTATTAAAACTTGAAACTCCTGGCGGTGCAACAGGCACAGCACAGGCAATATTCAATGAAATCAAAGCACTAAAAAAAGAATTTCCAAAACCAATCGTCGCAATTACAGAAAATATCTGCGTTTCTGGTGGTTATTACATAGCAATTGCAGCGGATCACATAATTTGCGCCCCAGGCTCAGCCTTAGGCAGCATTGGCGTTCTTATTCCATATCAATTTAAATTAAAACAATTTGTCGAAGGTTATAACATTCAATACAAACCAGTATCATCAGGAGCCTACAAAATGGCTTTAGACCCATTCCTTGACAATACACCCGAACAAACCGCTATGTTACAAGATTTAACTGACAATATTTATGAACAATTTACACAAGATGTAGCAACTCAAAGAAAACTTTCCTTAAGTAAAACAAAAGAATGGGCAAATGGTAAAATTTTTACGGGACAACAAGCCCTTAAATTAAACATGGTTGATGAGCTTGGGTCAATTTCAAATGCCATTCAACGAATCAAAGAAAAGGCTCTTATTGAAGGTAAAATTGAATGGATAAGACCGGTACCAAAATCACCTTTTGCAAAACTTTTTGGTCAAGCAGATGAAGATGAAGATAGCGCTCTTGACACACTAGCTTCTTGGTTTGGTGATAAAATTTTTAGTAAATTAGAAGAGAGATTTGCTGGAATTGTTTCAAGGTAATTTATTTAAATTTTTGATTTTATCATTATTTATTTTTGTTACTTTTTTGATTATTTAATTATTTTTGATTATTTAATTATTAATTATTTAATTATTTTTGGTCATTTTAAAATTTGTAAAATTACTGTTTATGATTTGCAGGGGTGTTGTTCTTCTTTAATTTTTTATTATTTATTTGGTTAGTTAATTTTAATTTGTTTTTTGTTTTATTAAAATTTGTAAGTTTACGGTTCATGATTTGCAGGGGTGTTGTTCTTCTTTAATTTTTTTTAATTATTTTGATTTTTTATTAATTAATTATTGATCTTATTAAAATTTGTAAGTTTACTGTTCATGATTTGCAGGGGGTGTTGTTTTGAACACCCCCTAACTCCCCCCAAATTTAAGGGCAAGCCCTTAAAAATCCCAACGGAATCCAATTGTCGCGCAAGCTACGCTTGCTTCTCGCCGTCCGAGATTCCTAATAAGGAGCCTTCAATATCTTGTCACTTAAAAGTTAATACCGGCGTTTAAGCCAATAAGGCTTGTTAATAAACAATAATTAAACGTGGTTAAAAATTGAAACATCCTAAGCGACTATCGCTGACCAACGGGGTACGAGCCCTTAAGGTTATAAATTTAAAGTAATTGTAAATATTTTATAAAAACTTACTTAGCACTAATGTGGGCGAGTTGTTACGTTGGACATCGAGAGTCAGGGTTTCCAAAGGGCTTGCCCTTGGTGCACAGGAGTGCAGAGGGTGTTTGCAAGAACACCCTTTGCAAATTATGAACAGCGAACTTACAAATTTTAATAAGACTAATAATTAAATAATTAAAGAAAAACAATACCCTTTGCAAAACATACAAAAATGAATTTACAAATTTTAAAAGGAACCTTCAATATCTTGTCACTTAAATGTTAATACCGGTGTTTAAGCCGGTAAGGCTTGTTAATAAACAATAATTAAACGTGGTTAAAAATTGAAACATCCTAAGCGACTATCGCTGACCAACGGGGTACGAGCCCTTAAGGTTATAAATTTAAAGTAATTGTAAATATTTTATAAAAACTTACTTAGCACTAATGTGGGCGAGTTGTTACGTTGGGCATCGAGAGTCAGGGTTTCCAAAGGGCTTGCCCTTGGTGCACAGGAGTGCAGAGGGTGTTTGCAAGAACACCCTTTGCAAATTAAGAACAGCAAACTTACAAATTTTTAAATGATTAATAATTAAATAATTAAGAAAAAATCGAAAATAATAAAATCAACTTTCACCTTTGTGCATCAAATAACAATATTTTAAAGAATTCCAATCAAGCAAAGGCTTAACTTTAATTTTATAATACAAACCATCTAATTCAAACGTATCAATGCGACCAAGGGCAAACCCCTTTGGAAAAACAACACCACCACCATTAGAAAAAACAAGATCTTCTTTTTGAAGCTTTGCAAGGTGACTAACATAATTCATACAACCCAATTCTGTACTATTCATCCCCTCAAAAATACCACAAGCACCAGTAGCAAAACAATCTACTCCAACTTTACAAGAAACATCCGTAGTTAAAACAACTTTACTATAAAAAGGATAAACCTCTGCCACTCGACCAACCAAAATATTTTTATAAACAGCTACCATATCCTTTTCAATTCCTTTACAACTACCTTGGTCCACCAAATAAAAGTGAGCCTGTTCAGAAATATTCACAAGAACAATTTGGGCCAATACAGCTTTTGGATCACTATATTTTGACTTAAAGCTAACTAATTCTTCAGTTTCCTGCGAAAACACAACACTCAATTTAAGCTCAACGTTTTCTGCTTGTAAATCCAAATTTTTTTGTTCAATTTCTGCCAATCTTTCATCAAGCTCTCGCAAGGTTTTTTTTTGTTGCAAGAAAGATTGAATTGGACCAGAAATTTTTGAATTAAGTATCAAAACAGGATACAAACAACACGAATAGGCCTGTTCAGCCCAGCCCGTTGTTCGCCAAACAACTCTATGCAAAATAAAAAAAAACAAAGGGATAAAAATTAAAAAATAAAAAAATTGCTCCTTTTTCAATTTCGCTATCCTAAAAATTTGGTTAATTCTTTTTTTACTTCTTCCACGGATTCTGAAACAATTAATTTTTTTCTAACTTCAGATGCACCAGACTTTTCTTTTACATAGTATGGTAAATACTTTCTAAAATGATAAAGACCTTGATCTCCATAAAATTCTAAATCAAAATCTAAATGTTTTAATGCTATTGCTAAAATTTCATGCTCTGAAATTACAAACTCTTTACCTTCAGCATTGGCTTCAAGCTCTTTTAAAATCCAAGGCTTTGCCCAAAGTGCTCGTCCGATCAAATATCCATCAACACCCGTATTTTCATAAGTTTTTTTTGCTGATTCAAAATCAATAATATTTCCAGAAAACAAAACCGGTATTTTGACTGTTTTTTTTACTTGTGCCACAACTTCAAAATCTAACTCACCCGAATGTTTTTGTGTCTGTAGCCTAGGATGAATAGCCAATGCATCTGCGCCACAAGCTTCAACCATCTTAGCTATTTCCAAAACATTTTTATGTTTAAATCCTGCGCGCATTTTAACTGTAAATGGAATGTTAATTGATTTACGCATTAACTTTAAAACCTGCTCCAATAATTCAGGCTCTGCCATCATAGCAGAACCGGAACCAGACTTTACAATATTTTTAGCCGGACAACCAATATTCAAATCAATCGCATCAACACCCTCTTTTTGAACTCTTTGACAAGCTTCTTCAACAAACTCAAGACTATTAGTTGTTAATTGAAAATTTAAAGGACGTTCTGACTGATCAAACCTCAAACACTTGGTTACACCTTTATCGTTCGCCACACAGGCAGTATGTCGCAATTCTGTGTACAATAAATTGTCTTTTGAAAACATTCTAACCAATTTTCTAAATGGAGAATCTGTAACACCATCTAAAGGACCACCTATAAAACGAGGAACAATTAAATTGCCAATTTTTAAAGATTCTTTCCAATAATTCATATTTTCTCTTTAAACAAATCTATATTTTTTAAAACGACATAGAGTGTACCAAAAGTTAAAGTGATTTTACACCTAAATTTTTATTATTTATGATATAGTGTTTGAAATAATATTTTCAATATAAAAAAGGAAATTTATGAAACAATTATTTATCTTTTCAATTACATTCTTAATTTCAAATTTATCTTTTTCATCTCAAGTCGAAACAAAAGCCGTCAATCTTTTTATGACTACAATTACATTAGCACAACGAGCGCAGATAACTTCAACCCCAAGCTATGCTATCCTAGCGCGATGCAGCTCTCTACCATTAATCACAGAAGAAACACAACATGCTTTAGCTCCGCATTCACATCAAATTCCAAATTCACTCATTCCTGTAGAATCACGACTGCCTTCTGTCTGGTCACGCTTTTCACAACAAGAAGAAAAATAAAAAAGAACGGGCGAATTTAATTTGCGCCCGCTCTTCTTCTTACAAATTAATTAAGTAATTTTACTCTATCTCATCCCAAACTACGTAAACATCTGCAACTTGGTTACTCAACGGAGAGTTGGCAACCATAGTCAGCACATCCCCAGGATTCAAACGAATTTTATAATCATTATTTTTTAAATAAACATTCTTGATACAATCTCTTTGTGCTCCAGAAGAAAAGACCAATATTCCACCTGAATATGCCGTTGCAGCAATATCTGTTTCTACAGATGACAAAGTTGCATTAAAATCTGTAAAAGAAGCTCCGGTTAAAGTTGCATTTTTAAACAATTTAAATTTAACCAAAAAGTTTTCTTCTGTCCCAAAAACTGTCAATACAATATCTACAGCCTTTTTGTTTGGTTGAGGATTAGCCGTAGGAAAAGTAGTCTTGTTGCGTAAAGAGCAGACTACATAGTCTGTGTTGGCAGCCATTATATCTTTATCTTCCCTTACAAAAATAAATTGCCTCAAGAAAGAACTCTCTCCAATTATTCCCGCTTTCCAACAAGCTGAGTGCACTTCTAAATCTGTAGTATTTCCAGTATTTGTAACTTCTGTTCTAACTGGCAAAGTAGGATTTTCTACAGAAGGTACTATTGCGGAATTTGGATAAAGAATCTGGTGAAAGGTTACCCATACCTGATTTTCTGTGCAGACTTGAAACGATATTGTAGCAGCGCCTAACCAACCGTAAACTATTCTAAATATGTTAAGCATTGTTGGATCGATGTCAAAACCACTTGCGCCTGTTCCGTCAATTTTATCTACATTAAAGTTTGCTTGAGAAATAAATGTATCTGTCCCGTTATCTCTTCTGAATAAAACGCCAAACTGAGTTCCGTTATATCCTATAGCCCAACCATCATTTGCATCAAACAAACCAACATACTGGTGAGAGTTTGCAGCGCCACCATTTACAAATGCTCCAGTGATAAACAATGAACCCTCATGACCAGGACTGTAATGCAAAGAATCCTTACTTTGAACAATAGAAGACCCGGCTGAATTGGTTCCTGTATTTATTTTTAAATACCCACCAGTCTGAATAGCTGTACCCGTTGCAACGATTGTAATATTAACCACATCTGTTGGCATTGTGTAATCAAATTTTATTGCAACCTGATCTTCAACCACACCAACAATTTTATCACCAAACACACTTGTAAAAGCATCTGTACAATCTAAATTAGAAAAAAAAGCACAAGCCAAAATTAATAATGTTTTTTTCATCACAACTCCTAGTATATTTCTTCCCAAATAAAATTGATGTCTATGTCCGTTGCATTTGTTATTGTTCTTGCTGTTATTGTCCATGTTTCGCCTGGTTGCAAAAGCAAATCGAAATCATTTGTTTTAAAGAAAATATCGGTCAAAGAATTCAAAGAACTCATTGTTGCAAATACCAATGTTCCACCAGTTTGTACAGTTGCAGATGTGTCTATCTGCACCGCAGAAAGCTGACTATTATAATCTACAAATGCAGCACCTGTTAAGGTAGCATTTTTGAAAATTTTAAACCTAGTTAGTCTACTTGCAGCCACACCAAAATTAGCACCAATTGCTTGAATGGTTGTCTTATTTATTTTTGTCGCAAACGTGTCTTTATTTCTGATGGAAATAATAGGTTTATCTACTGTTTTTGAAGATGTTCCCTCTGTTAGGATAGAGTAAGAACGCAAGCCCTTTGTTTCACCAACAAGCCCCGCATTCCAGCATACTGTTCTTAATTCTAAATTTGTTGTATTTCCAAGGTTTGTAGCTTCTGCTCGAATAGGAAGAGTTGGATTTTCTACTGTTGGTGTTGTTCTTGAATTAGGGAATTGGAACCTATGGAACGCAACCCAATTTCCGTCTGGTTTCCAAACATAGAAGGTTACAGGAGCGGTTCCCAACCAACCATAAGTTATTTTAAAAATGTTAATTTTGGTTGGATCGATGGTAAATCCACTTGACCCAGTGCCATCTAGTTTGTCCAAGTTAAAGTTAGCTTGAGAAACATATGTGTCAGCCATATTATCTCTGTAAAGAACACTGAATGCAGTCCCATTAAAACCAACAGCCCAACCATCTTTATCATCATACAAACCAATTAATTGACGTGAATTGGCAATGCCACCGTTAATGAATGCGGAAGTAAACAAGGCGTAGCCTTCATGCCCTGGATTATAATGCAAAACCTGCCTGCTCTGAACTGTAGACTCACCATTTGCAGCCGAACCAGAGCTTAATCTCAAGTAGCCATCCTGTTGTGTTGCTGTTCCACCATTTCTTACCGATGTTGTATTTATCAAATCTGTTGGCAAATTGTACTGGAACATAATAGCTATTGAATTACTTCTTTCTCCAACAATTAAATCACCAAAAACACTAACAAATGCATCACCAGAGGATCCGCCACCACCGCTATTGTCAATAAAACTCAACTGACCTGCACCATTTGTGGAAAGCACTTGACCATTTGTTCCATCTGTAATTGGCCAACTTAATCCGTCAAGAACAACGGCACCATCGCCATTTGGAGTCAAATTAATATCACCGTCTGTATTCAAAGAAGAAATTGTATTTCCATCAATTCTAATGTTATCAACTTCAAGCTGAGTTAATCCAGTTGCAGAACCACCAGTAATTGCAACATTGTTTGCATTCTGAATAGCCATTGTTCCAAGCCCAAGACTTGTTCTTGCCGTTGCAGCGTCTTCACCAACCCAGGTTGTACCGTCACCAACAATAAATATACTGTCTGCAGGCGTAATATTTGAAATATTTTGCAACGATGTACTGTAGGCCAAAACATCTGAACCTATTGCAAGTCCCAAGGTTGCTCTTGCACCACCTGCAGTAATAGCACCAGTTCCACCACTTGCAATTGGAAGGGGCTCATCTAATTGACTAATTGACCCACTTGTAATATAAACTCCATCCATTGTTCCACCAGTGATATTAATATTATTTGCATTTTGAGTTGCGATTGATCCAAGGCCCAAAGTTGTTCTTTGTGCGGCAGCATCTGCGTCATCTAACAAAGCTCTTCCTGCCGCTGTTATTGCAGCAACTGCAAATGTGTTAACTGCTGTTGTGTAAATCATATTGCCAGCTGCAATAGGACTTAGTGTTGAAATGGACTCAAGTGCATCATTGTATCTTTGCACATCAGTATCTATTTCTAAGCCTAAATTAAATCTAGCTGTTGGCGCATCCGAAGCACCTGTGCCACCGTCTGGAATTGCAAGATCAGTTATTCCGGTTATTGAACCACCAGTAATCGAAACGTTATTTAGAGTTCCTACGTTTGTTATATTTGGTTGATTTGCAGTTTGAATTGTTCCGTAAAATTCATTTGCTGTTACATTGTCTGCAGTAAGTGATTGAACACCAGACATATTTCCAGAATTATCTAAAATCACCACAGAATTTTTAATAAAGTTTCCTGTTGAACCATCAAAACGAACAAGCGCATTATCTGTTGCTGATGCAGGACCACTAACATCTCCTGATGCACCACCAGAACTGGATGAATCAGAAAATTTGCCGGCGGAAATAAACTTTGCATCCGCTATATTATTTAAAGCTGTTGTGCCACCTTTTACAATCAACCAACCCCTAAATACATTTGTATATTCTTTAAGTAGAGGATTAATTGTGAAACTCTCTGTAGCCAATGCAGCTTGCGCTTCTGACAAAGAATCATAAAGCGTTTGACCATATTGAATTAAAATTTCACCATCTAAGAACATATAAATTCTTTGAGCCGTAAATGAGCTTGTTGAAACATTACCAAGACCACTTCCTGTATCCCAACTATTTGAGTTTATCAAATCAATACTTGTTGAATGATCAAAAACACCCGGTGATGTTTGCCATGAGTACAAGAAACTAGCTCCAGTATTTAGCCCATAATTTCTAACATCTGGTACTTTTGTACCTGTCCCTTGGTCATAATTAACACCAATGGCATATACATCACCAGCTGATTTATTAATATTTAAATTTGCACCATTTGCAGAAAATTCATTACCTGCAATGTTTATTGGCCCAAGAGCTCTTGCTAAATCAATATGTTGTAAATACTGACCAGTCAATAAACTTGGCACTTGGAATACACCATCCAAAGTTGTTTGATTGGTATGAACTAAAGTAGCAAGAACAATAACATCTCTTCTATTTACATAATCATATTCACCAGAACTTTGAATTACATTTCCACTGGAATTTATAGCAACAAATGAAACATCAGACGCAAGTCCCGTAACTGCAACCCCACTAAAACCTGCCCAAGAAACAACAGAAAGTGTTGGATTATCTACATCTGTAAAGTTATCTACTATTAATCCCGAACCGGCGGAAATATCAATTTTACTTGCATCGCCACCATTAATAGAAACAATACCACCAGTTAGCAATCCAGTACTTGCAAAATCTTTCAATTGATCAGAAGTCAAACCATCTAAATTAACAGTACCATCTCCATTTGGAGTTAAAATAATGTCGCCGTCAACATCTGTTGCAGAAATTGTATTTCCATCAACGCGAATATTATCTACATCTAATCTTGTTATGCCCGACATTTGATCAGAACCATCTAAGGTCACACCAGAATTTAAGAGCGATGTTCCACCAACATTTCCAAATCGAGGTAAAGCATTAACCGTAGCTGCTCCAGGACCAGAGACATCCCCTCCACCAGCAGAAACAAAACTCAAATTGCCAGAACCATCTGTACTCAAGAATTGTCCCGCAGTTCCATCTGATTGCGGCCATAATAAACCATCTATAACAACTGTACCTGTTCCATTTGGTTCCAGGGTTATGCTTCCATTCAAATCTAAAGAAGAAATTTTATTTCCATCAATTCTAATATTGTCCACTTCTAAGTTAGTTAATCCTGTTGCAGAACCACCAGTTATTGCCACGTTATTTGCATTCTGAGTTGCAATTGTCCCAAGCCCCAAACTTGTTCTTGCTGTTGTAGGATCTTCTCCAACCCAAGTATCACCATCTCCCACTATAAATCTACTATCTGCAGGAGTAATGCCAGAAATATTTTGTAATGATGTACTGTAAGCCAAAACATCTGAACCTATTGCAAGTCCCAAGCTTGTCCTTGCACCACCTGCAGTAATAGCATTTGTCCCACCACTTCCAATCGGAAGCGGTAAATCTAAATTACTAATTGATCCACTGGTAATGTAAACACCATCGATTTTGCCACCAGTAACATTAATATCATTTGAATTTTGAATTGCAATTGTACCAAGGCCCAAAGTTATTCTTTGAGCAGCGGCACTTGTATCATCAAGTAATGCTCTACCGGCAGCAGTTAAATCTGTTACTGCATAAGTATCGGCAGCTGTTGTATAAATCATTTTATCTGCAGACGTTACCAATCCTGAAATTGATTGCAAGCCTGCATCATATTCCTGCACGTCAGTTCCGGGAAGTAAATTTAACGCAGTTTGAGCACCAACAATTGTATTGGCACTTGTTCCACCATCTGCGATAGGCAAAGGACTTGCAAAACTAATTGTTGTACCAGAAATAGAGCCGCCAGTTATATTTACGTTGTTTGAATTTTGAGTTGCCATTGTTCCTAAACCAAGAGTATTTCTTTGATCAGCGACAGTTGGATCATCCAAAATATTTAAACCTGGCTGAGCAATATCCCATGTTGCAAAAGTATCTGTATCTGTTGAATAAATTATTTTTTTTATTGGAGATGCTGGAATAATCAAACCAGCAATAGATTGTAAGGAATCGTCATATGCTTGAATATTTGTTCCGATCACATAACCGGTAATTTGACCATTAACAGTTAAATCATTTATTCCAGTTACGTTATCACTATCGTCTATTTTTACACCGGAATTTTGAATCAAATTACCACTTGCACCGTCAAAACGAACAACGGCTTCGTCAGTTGCAGAAACAGGTCCAGTAACGTTGCCTGCGCCACCGCCTCCACCACCGCTAGCACCAGAAAGTCCTGCCAAATTTGAAGCTGCTACAAATTTAGCCTCTGCCGCATTTGAAAGATCTACTGTATTTTGTTTAACAATTAACCATGCACGGAACGCGGCGTTATAATCTTCTACAAGTGGATCTGTTAAAAATGCCTCTGTTGAAATAGCATCTTCTGCAGCTGATAAAGTTGCGTAGGTAGCCTGACCATATTGAATAATAATGTCACCATTTAACAACATATAAATTCTTTGTGTGGAAAATTCGCCTGCAGGAACAGCACCTAAACCAGATCCCGTGTCATACTGAGCAGGATCAATGACTGCCGTTGATATTGAGTGACTGAATATTCCAGGCGCTGATTGCCAGGCATACAAAAATGTTGGTGCTGTTGCTGCGCCATAATCTCTAATGTCTGGCACTTTTGCACCACTTACTTGATCATAATTAACACCAGCTGCGTAAATTTGACCTGAAGATTTATTGATATTTAAATTTGCACCATTTGCAGCAAAAGCATTTCCAGAAATATTTATTGGCCCAAGAGCCCTTATCAAATCAAAATGCTGAGAATATTGCCCAGTTAAAATATTTGCACTGGACCAAACACTTGCAACAGACGTATTATTTGTATGAACCAAATTACCAAGAATTATTTTATCTCTTCTATCTGCATAACTGTATTCAGTAACGCTTTGGTCAACATTACCAGAACTGTCTAATGCCACATAAGTTTTATCTGAACTAGCAATATTTGTAACACTCACACCTGTTTTTGCGGCCCAAGTAACAAGAGTGTAGGTTGGATTGTTTGGAGTTGTAAAATTATCAACAATCAAACCAGCACCCGCAGAAATATCTATCTTAGAAGGATCTGCATTAACGGTTATTTTCCCTCCATATAAAACACCAGAACTTGCAAAACCCTTAAGTTGAGAAGCAAGCATACCATTCAATGAAATGTCGCCATTTTCAGAAAGTAAAATTACATTTTGATTCGTTCCATCTGTTTTAATGGTAATAGAAGAGCTTGCAAGAATATCCAATGTATTACTATTTAACGACAGAACAGTTTTTGTAGAAACTTGCTCTGCCTCAAATTCTTGAACACCAATTAAATCATCTTGAGCTGAAATGAAAACATTAGAATTTTTTATAATTTTTCCAGTTATTCCCTCATACCTTGGTATGGTATTTAAAACAGAACTTTCAGGCCCACGGACATCACCAACCTGAGAAAAAGTAAAAGACAAATTACCAGCACCATCTGTTACCAAAGCAGTGTTGTAAGCTCCATCTGCAATTGGCCAAGAAAGACCATCTAAAATAATAGTATTTCCAGAAGAAGGATTAATATTTAGATTAGTTGTAGGATTGTTATTTTGAATCGTTGCACCGGTTAAATATAAATTTGTGCCATACAAATCACCAGTTCCGCTACCACTGCTGCCTCCACCGCCTGAACAACAAGATTGAAGATTAGAAACATCCTGGGAAATTGATGATACAACAACACCACCTGCAGGAGCATTAAGAACCCTGGGAGCCTTTGTTTGTCCTAATTCAGCTTTGACAAAATTTGTGATTTCTTTTTTTTCAAGCTCCCCACAAAAAACTGACTTAAAAAATAAAGATAAAATAAGAAAACATATTCGCTTCATATCAACTCCTCTATAAAAATAAAAACCTTTTCTACAGAAGAATTAAATCAACAAAAAAAATCAATACTTTTGTTTTTTAATTTTATCAGTATGTGTATGAAACACTTATCTTGACACCTTTTGTATATAAACTTGGCGCACAAATAAAAATTAAATTATTTCTTTTACAACCAGGTTCCTGAAATTCAAGCTCTCGTTTTTCAATTAAATTTTTAACTGCAAACGCGTAAATTGAACCCAGGCCCGCGCCCGCAACCATTTGAGAAACAAAATGTCGATTACTATTTAAAAAAACAGAAAATGTAGTTAAACCTAAAAGCCCCAAAGGAATTCCCCATTTTTTTCCATGGCGCAAACCATATAATGTTGCCATATAAGAAATTTGTGAAATATGCCCAGAAGGAAAACCACCCATTTTAATTTTTTTAGGGAAACGCCCACACCCTGGTCGATAAGCAAAAGGAACATTTACACCATAAAAAAACTGCCGAGAAAACATCACAAATGGCAATCCTAACATAAAATACCAACTTGTTGTCCGCAGCCTATCATTATTTGACCAAAAATATTCACTTGCCAAAAAAATTTCTGCCGGATACATCGCCTTTGCAGTCCAATCTCTACAATAATGAGAACATTGTCTTAAATCTTTATGATTAAATAAATCATAAAAAACAGAATTAACCTTACGATCCATCATTCGTCCAAGTAAAAAACCTGGCATCGTCACAGTCAAAACTTTCATTGTATCGCGCGAAAAAATATTTAAATTAAGTTCCAAAACATCCCGCAAAGTGCCTTCTGTCATAGCCAAAACTTTTTTGGTACCCGGACTTCTAAAATCTTGTTTTTTAAATGGATTTTTACTGTCTATTTTTTCAAATTCTGCTTGTTTTATTTTTAAACTTTTGCTCTCAATACTTGAAGCAGAGCCCAGCAGAGCAATATTGCATGCTAAAACAATTACCAAAAGGCAAAATAATGCGTTAGACCTCTTCATCCCCTGTCCCCTACGCAACTTCCTAAAATCCCCTAATAACCAAAATACATGATCGAATCCAAGAAAATCAATAATTTTATTAATTTCTATCTGAAAATAATTGTAGGGTGGCGAAGAGGGGTGCTTAAAAAAACTAAACAAGCTCTTTAAACTTATTAATAATTACAATGAATTTTTAAACCCTTTTACAAGGAATAAACATATAAAAACAAAAAAAATGCTTAATTGCTCTAGCAATCATGTTGGCAGGAAGTAATTTGGCATTTGGTTCAAATGAGCTTTGTCTCGCTGACCTTGGTCTCGCTGAACTTTTGATCTCGCTGACCTTGGGTTTCCCGTATACCATGCTCTAAAGAACAAATTAAAAATCCCAAAAAATAACATAATTTAAATAAAAAAGCCTCGCGAAATTGCGAGGCTTTTTTATTACTCTAAATTTATAACGTCATTCAATTCCTCGATGAATCAACATTTTGTACTGATTCGCTAACACTACCAACCGATAACACAAACGCTCCCCCCAACCACAACAATAAAAAACAGTTGATATAACATCTTTTTCACACTAAACTTAAGCATCTTGTTATATTTTTTATAAGATAAAGGATAATTATGAACAAAAAAACATTAATTTTATTATTGATTTCAGCTGCAAAACTCGCTGTTGGATCTTCAGAAAACCACACCGATTGGGCAAAAAACAAAGCCTTTGAAAATTACAAAAGTGCATTCCAAAAAACATTTAAAAATGTTTATACCACGGGAATCCCTGCAAGTTTGGACGCAAGTTTATATATCCCATTTAATTGTGATTTCTTAAAAGGAACTATTTGTGGTTCTATGTTAGCCCTTAAATTTAAAAATAATGAACGTGTAACCACAGAAATAAATAAAGGTTATGAATATGGTTTTGGGTATGCATTCACTCAAAAAGAAATAATTCACCCAAGAAACGCTGATGCAAAATACTTTAAATGGTTCAGATATGGCTGTGATGATGGATATGACTTAAAACATGCAAATAAGCCTGTTCAAAGCTTTTGTATGTCTCCAAATTTTACACTAAATTAAATACCATTTTTAAATCAATAATTTTTTAAATTCAAAAATTAAACAACAATAAAAAGGCCTCGTCTAAATTGGCGAGGCCTTTTTATTAGATCTTTATGAAAATTATTTAAAGGACTCGTCCTTCGATACAAATCCTTACTGCGTTCGGATTCACTCAGGATGAGATCCTTCAACCAGCTCAGGATGACATCCGTCTTTATTTTTATTTTTAATTCAATACTAAAATGTTAAAAATTTAATTTAATAATAATCACATAGTTTAAAGCTACAGAGCAAGAACAACATCTGTAAAATATAAATTGATATGACGGATGTCATCCTGAGTGAATCCGAACGCAGTAAGGATTTGTATCAAAGGACGAGTCCTTTTTTTGATGTAAAAAATCTGTGTTTTTGAATTTTCGCATAAGTTTTAGATTTTAAAATTTATAAAAACTTATGATTCGATTCTTCGATGTTTCGATCCGCGATCAATAACCTTCTGGATGTTTTTTATGCCACTCTGTATTTTCCTGGTACGCATGACCAACTTGGAACAACACCTCTTCAGCAAAATGTGGTCCAATCAATTGGAAACCAATCGGCAAATTATTTTTAGTAAATCCACAAGGAATAGATACTGCAGGAACTCCTGCCAAATTAATAGAAACTGTAAAGAAATCTTGTAGAATCATTTCAATTGGATTATCTATCAAAGAACCTATTTTAAAAGCAGCCCCACCTGTTGTTGGCATAACTAACAAATCAACATCTTGGAATGCATCTTGAAACTCTTTTTTTATCCAGCTTCTTACTTTTTCTGCATTAGCGCAAAAATCACCAACATGATCTGCCGCTAAAACATAATTACCAATCAAGATTCGTAATTTTACTTCATCTCCAAAGCCATCATCCCTTGTTTTATTATACATTTCATTTAATGTCTTATATTCAGGAGCCCTAAACCCATATCTTACACCATCAAAACGAGCTAAATTAGAAGCTGCTTCTGAACGATTTATAATAATATAAGCGGCCGTAGCATATTCAAGAGATTTTAAATTAACTTTTTTAATTTTAGCACCTAGTTTTTCTAGTTTTGAAATAGCCGCTTGAACGGCATTGTGAATATCTTTATCAATACCTTCTGCATTAACAGCATTTTCAACAACACCTATTTTCAAATTTTCTGGCAATTTACCTGTAAGTTGTTTTGTATAATCTTTTTTTTCTACATTTGCAGAAGTAGAATCTTTTGGATCATTTCCTGCAATTACTGAATATACTAGCGCATTATCATAAACGGTTCTTGTTAAGACTCCAACCTGATCCAGTGATGACCCAAGCGCAATAACTCCAGACCGAGAAACAGAACCATATGTTGGTTTAATACCAACTACACCGCAAAGTGCGGCAGGTTGACGAATTGAACCACCAGTATCTGTGCCCAATGCCCAAGGGATCAACCCGGCCGCAACAGCTGCTGCTGGGCCACCGCTTGAACCACCGGGTGAACATTCTTTATTCCAAGGATTTTTAATTAATTTAAATGCAGATGTTTCCGACGAACTACCCATTGCAAATTCATCCATATTAGCTCGACCAATAAGCAAAGCGCCTTCTTTTTTTAAATTTTCCGTTACTGTTGCATCATATGTTGACACAAAATTTTCTAAAATTTTTGAAGCGCAAGAAGTAATTCTACTTTTTTGACAAATATTATCTTTCAAAATTCCCGGGATCCCACCAAGCAAACCTTCGTAATTGGCTGTTTCTTTTAAAATCGATTTTGTATCAAAAATCGCTAAGGCAGAACCAAGCTCACCATCAAACTTTTCAAATCTATCTTTAAAAAATGTAAGCAGTTCTTCAACTGTAATTTCTTTATTTTTTAACTTTTCTTTTAATTCTTTAATTGTTGCAAATGCCAAATTTTTCATTTTTCCCCCCTGCCTTCAATAATTGATGGCACAACAAAAAAACCTTCTGCTGTTTCTGGCGCCTGCGCAAGAATAGGCTCAGAACCAGTTTTAACCACAATATCTTCTCTAAATATATTTATATTTTTTGAAGACATTTCTTGAGATAATATATTCGCCGCTTCTTTTACTTTTTCGGCGTAAGTCAAAAGATCTGAAAGATGTCTCATTAACAAATCTATTTCAGATTCATGAACATTTAGATTAGAGCTTCTTGCTATTTTTAAAACTTCTTCTTTATTCAATTTTGCCATTTTTTATAAATCCTCTAACTGTTTAACTTTCCAACGTCCATCACGGAACCGTTTTATATAAATTGCACTAGCTATAGCATTAGCAATATAAAAAGATCCATAAATTAAAATAAATCTGATCAATGGATTTGGAATATCTAATTTTGTAAATAGGTACGAAACGGGTACAAAAAAGAACATGCACACAAAAAATCTAACCCACATAACCAACTTTACATTCGCAGCACCACGCAGTGCTGCAGAAAGTATTAATTGTAATAAATCAAAATATACAAGTATAGCCAATGGGGGAAAAACATAAGTAGCATGCCATGCAAACTCACCTCTAGGATCAAACAAACTAAAAATTGGCCCCGCAAACAGACAAATTGCAAGTAAAATTGAAAGAACCATAACAGAAGATAAAAATACAATTTTTTTTACGTTGGTTTTAATACCTGACCAATCATGTGCGCCCAAATCATTACTTACAACCAATGTTATAACATTTGCAAGTGCAACTGCCGGCAACAATGCAAATCGCTCAAGATCTTTTACAGCAGAAAAACTAGCAAGCGGAACCGCACCCAAAGGGGCTAACATTCTTGCCAGCCAAACATAAGAACCAGCAACAGTAGCTTTATCTAAAATCACCGGAATGCTTATAAATATTAATTCTTTAACTAACGTTAAATTTTTAAAAACAGAAAATAGTTCAATTCCATATTTTCTATTATTTTTATCCCCAAAAACATAAATTAACGCTACCACAAGGCCGACAGAATATTGTACAATTTGAGCAATTGCCGCTCCAAAAAAACCTAATTCTGGAAAACCCAATTTTCCAAAAATTAAAAGATAATCGGCAATAATAAATGCAATGCCACCGATAATAAATGTATACATCGGCACACGAGTATTTTTAACGCCCCTTAAAAAACCCAAAAAACCAAAATAAACAAAAGAAATAAATAGCGCTACAGCCTTTAATTTCAGAAAAGGTATACCCAGGCTGATCATATTTTCAGGAACTCTATAAAGATAAAAGAAATGATAGGCCCCAAAATATATTGCTGCAAAAAATATGCCACCTACAAAAACCGAAGTCCAAAAAGATGCCACAAGCATATCGCCAACTTTTTGATCTTGTTTAGCTCCATTAAATCGTCCTACCAAAACTAATGTACCAACGGAAAGACCTTCTGCTATCTTGACAATAAACTGAACAAAAGTATTAGTTACCCCATTTGTAGCAAATGCGGCTGTAGATTTAATCTGACCAATAAAATAAAGGTCTAATAATTGCAAAGCGGAATAGAGAAATAATGCTGTAATTAATTCTGGAAAAAAATATCTGAAAATATTTTTGTAACTTTCTCCATGAGAAGTATCTATGATCCCACTGAAATAACTCTTCAATAATCTTTGTTTCATGAGCTCTCTCCCACAAGATACAAATTTAATTAAGTATGAAAGAATTAATTTAAAATAAAGATTCAATCTTAGCAAATTAGACTCCATTAAATTATTATTTTAAGGATTGGTCAATCGAGATTTATTAATCTCAGGTGATACTATAAACTTGCATTGCAAATTCACTCAAAAGAATCAACCCTTAAAACAATCGTTATTCGATAAATTCTTATTTTTGAACATTTGACAATACAAAATAAACCAATTTTCTTCGTTTATAATTTATTTTATACTCGACCATTTTTTGAACCAAGGGAGCTTCTTTTTTCTCTGGCTCCCAGGTGCGAGCAGCCCAATAAACTAAAGTAGAATTTTTATATGGTGAACTAGGTTTAAACATACGGACTAATTCCTCAGGATGAAGTGATGCTCGAGAAACAAAATAATCAATATGTTCATAATTAGATTTTTTCAAAAATGTTCGCCAATCCTGGTCATAAATTTCTATATTTTCCAATTCCAATTCTTTAATAATTTCTTCTAAAAAACTGCAACGCTTTTTGTTAACCTCGATCAACAAAACCTTTAAATGCGGATATTTTATTTTTAAAGGAATTGCTGGAAATCCACCACCAGACCCAACATCACAAATAAATTTTGCTTGATTTAAATCCACCTGCTTACCAAGAGCCAGAGAATCTCTAAAATGATACGCTATTATTTCTAACTCATCCGTAATAGCGGTAATATTAAATTTATTGTTCCACTCAATTAACATTTGAGAATATTTAATAAATTTATTCAGTTCTTTCTCTGAAAGATCAAATAATTGAGTAAACTTCTCAATAACTTTTTGTAGCTTAATATCTAGTTTTTTAACCATTTCTTAGACCATTTCTTTAAAATCGTATCTTTTAAATTAACCTGTATGATATTTTATTACTCAGAATAAAGTGAATTCAATCTTTTAGGAAGGGGAAATATAATGAATATCAATAAAAAAACATTTATTGCTTTCATTTTTGTAACATTTACACAAATACATTCAAGCTCAAAACACTCAATTGTACTCTTTATAAGGCCATTGCCATTGGAACTTCAAAATATGAGCGCGACTCAAATAAAAGCACAACAAGTTGCAAAAATAAAACAAGACCTTGAAACAGTTGGTAAAGTTACAAAAAGAATTTTGCAAAGCGCATTGGATCCGGATAAAACATCTGGCATTTATGCGATGTACCAAGGCTATTTAAGTCTTTCCAACATTAATGGTATGGTTATGTTTCCAAGAAATACCAAGGAAGCCGACTTTAATATTGTTATATCAAACAAAGTTCATCCTGTATTTATGTTTCATGTAACAATCAGCCATTGGGAAACAGAAAGAGGCTTCCCTGTCAAAAAATATTCTGTAACCAGAAAACAAGATAAAGAAACAAAACTTTTTTACTGGGAAGTAAGGGAAGAAGAAGTTATTTCTCCAAAAATAAATCCGAACAACACAATTATAATAGTTGCCAAGCCACAAAATATTTTGGTACCTGAAGGAATTACCCCAACAACAGATACCCCTCAAATTATTCTTCCAGATATTTTTTATAAAAAAGGTTTTTCTTCTGTAGCTAATGCACTGAATGTATGGGACATCAAAGAATTTTTTGACACACCAATTCAAGGGGAAAAAGTCGGAAATCTTTACACAGAGATCACTGTAAGGTAGAACTGTAACCATTGATTAATTTTTAACCAAAATTAAAAAGGACAGTTATGAAGTTTCAAGTTTCTTTTGACCTTACAGACTTAGATAAAGCGCTTGATGTCGCGCACAAAATAGAAAAATACGTAGATATTTTTGAAATAGGTACCATCATGCTTTTCAAATATGGTATCGAAGCCATTAATGCTTTCAACAAGGCATTTCCAGAAAAAACATTACTAGCTGATACAAAAATAATCGATCGCGGAAAAGACATAACTAATCTCATAACAAGCACCGCAATAACATGGATTACAGTAATGGCAGGCACAAATAAGGACGTTATACATTCAGCAACCACAACCGCCCACAATCATAAATCTAAAGTTATGCTCGATTTACTCGATACAGAATCAATAGGCCAATCGGCTATGGATGCAAAAAACCAAGGTATTGATGCCTTATTATTTCACAAATCTCATGATGCAAACAGCTCATTAGAATTTTTAGATCATTGGGATATGGTCCGTGGCAATACAGATCTTCCAATATTTGTATCTGCAACAATAACAAGAGAAACAATTGACCAAATTCTTGAGCTAAAACCTGACGGAATAATAATTGGAAAAAGTATTACCGATGCAGACAATCCGGCAGTAGAAGCTGAATTTTATTACAATAAAATTTTTCAAAAATAATTTTTACAGACCAAGAAAAACAAGGCCGAAAAAACCGGCCTTGTTTTTTATTTCTTTTTTTGATCCTCAAACAATCTTGTCAACTCTTTTGCCGTAGTTGCATCAAATGCAGACTTATCGGATCTATAACCCATAATGCGAGGAAAACGAAGGGCTAACCCTAGATGCTTTTCTGTTTTATCAGCTGTATGTAAAGGTGACCGAGTAATTTCATCAGCACGAATTTGACATACAATTTCTGGGTTCACCCAAACATCAGGATAAAGTTCTTTTGAACATTCAACATTATGCGGACGCTTACCAATAGAAATTGAATCACATTTTTTCTTAAGTTCTTTCCATTCTTGATCTTTTAAACCTGTGCCAATTTTTGCAACAGTTTCAAACGCATCTTGTCGGTCATTATAAATACCAACCAAAAAGGCACCAATTCCAAAGCTAGCACGCTTTCCCTTCCCGTAATAATATCCAAGCACTACGCAATCTAAAGTATCTTCCAGGTGGCCTTTTTCTTGGCGTTTTAATTTAATCCAATTAAAATTTCTTTTACCAGGTGTATAAATAGCATCGGGCCGTTTAACAACAACACCTTCAAGACCTTGACCAATCATAGAATTAAAATAATCAAGAAGTTGTTGCCCTGTTTTAATTTTTACCTCATCAATTGCTTGAATTTTATCATCTTTCACTGATTTAAATATCGAAAGAAGCTTTGTGCGACGTTCTTCATGCGTATCAGCAAGATATTCTCTTCCATTCAAATAAAGAAGATCAAAAATAAAAACCTTAAGAGGAAGATCAACAGCCATTTCTTCTATATCATGTTTTCTTTTACGTTTAACTGTTATTTGAAATGGTTCAAATTGACCGGTATTGGGATCATAAGCCACAGCCTCTCCCTCACAAATAAGAGTCTCAACATTGAGTTGCAAAACAGCATCAACAAGATCTGGAAACATATCCGACATATCTTTTAAATTACGTGAAAAGAATTTAACCATTGGCTTTGATTTTGTTTTATCAACATGAATTTGTAACCTAAAACCATCTAATTTTGGTTGAGCAATACAGTCTCCAAGTTTTTCAACAATAGCTTCTGCTGTGGGCAATCTCTCTGCAGCAGCTGGACGAATGGGAATCCCAACTATGCAGCCCATTTTTTCAATAGCTTCTATCCCATCTTTTTTTAAAATTTTTGCAATATAACCAATATCTGCGCATCTATTGTAAGCATCTTCTAATTTATGACGAAGAGACTTATCACCCTCTTGCATCCAAGAAAGAGCATCTATAATTGTCATATCCGAAAAACCAATTCGAATTTTTCCTAAAATTATTCGCAACACATATTTTGCAGAAATTGGATCTAAATCTTTTAACAGTTTTTTTACAACGGCAGCCTTTTCTTCTTGTGACTTTCCACCAGAAATATTTTCAAGCGTTTCCAACTCTTTATAAACATCAATAATAGAAAGATCTTCTTTTGGATGCCAATTATAATTACCGATTAGTTGGCCTAAATCACTAATCTTTGCAAGTTCCTTTTTTATTTCTTCTTGTGTATAACCAAGTAAATCGGAAACAACCTTAATTAAACTTTTTTCTGCTAAATTAAATTGAGTTCCTTCATAAGGGGGGCGCAATTCGCCTAAAGAGATATAACAAATAATTGCCGCTTCTTGCCAAGAGGCTGTCTTTAAAAGATGTGCTAATTTTTTTGTAATTTCTGTTCGACCACTTATGGCCTCTAACTCATCAAAAGTTTTTGCTAATTCTAAAAACTTCATATTATTTCCTATCCATCAAGACAAATTTACTTTGCAAATTCACTCAAAATTAAATCTAGAAAAATTTGCAAATTATTTTTTTACTAACTAAATGTAATAATTTCTAGATTATATAAAAATATAAATCAACAATAACTAGAACCTATTTAGAGAAGTCATAAACTTTTTTTATTAAACCAATCTAATATATTTTGCTTATGCCTAAATAAGCACCAAAGAGAAATAAACGTAAAAGAAAAACAAAGAAAAATATTTTGATGAACAATAGTTACTGCGACAATCATCAACATAAAAATAGTAACAATTGATGCCCAACCAGCATTTTTAGTGAAAATAAAAGTTGCGCACCACAGCAAGACCATACCTAATGCTATTTTAGGACTTAGCACCATAAGAATACCCAAAGATGTGGCAATTCCTTTACCACCAGAAAAGTTCAAAAAAATGGAATAACCATTACCCACCAGGAGAGCAACAATTGCAACGAATACTATAAAAGGATCTAATAAATCTAAAGAACTCAACTCAACCACTAACCACATTAAAAGAAATGCTTTAAGTGCATCAAGTGACATAACCAAAAAAAAATATTTAACCCCAAACTTTCTTCCTACATTTGTAGCGCCGATGTTTCCAGAACCAAATTTTCTAATATCTGCACCATCTTTGCTTTTCGTAATCCAATAGCCAACCGGAAGAGAGCCAATTAAATATGCAAAAATTAAAATTAAAAAATCATAGATCAATATCAACTTCAATTTCCTTGGTTATTTGCTCATTCATTTCTTTTATTAAAATCAAATAATAACAATATGCAGAATAAAGAGATGTAATAAGCGCAGCCAACAAGAACACGAACTCTAAAAAATTCCATGTTGATGAAGAAATATCAAAAACATCATCCCCTGGGTTCAATATAACTAAAGTAAGCGCAATCCAAAGTAAAATTCTTTTAACTTTGGAAACAAACAAAGAGGGAAATCCTCCATCATATCCAGCTTTAATAACTTTCAATCCCAAAACAAAAATGTCTCTGCCGACAAATAAAAGCGCCCAAACAAATGAAAGTTTTCCAGCGGCCAAAACGCCCATCAATGCACCAAAAACAAATAATTTATCAGAAAGAGGATTAAGCCTTCTATCTGGCGCAAAATCTTCTAATAAATTCTTAAACAAATAATCATTTAATTTATCTGTAAAAGTAAAAACTAAAAAAATTACTGCTAAAAGAACGTTTAAAAAGAAAACATCAAATCGCAATAATAAAACACAAAGAAATGAAAATAAAATTGGCAAAAAAATTAATCGGATGAGAGTCAACCGATTAACTATATTTAGATTCTTGGAGATATCCATCTTCTACCTACCTTTTAAAAATTTTGGTGGCGACACAGGGACTCGAACCCCGGACCTACGGATTATGATTCCGCCGCTCTAACCAGCTGAGCTATGTCGCCAACCTTGATATATTATAAACTAAAATTTCAAATTTTGAAGTCCAAATCCATCTAAAATCCAACTAAATAAAGATTTTAGGAAGAATAAAGTGGTAATCAGTGTTGAAACTATGCCCAGCATCATGGTTACAGCAAAACCTTGAAGAGGACCAGTGCCCAACATATAAAGAACAACACCCACAATAAATGTCGTAATATTCGAATCCAAAATCACAACTGTTGCATCAGAAAAACCAACTTCAATGGCTTCTTTCAATCCAACACCCTTTGATAATTCTTCTCTGATACTTTCATAAATCAAAATGGAAGCATCAATAGCCATACCAACTGTCAAGACCATACCCGCAATACCAGGAAGAGTTAGTGTTGCATTCATATAAGCAAGACCCATCAAAATCAAAAGCAAGTTGAATAACAATGTTAAGAAGGCAAAGAAACCAGCAACTTTATAATAAAGGATACTGAAAATCAATAACAAAATTAAACTTACCAAACAAGAAATCAAACCACTTCTGATTGATTCAACACCCAATGTAGGAGCAATGGTTCTATCTTCCTCAAATGTAACAGCCGCAGAGAATGATCCCGACTTTAATAACGTTGCAAGTTCTTTAGCTGAATCAGATGTGAAGTTGCCTGAAATCTGTGCACTACCGCCTGCAATCGGCCCTTGTGGAACAGGCGCAGAAAGAACTTCATTATCTAAGATGATTGCAATTTCGTTTTGTGGGCGAGTTTTTTTAGAAGCTTCTGCAGTAAATTCGTAGAATTTTTCAGCCCCCACGCTATCAAAAGTTATGGCAACAAAGTTTTTCATTTCACGCTGATCAAAATCTGCCTGTGCACGTGTTAACATTGAGCCTTTAAGTTCAACATAACTAGGTACTAGATAATAAGTATTTTCCTTAAGAGCCTTTATAATTATTGTTTCATCTGGAAGGTCACCGTCAAATTGATCTAAAATATCATCTTTAGAAGAAGCACTCGCTAATACTGGTTTAATTTCCAAAACAGCTGCTCGACCAATCATGGCTTTTGCTTGTTGAGGATTGTCAACATTTGGAAGCTCAATTGTAATTTGATCAGCACCCTTTGGAGTGACAGGGGCTTCACCCAAAACGCCCAATCGTGCCCTTATAACATCCACGTCACTTGCAACCGCCATACGCTTCATTTCAATAATTTCATTTTCACGAAGAGATGCTTTAATAGTAAAATCTTCATCAACAGGCTTAAAAATAAATCCAGGATACATTTCTCTAGTAATTATTTCTGACGATTGGGCTGCATTCAAACTTGCAAATACCATTATTATCTCATCGTCTGCAACTTTTGCAGAAACTGGCGCTTCTTTATTTAAATCTTTTAATCTTTTTATAATAGAATGCATTCGTTGTTGTAAATTTTCTTGCACAACCTGATCTGTCTGTACTTGCAATGTCATGTAAGTACCGCCGACCAAATCAATTCCAAGCTTTAAATTATCTTTGAGAGTGTAAATAAAATATGCTCCGAATAGAGAAACAAGTATCCAAAATAAAAAAGGTGTCCATAAAATATTCTTCAGGGACGTTTTCATGTAAATCTCCTTAAAAAATTAAAATATTTGGTGCCGAAGAGGAGACTCGAACTCCTACAGGATTTCTCCCACAACCACCTCAAGGTTGCGTGTCTACCAGTTTCACCACCTCGGCAATATCAAAAGATATTTCGAAATTTAACAGATTTGAAGACTATTAGCAAATTAAATTTATGTTTTTTAAATAAAAAAAGAGGGGCGATTACGCCCCTCAAAACATCTATCTAAAGCTATTATTCTTCAATATCTTCTAAGTTTGACTCGAAATCTAGTTCTTCTTCAGTTTCTTTTGGAGAAAATTCATCACTCTGAATCTCTGCCATCTCCTCATCAACAGTTGGTGCTGAATCAATAGTATTTTCAGAGGCAGCATCTTGTGTTTCATTTTCAATATCACTCATAGAATTATCTTCTTGAATGTCATTCATTTGATCTGCAGCTAGTGCGTCTGGAACAACCGCTGAGGGCTTGACAGATATTTCTGTTATTGGTTTTTGAACTACTCGAACATTAGCAGAACTGTTTTGATCTACACCATCAACAGGTTTCCCAAATGGCTCTTTCGCCACAGATTCTACAGCCACATTTTCAGGCTCTTCTGCAGGAATTTCCATTTCTAACTCTTTAGGCGTTTCTGCCGATTCAACGGCAACTTGCGGCTCAGTAGGTACTGTTAATTCATGTTCCTTAGTTAACAATTCAGATTTAACAATAGCTGATGAACCTAGACCCAACCAAGTTTTAATCGTTTCAAATACCGATGAAAAAAAATTGATTATATAATTAAATGGCGCAACAAAATAACTACCTACCGTGGCAATCAAACCATTGGTGACAGTTTTTTTATCAGATGTTGTTGCGTTTTTTGATTCCTCTTTATTTATTTCTTCTTTTTCTTCAGCAACTTTTTTTAATTCCTCAGCCTTTTCCTTTTCCATTATATCCAACATCTTTTGTTGAAGATCAATACCGTCAGTCTTCAAACTGTCCATTTCAAGACTAATTTTTTCTATCTGCTTATTTAATTCATCTACAATTTTTGTTTTAAAATAAGTAGATAATTCTCCTGTTATATATGTATTAATTTGCTCAATGTTTTGAAGATGTGTTTTAATTTCATCACAAAGTTCATGCGCCTTTATATCACTCAGTTCCTTGCCTATAGCTTTATAATTTTGCCATGCGGCAGCGTCATAATCCCTAGCCTTTTGTACTTGAGTCCTCACATTCTCGATAGCCTCATTCAGAGCTGCCCATAAAGTATCAACATTATCCAAATACTTTTGAATATTTTTTATTTTTTCTTGATTAAGAATAAGTTTATCTTTTAAAATTCTTTCTTCATCAGATAAATCGCCGTCTTCTTTAACTTCTTTCTCTAGATAACTTTGAACAGTCGTAAGAGCCTCATCTAGCCCACCACGCTTAAAACCAATTGTGCCATAAAATTTATCTAATTTTTTATCTAATTCAGATTCAATTTTTAAAAAATCCATTCTGGCTTCAAAAACCTTATTTAAAGCTACTTTCACTTGCTCATATAAATTTTCAGCCTTTTCCCACCATTGACGCTTTAAATACCAATTTCCTCCGCCCTCAATATCAAGAGTATCTAGTTCCTCAAGCTCTTCTTGTTCATTTGTATTTTCATCTGAACCAGCAGCTACTGTTGGTAAAACTGCAACACTTTCCACAATTGGCTGGGTTTCAACCGTTGTTTCAATACCTTCTACCACTACAGGTTCAACTGCAACAGGAACCTCTTGTATTGCAACATTTGTTGCCATTGATGCTTCAGGTTCAACGGGACTAGGATTAACAACTACACTCTCACTAGATAAAGATTCCGCTTCAACGACTGGATTGTCTGTAGGCAAAGCTAATTCCAAAGGGGCTGCAACACCTACGGGCTCAGTTGATTGAAGAGTTGAACCATTTTCTGATGCCTCAATTATTGAAATAAATCCAAAACTAATTAAAAAAAACAAACCAAATAAAACACGTTTCATTACGTTTCCTTTTTTGCTATAAATTACCTGCTAATTCTTTCAATTCACCCATGAGCGCTTTTGAAAGTTCCTCTGCTTCAGCCGAGGTATAATTCCATTGCACACCTGATTCAACACGAGTTAAAACAGATCTATCACTTTTTATATCAATAATATCTATTCTTACGACGTTCATAAGAGGGTGAATAAGAGATGGAGCTCTAACAACACCAGCTCGTCCCAAAATACTATAGGCAACATTATTTTCATCCAAGAAACACAACATGACCTTTTTTTGCCATACCATATTATGATATCCAGTGTGTTCTTTATTAATCGAAATCAAAATGCTTTCCAAACCTTTTGGACAAATAGTTTGAATTGGTGTTGTATGAGGCAAGCCTTTATCTGAAAAAGTTGCCAAAACCGCAACCGTTCTACCTTTTTTTAAAACATTCAATAAATCTTCAGGTATTTTTACACCAACATGTTTCGCCATATATTTTCTCCCAAAATTAACTTATAAGTTTCAAAATTATATCGTTCTCCACAGCCATACCAGCAGAAGTCAATCTAATTTTTCCATCAAACTTTTCTAACAAACCTATTCGCTCCAATTCTTTAACCAAACTTTTTTTTTCATCTACCTCAATTGCATTTTTATTTTGCCATATAAACCTAGCTTCAATTCCATCCTTAGTTCGCAAACCTAACATTAATCGTTCCATTTGAATTTGATCTTCTGTTAGTTGTTCCATAAAACCTATTTGAGAGCCACCTTTCTCTAAACATTCCATATAATCTATTAAATTTTTTTTATTCTGAAGCCTACATTTACCATCAAAAGAACATGCCCCTAAGCCAATCCCTATATATGGGTCTCGATTCCAATAAGTCTTATTGTGCCGTGATTCAAAACCTTCTTTCGCAAAATTCGAAATTTCGTAACGATTAAACCCATAACAAGACAACTCTTGTACAGTCCATTCATAAAGTGGCACCAAACTATCCCCATCAGGAAGAGTAAATTTATTAGTTTTAAGTCCAAAATATAAGGGAGTTTTTTCATAAACAGTCAAAAAGTATACAGAAATATGTTTAATTGGCCAGAAAACAACTGTTTTTATAATTTTTTTCCATTCTTCTTCGGAAACGCCAGGAAGACCCAAAATCAAATCAACATTAATATTTTCAAAGAACAGGCTTGCTTGATTCAAAGTTTTTAACGTATCCTGAGCCGTATGTTTACGATTTAATCCGCTTAGAACCGCATTGTCCAAACTTTGAACCCCTATGCTAACTCGATTAATTCCTATATTTTTTAAAAATTCAAACTGACCTTCGGAAACTGCACCAGGATTAACCTCTATAGTAATTTCAGCATGTTTTGAAAAAGTCAGCTTATTATTAAGTGTAACAGACATGTCAAGTAGCAGACTATTTGGCCAAGTACTAGGAGTACCACCACCTATATAAAGCGAGTCTATTTCTGTTTTTTGAACCGTAGATAAACAATCAAACATCTTATTAATTTCTAAATTCAAAGAATTGCTATAACGTTCCATAAAACGTTCATGCCCAGCCAAAGCAATAAAATCACAAAAATGGCATCTGTAAGGGCAAAACGGCCAATGAATATAAACGGCCCTTAATTTTTTAAAATCAAAATTATACATCAAACAAAAAACCTCTATTCTTCTTTACAAACTCAATAATTGTTTGCATGCACTATCTCTTAAAAATTAATATTATATTAACTAAGAACCTTCTAAACTAAACTCATCTTCACCAATTTCATCAATTGATGCTTTTGAAAAATTTGTTAAAAGATTAACACTAGAAGACATGTCAGTTAAACAAACAGATGGTACTGAAGCTAATAGAGATGTCTCTTCATCATAAAAAACAATTTCAGCGTTACTAAAAGAGACACTTCTACATGCCGCCTCTGAGCCCATAGATGAAGGAGCAGATTTTAAATTATGTGATAAAGAACTGGCTGGACGAGAATCTGGCCTTTTTGCATAAATCTCTAAAAACTCTATATATTTTTTAAGGTCTTTATTCTCTATCTTTTCAATATCTTCACCATATTTTTCTTTAAGCAAAGTCAAAGCATTGCGACCAGTTTGATCGCAAGTTTTCACATTTACACCATGTTTATTACATAAATAATTAACTACATTAGGACTACGAAGGCAAAAAAAAGCATAACAACACATCGCATTTTTAAGTCCAAATTCATCTTTGAAAAAATGACTTTGTAATAAATATTTTATTAAAAGGTAAAATTCTTTATTTTCAGAGGAACAAGCTAGTTCAGCAAAATAAGCTAAAAAAACACCAAACTCTTCTCCAGATCGTTTTTTATTTTTAATATTACGGCTATAAACAGGTTGATAATCTTCAATCTTTTTAACAGTTTTACACAAAATAACAATACCTTGACAACAATCATCGCCATGTAAAGAAACAAGACTATTTGCTATTTCCATTCGAAGATTACGATGTTTTTTACGAAGATATTTGCATTTATCTTTATTTATATTTTTATCAGTATCACATCTTTCAATATGATTTGAATAGTAAGATTCACAATATATTTTCAGTAACATAAATTTATCCACCACCTCTATGTCTGATAAAGATTTAACCGTCCTAAGCGATGAACATTCTGTAAAACCTATAGTCAAAAAAGCTACCAAAAGCAGCTCCAATTGAATTAAAATTTTATTTTTCATGAGCTCCCCCAACTAAAATTGTAATTAATTTCAAATTTTCTTACTCTTGATTTATTTATAACATTTAAAATCTTAATACTAGATTAACTATTCATTGATAATTAAAAAAACAAACTAAACAATAAATAAAACATCGTTTTTTACAAACAAATGCCTAAAGTAGGGGCGAACACCAACCCTTTTTCAGGTAATACAACTTTAAATTAATTCCATAAAAAATCAATTTTAGCTGGAAAACACGCTAATTTTTAATATTTATTAAACCTAAAGGCTATCAAAAGACAAAAAACAAGACTATTTTACATATTGTTTCTGTGATAAAGACTCTAACTTAGATAAAATGTTTTTAGTTAATATTAATGCTTTTTCTGATTCTTCTTGCGCGCTTTGTTTATTCGCAAAACGTATTAAGACAGAGCCTTGAATAATTTGCCCTAAATAATTTATAATGTCCGCGTCAAATTTAAGATCATTTAAATAAGTCATTAACTCTGTATCCGTTCGACCACCTACATTTAAAGAACAATGATTTTCCAAAACATTGCGAATAATAAAAAGCAGTTGAAAGAAAAACATTCTAGACGAAAGATCTCCCTTATTAAAAGACGCTTCCAAAATATTTAATCTTTGTTGTGCTTTTTCTAGCGGACTCACTAAAACAATTTTTTTAAAGAATTTCTTCCAAATTAAATAAGTAACAATAAAAATAGACAAAATTAAAAAAAGAATTAGAAAAAATTTAAACCAGAATGTATGCCAAAAGGGTTTGTAACTAATGTCGTAAATATCATACAATCCATTATTTTCCATACAATCTCCTAATATCTCATTCTTTTTCTAAAAAATTGAATTACATTACTAATAAAATGTTTGTCCTGGCATAAAATATCCAACAAATCAACGCCACATTTTTTAAATAATTCATTTTGATGCTTTATACGTTCATTTAATACCGCATTCAACGGACTAATCATCGCATTATTTTGAATCTCAACACTCTCTTGAGTTGAACAATCCTGAAGGCGTAACAAACCAAATTGCGGCAGTTTACACTCATTTTTATCTAAACAACGAATTGCCACCGTATCATATTGTTTTGCTACAACTTTTAAATTTTTTTCAAAATCATCTTCTGAAGAAATAAAATCAGAAATTAAAAATACTAATGAATCTCGTCTATTCATTGAAGCAATATGCTTTAACACTTCATTCAAATTACTTTTAGAATTGTTGTCGTTAGTTTCAAACAAACGCTCCATAATCTGATGAACATATGCGCGCCCTCTTTTTGGCGGCAAATATAATTCAATTTTATCTGCAAATAAAATCAAAGAAACACCATCCTTGCCATAATCTGCAACTAACGCCAAAACACTGGCTATTTGTGCCATTACATCAAACTTGGTTTCTTCTGAGGATGAAAAAAAACAGGAAGAAGAAACATCAACGGCTAAAATTACGTTTCTATTTCTTTCTTCCAAATACTGTCGAACTAAAATTTTATTTGCTCGAGCCGAAGCTTTCCAATCAATAAATCGAACATCATCACCTTGCAAATAATCTCTAATTTGGTCAAATTCAAAACCAGAACCTTTAACGGCAGAACTATAATCACCAATTAATGTTCCACTCAATAAACGCCTAGTCTTGATTTCAATTTGTTTAATTTTTTTTAGAATATCTTTTGATAGCATATTCTGTCACTTGCTCCACATTCCTTCTTTTTTCAAAATAGCTGGAATTTCAACAGATCCATCTGCTTTTTGATATGTCTCCATTAATGCCACAATTAATCTTGGCAATGCAAGAGATGAACCATTTAAAGTGTGAACAAGTTTAGTTTTTTCACCAACTTTTTCTCTGTAACGAATGCCTGCTCTGCGCGCTTGGAAATCTGTACAATTACTTATAGATGAAACTTCATAGAACTTATTCTGACCAGGCATCCAAACTTCAATATCGTAAGTTTTAGCCGACGGGAATGAACAATCTTGAGCTGCTAACAAACTAACTCTATAATGCAAACCTAGTTCTTGAAGCATTCCTTCAGCACACTTTAACATTCTTTGTTGCTCATCTTCAGAATTTTCTGGGGCACAAATTGTGTAAAGTTCGACTTTTTCAAATTGATGAATTCTAATTAAACCACGTTCATCTGCACCATAACCACCAGCTTCACGTCTAAAACAACTAGTCCAAGCTGTCATACGAATAGGAAGAGCCTCACCCTCCAAAATACTTTCTTTGTAAATATTGGTTAAATTTACCTCCGAAGTTGGAGATAAAAATAATCCATCTGCAGGCACCGAATAAACTTGATCTCTAAATTTTGGAAAATTACTTGCATTTATAAGAGATTGTTCATTGACCATATATGGTGGCAAAATTGGCTCAAATCCGTACTTAACATTGTTTTTAAGCATATACATTGTAAGTGCATAAACAAGTCTTACCGCATCTTTACGATACATTGCAAAATTTCCAGCAGTCATTTTAGCAGCAGATTCAAAATCTAACCAACCAAGAGCTTCGCCCAACTCAACATGGTTTTTTATCGCAAAATTAAAAACTGGTTTTTTACCAAATTCTTTTACAACTTTGTTACTTTCTTTGTTGCCGACAGGAATTTCATCAAATATCAAGTTCGGACAAGATAAATAAAGATTTTCAAAATCTTGCTTACAGGTTTCAAACAACACCTCTTTATCTTTTAAATCTTTGCCTAGTTGAATGGATTGTTCACGAAGTTCCGTGGTTATTCCACCTTTGGCCTGTTTTGCAAGATCATTTTTTGCAGCGCGCAAATTTTCAACTTCTTGTTGCAATTTACGAAGCTCAACATCTTTTTGAATCAAGCCCTCAATATCAAACTTAGGTTCTTTTTTTTGCATTAATTCTATAACTTTTTTAGGATTCTCTCTTAAAAAATTTAAATCTATCATGGTCAGTCCAAAGCAAATAATGTGAATAAAATTTATAAATAAGCTTAATGATAAAATAAAAAGCTTTAATTTGCAAAATCCTTAAATAAAGAATTAAATGGTTTAATTCATTTTCAATATATAATTTTCAGGCAACAAAAAGGGCCATCTTGGATGACCCTTTGAGATTACTTTATATTGACCAGAAAATTTATTTCATAGTCTTAACTAGATCTCTTAAATTCTTACCTGCTTTGAATCGAGGAACATGAACTTCTGGAAGATCGATTCTTTCTTTAGTTGCAGGATTGATGCCTTTTCTAGCAGGTCTTAAAGAAACCCACCAAACACCAAAGCCTGTCAAAGAAACTTTGTCACCTTTTTTCAAGATACGTTCTATAATCCTTGTAAAAGATTCTAAAACTCTTGAAATATCTTTTTTGCTGAAAGTGGTTTCTTCACTTAAAGCATTTATCAATTCGCTCTTGTTCATTTAAGAACTCCTTATGTAATTGATTGGTTAAACACTGCTCTTCAAAACACTCTACCTTTTTGGGCTTACACTAAATTTTGTTTAAATATAGTAAAAATAAGATATTCTTGTCAAATTTAAAACCAGCACTTTGATTATTCTTTTTTTTTGGCAAGAATTTACAGCCGAAAAATCATTTTTGTTTGCAAATAAAATTTTTATTGTTTAATTTTTAGAAATACAAATTTTTTAGCGCTGGAGATAATATGTTTATAGATACTCATTGTCATCTAAATCTTATAATAAAAAAAGATGCCAACATCCCTATAACAAACGACATGCTCGAACTTTCCAAAAAATTAGTCAAAGAAGCTAAAAGTAAGAATGTAAACTTTATCATAAACACTGGAACAAATCTGATAGAAAGCTTAAACAGCGTCAAAATCGCACAAACAAACCCAGAAGTTTTTGCTGCTGTAGGCATTCATCCAAATGACATCACAGATAATTGGAAAAAAGAATTGGAAGAAATAAAAAAATTATTAATAAACAAAGAACAAAATAAAATTGTAGCAATTGGGGAATGCGGCCTTGATTATTATTGGCCAGGGTTTAATAAACAAACACAAAAAGATGTTTTTAGATCTCAACTAGAACTCGCTCTAAAACATAATTTAGGCCTAACTATTCACAACAGATCTTCTGAAGATGAAATGGCTGAACTTTTACAAGAATATAAAAACGATGGTCTATTTGGCGCAATGCATTGCTTTAATTTAGATAAAAATTATGCGGACATATATATGTCCATTGGTTTCCATTTGGGTGTTGCAGGCCCTATTTCTTATCCAAAAAATGAAATTACTCGTGAAGCTATAAAAAACATTTCTCTTGATAAATTAGTGCTAGAGACAGATGCCCCATTCCTACCACCCCAAGAACTAAGAGGAACAGTAAATCTTCCACAAAATGTAGTGATTGTTGCTGCATTTTTAGCCGAACTAAAAAATGTACCTATTGAAGATGTTGAAAAAATAACAACGCAGAATGCCACAAAAATCTTTAACCTACCAGCTTAAAGGAACTTAATGATCAATTCTATTCTGATTTCATTTGGAATTTATTTTATAACTTTATTTTTAATTGGGATGTTTTCAAGTTTTAAAAAGCGCCCTCAATCTGATCAAGATTTTTTTCTTGGGGGTAGGTCTCTAGGTCCAATTGCAACAGCAATAGCAGCACAAGCTAGTGAAATGAGCATCTGGTTGTTTTTAGCATTACCTGGAACAATTTATTTAAATGGCTTATTTGAAAGTTGGTTGGCGGTAAGTCTTGTTATATTTATGTTTTTAAATTGGCAAATCATAGCACCAAGACTAAGAAATCAAACAGAAGCCCTTTCTTGCATAACACTTCCCTCTTTTTTAGCAAAAAAAACCAATGACACATCAAAAACAATTAATCTGATTGGTGGATTATTTTCTCTATTCTTTCTAACCATATATATAACAGCGGGACTTACTGGGCTAGGATACCTTTTCAAAGAAGTTTTCAATTTAAACTTTGCAATCGGATCGGCAATCGCATTAATCATAGTATTAACATATACAGTTATAGGTGGATTCCTTGCTGCTGCCGCAGGCAACTTATTTCAAGGCCTATTTCTTCTTTCAACATTAATTATAGCAACCATTTGTGCTTATTGGTTCGCACCTAATATGCATTTAGGATTACAGGAACTTTCTTCCAATTTATTTTCAAAAAACAAACGTTTTATCGATTTTTTAATTATTTTTTTTAGTTGGGGAATTGGTTATTTTGGACAACCTCAAATTTTATTAAATTTCATGGGTATCAAGGATCCTAAAAATTTAAATTATGCTAAATGGATAGGTACTGCATGGCAGATCACTGCTTTAAGTGCTGCCATATTAATCGGATTTATGGGCAAATTTTATTTCCCAATTGTTGAAAATCATGAAATGATTTTTGTTTTAATTGTACGACAAATCTTCCCTACCATTCTAACAGGCTTCATGTTTTGTGGAATAATGGCTGCAACACTTGCTTCTATGAATGGTCAAATAATGGCCGCAACATCTTCATTTATAGAAGATATTTTTAAAAGTATTTTTCTAAATTATAAAAATTTAAACTTATTAATGCTTTCAAGAATTACAATGATTATAATCACCCTCATTGCTCTTGGTCTTTCGCAAATAATTAATCTTTCTATTTTAGAAATTGTAAAGTTTGCATGGTCTGGCTTAGGAGCAACGTTCGGCCCAATAATTTTATTCAGCTTATTTAGTAATAAGATTAACCGTAATTCTGTAATTTTAGGGATGCTAATGGGTGGTGTAATAACTATTCTACTACCAATCTTCTATCCAGAAAAATCGGCTTTAATTTATGGATTTATTTTAAGTTCATTAGTAATATCAAAAAACATAATACCTAAACGTATCCCCTAAGCCCTAAACAACCCTTTAAAACCCATATCCAACCAGATATGAGAGATAATACCTACAAAGAAAAAAAGGGCGTCAAAAAAGAAAATCGATACAAACCCTGGTGCATACAATTTGACAATAAATAAAGAAAATAAGAGAAGCAGACTCAAAAACCACATTCTATGAAAAACACCCCGATGACCAACAACAAGCGGAATAAGACCTGCTATTCCTAACCATGCAAGGAAAAGCATATTTCCGTTATAAAGTAAAAACAAAGAAAGACCAAATAAAATTCTATAAAAAATTTTTTGGCCTTTACTTTTAATATCAACATCGGGAAATAGTGACCCAACCAAACAAACGGCTAACCATTCAAAACTGGTACATATCGATGGGCTAAAACCACTTAACAAATAACGCATAGCAGTATAAACAACAACACCACCAACCAAATGACCTTTATAACCAGGCACACTCTTCCTTTATTTAGTAGAAGCTAATTTCATTATTTTTGTATTTGGATAATAAAAACTTAAAATACTTTCAAAATCATAACCATCATCAACCATCTTTTTTGCACCCCACTGGCAAAGCCCAATGTGATGGCCGAGGCCTTTTCCTTTAAAAATATATTTTTTACCAGAACACTGAGAACTAAAACAAAAACTTTTTACATTACCCAACAATTTATAAAACTTTTTTCCCGTCATAACAAATGTGTGATGTTTTGAATCTTTAATCTGAATTTCCTGAACAGTATCTGCCTTATCTCGTTTAGTAATTTTAAAATTCACAAGATTAGCTAAATCTGGAAACACTTTTCGCAACTCACTGGCCAAATCATTTTTACTCATTTCAAACTGCCAATTAAAAACCTTAAACCCCTTGCAATACTGGCATGCATGCTCCCTTTTAAGATATGGTGCCTTCTCAAAATCCAATCCTTGAAGCTTAGATGGAATTACGCCACCACAGCAAGCATCAAACATTGCTAAAATTGGCTTACCTTTATGAGATAAAATAAGCCCCTTGGTTTCATCGATAGCTTTTTTTTCTACTTTTTTTAAAGCAGCTTCTTTTCCCTGAAACCCATACATATTATATCTTTGATGAAAATTATCATCTTTAATGTGATAAAATTTTTTATTTTTTTTAGATTCCAAAACTTTTGAAACAACATAACTACGAGAAGCAATTGCCTGAACCTTATTCATCTCCAATGGCCAGCCTGGCCAAACTTCAGAACACAAAACAGCATACAAATAATCCTCAAGATCCAGCTCATTAATCAAATAACTTTTTTCTTTATCTTTCACAAAGAAAAATCCACCTTGATAATTTTTTGTTCCTAACGCAATTCCGTCAGACAAAGAATAAATCTTAACGCTATCACGCAAAAATTTCTTTCCATCAAAAAACAAAGTTCCTTTATTCCATTTAACAAAAATCTTTTTTTGTTTTAGATAAACTTTTTTTGCAACATCATCAGGATCGATCAAAATAAAACCTTGATCCGCAGACAACTCCCAACATTTATTTTCTTTATTAGATATTTCATCAAGCAAAACTCGGACATTAAATTTAAAATCTTTAACATCTTTTTCGCCATCGATATTACCTGAGCCCAAGGCACTAAAAAAAATTAGAAAAAAAAATGATTTGAAAAAAAAAGACTTATTCATATTTAGAAAAAAATTCTACAAATGTGGTTGGCAAAGTTACTTTTTTATCAATTCCTGCATTGGCCAACTTGTCAGCCACTGTATTATTTTCACGCAAAACATGTGTAAAATCATGTTTTATATCATGCAATAATTCTCGAGCACATTTATGTAATTTTTGAAGATCTTGATTTGAAACTTTATACTCACCCTTCATTTGTTTAACGAGTAATAAAGAATCGGAAATAATCAACAATGCATCGCCTGGTTGCATTTCTTTTTTAGCTATAAAAGCTCCAATCAATAAGGCCATATATTCAGCCTGATTATTTGTTTTAACACCAAGATAAAAACCTCTTTTAAAAGCGGGCTCTTCACCCTTTAAAAGATAAACCCCCGCACCTGCTGGCCCGGGGTTATTTCTTGCGGCACCATCGATGTATAATTTCCAAACACTTTTATGAATTTGTGGTTTTGGATCTGGCAATCCAGAGAAAAGATTTAATTGAGCCATTAATCACCAACTCCCATAACTTCTGGTAAATACAAAAATCTGTAGCAATCTTTACACTGCAATAATTTACGATGCCTCAAAGCAATCATATCTTGATTTAAAACTTGATAAAAACAAGCCGTACAACAACCATTTTCAACGGGCACTACGGGATTTTGAACCTTGCTCTGCATCAAAACATACTTTTCAATCCACTCTTGCGGAACAGCATCAACCAACTCATTACGTTGTTTTTCCATTCCTGCCAATTCTTCGTGGACCATTTCAATTTCTTGCTTTATTACTTCTTCTTGCTTGTCTAATTCTTGCATTTTTATCTCGAAATCAATTTTTTTCTTTTCAAAATCTTTTTCTACAAAATCAAGATTTTCCCATGCTCGAACCAAAATACTTTCAAAATCATGTTGAGTTCGCTTAATAGTCTCAACTTCATTTTTAATTGAACGATATTCTTTCTGATTACTTACAAGATCCACGCGTTCTTTTTTATGTTTTAATTGTTCTTCCAAATCAAGCATCTCGCGTTCTTTAACATCCACAAACTTTCTTGCGTCATGTCGAGCTTTTTCAGCCCCTTCAAGTTCTAATTTCAATAAATCCTTACCGCGAATAATTTCTTTCAATTTCATTTTTGTTTTTTCAAGAAGGGATTGTTTGTGAAAGAAGTTGCGATCAAACTCTACAAGTTTGATAAAAGAATGGAAAGGAAACTGCTGAGTCATAGGATATCCTTCCGAAAAAAACAATGAGCCTTAAAATACTGGTGGGCCTACCAGGACTTGAACCTGGGACCTTTCGGTTATGAGCCGACTGCTCTGACCAACTGAGCTATAGGCCCTTCCAGAAATTTTTTGGCGCTCTCGCGTTTCAAATATTTAGATTGAAATTAATATTAAACTAAATCTCTTCAGTTGTGAAGCGAAAATTAGCCTATTTTAACTAAAAAATCTCTCAATCTACAACTATATCCCCATTCATTGTCATACCAACCAACCAATTTGATCATATTTCCTTGGGTTTGCGTCAACAAAGCATCGATCACAACTGAATGACTATTACCTATATAATCCGAAGAAACCAAAGGTTCTCTAGAAACGCCTAAAATACCTTTTAAAGCATTACTATGAGCCGCTTCCTCAAATTTTTTATTAATAGCGTCAACAGAAAATTGCTGATCAGTATAAACAACCAAATCAATCAAAGAAGAATCAACTACCGGAACACGAAGGGCACAACCCTGAAGAACATCGCCAAGTTCTGGCATAATTTTTGGAACCATTTTAGTGGCGCCTGTTGTTGTTGGAATTAAATTAATAGCTGCAGCCCTTGCTCTGCGCAAGTCATCATTTTCTTTATCAATCAACACTTGAGTATTAGTATAAGCATGCACGGTTGTCATAAAACCACATTGAATTTTACAAAATTGAGATAAAACTTTTACAGTTGGCATCAATGCATTTGTAGTACAACTTCCCATAGAAACAATTTTATGTTTTTTAGAATCATAAGCAGATTCATTTACACCAAGAACAATCGCAACATCTTCATCTTTAGCTGGTGCAGAAATTAATACTCGCTTAGCCCCAGCCTGAATATGCTTTTCAGCATTTTTTCTTTCTGTAAAAAAACCTGAACATTCAACCACCCAGTCAATGCCTAAATCACCCCAAGGCAAAGCTGCAGGATCTTTTTCCGTAAAAACTTTAATTTTTCGATCGCCAACAATCAAAAAATCTCCATGCATGACAACTTTTTCTTTTAACTCTCCCATAACGCTATCATGTTTAAATAAAAAAGCAGCATGCTCTAAATCTGCCGGCCCGATATTTATTGCAACCAAATTAATTTTTTGATCGGCGATGGTATCAGAAATTATCGTACGTAAAAATGTTTTACCAATTCTGCCAAAACCATTAATAGCTATTTTAATCATTTACAAACTCCCTCTTTATTCTTTGTTCAAAAAACCTCTCACTCGTTTTAAAATTTCTTTTTCTTCTTCAGGCTCTAAAACAGGTAACTCTAATAATAAGGGAATATTCTGCAACAAAGGATTTTGAATAATTTTATTTAAACACTCATATCCAAGTTCACCAAGCCCTAATCCACAATGTTTATCTATTTTTGAACCACGCGCTTCAAAGGTGTCATTCAAATGAATAAGCGCAATTTTTGAAATTCCAATATTTTTTTTAACTTCCCGCAAGAAATTAGAAAAACCTTCATCAGAAAGCAAGTCATAGCCATAAACGTGTGCATGCGCCGTGTCCAAACAGACCTCAATTTTTTCTGGGTATTTTATATGTTCAAAAATCAACTTAAAATCAGAAATTTCACCGCCCAAATTTTCTGAACCATGCGCAATATTTTCTAAAACAATTTTAATTGAATCTAAATTCTTTAAAATTGGATTAAGACGACGCGCAAACAACTTTGCAGCTTCTTCCTTGGAGGCAGACCCTTTAAATGATCCTGGATGAAGAATCAGGTGCGTAAAGCCTAATTTTTCAGCGGCATTAATCTCTTTTTCCAACATCCTGGTACCAGAACGAAGTTTTTTCGCCAAATTAACCCAATAAGAACAATGAGCGTACCTTCTGTTAAATTTTTCACTCAATTTATTAAAAAGCACAATATCCTTTTGGCAAGGCGATGCAATTTTTCCTGTTGTCTGACAAGTAATAAAACACTGAAAAGAATTTAAATCTAATTTTTCTGCTTGTTCTGGAACATCTAAGATTCGATCATTCCAACGAATATGCAACCCTACTTTCTTCAACACAACCTTTATATCTCAATATTTTTTGTCAAAAAACTTTCTTCAAAATATGGTTTTATACAATTTACAAAATCATTTTTAACTTTTTCAAGACCTTCTTGCGAAACAGATTCAAATCGCAGGCAAATAACAGATTGTGTGTTAGAAGCTCTTAATAAACCAGAGCCATAATTACAATTTGCTTTGATGCCATCAATTAACAACAATTCAACATCTTCTCGAATTGCAAAAGCTCCCGTTACATCATCAACAATTTTTTGTTTTTGTTCTTCAAGACATTCAATTCTAAACTCTTTTGAACAAATCATCTTAGGAAATTCTTCAAGCAGCAAATCTAATGATTTGTGAGTGCTATGCAATATCTCTAATAACCGCATCATCGCATAAATGCCGTCATCATAACCAAAATATCTATCGTTAAAAAAGAAATGACAACTTAACTCACCCCCAAAATGAGCACCTATCTCTTTCATCTTATTTTTAATTAATGAATGTCCAGATGGTGCAACATCCGATTTTATTCCCAAACGACTCAAGTAAATCGAAAGAGCCGATGAACATTTAATATCATATACAACTTTAAAATTACGCCTGTTAATTGATGCATATTTAGAAAAAACACCCATTAACTTATCACCCGGTACTAATTCACCCGTTTTTGTCAATGGAGCCATACGGTCAGCATCACCATCAAATCCAATTGCTAAATCAAAACCTTCTTGCAAAAGAACTTTTTTAGCGTCAGCCATATTTTCTTCAACTGTTGGGTCGGCTTCATGGTTTGGATAAGATCCATCTATCTCTGCAAATAAAACTTTTGTATTTTTCCAACCCATTTTTTCTATCAACTTGGGCATAACAATACCAGCGACAGCATTTCCACAATCAAACAAAATCTTTAAATCTAAGCCTTTTAAATGCTTAAAATTTGCAACCATCCAATTGATATAAACATCTGTGACACTTTTTTCACAATATTCACCTTTTTCAAAGGCCTCAATTCGATTTTTTTCATAAAAACATTTTTTTATTTCTTGAATCTGAGTCCCCCAAATGGAATGATCTCCTAAACGAATTTTTATTCCATTGTATTCAGCAGGATTATGTGATGCAGTGATCATCAATCCAGCATCAACATCAAAACAAGTAAATGAAAAATAAAGTAATGGCGATGGACATAGTCCTAAAAAAACAACATCTAAGCCACTATCTACCAAAGCACTACAAAGATGTTTTTTAATAATGGGGGAATGATCTCTACCATCCATACCAACAACAATTCGTTGCACACTTGGTGATTGTTGTTTTAAATAAAAAGCTATTGCACAACCCAAATCATAAACTTGATCCAAGTCAATTTCACTTCCAATCTTACCGCGAATATCATACTGCTTAAAAACATGATCTTTCATCTGCAACTCCTAAAGAAAAACAAGACATGCGATAAGGTTTATTAAATATTATAAGAAGTTGCAACTTAAAAATTGATTTTTATTAAGCTGACACACAAAAAGAGGTCCGTTTATGGACCTCTTTTTGAATAAATATTTAACAAAATTATTTTTTATCAGAACCAACTTTTGGTTTAACCAAAGCATTCAATTCTTCAAATACATCCGCAGCTTCACGAGAAGCTTCTAAATGAATCACATTCAGACCAAGCTCACAAAAAGATTTAAGCAAAGCTTCTTCTTGCGCAGAGTATTCAGCCAATCTTTTTTTAACGGTCTCAACCGAATCGTCAACTCGTTTAATTAATGGACCTGAACAATTATCACAAATCATTTCAACCTTGGGGGCCTGAGAACCACAAACGGAATAAACTTGTTGGCACTTACCATTTTTACAAACTAATCGACCACATGCACGATTTACAAGACATTCTTCTGATGCTTCAAAATGAATAACCTTAGTCTTATTCAAATTTCCAGATTTTTTCATGTACTCATATAAAGATTGAGCCTGAATAGCTGTTCTTGGATAACCATCCAAAATCACAGATTTATCTTCTAAACAAATACTAATAAGCCATTCATTAACCATTTTAGAAACAATCTCATCTGAAACTAAACCACCAGATTTAATTATCGATTCTATTTCTTTACCGATATCACTACCTCTTGAAATATGATCTCTGAAAAGATTACCCGTAGAAAGTTGAACAAAATTAAACTTTTCCACAAACAATTTGGACATTGTTCCTTTTCCACAACACGGTGCACCGACAAATATTAAATATGTTTTTGAATCTTCGTTCACTTTAATTTCCTTTGGTTCATAATTAGGGACATTCAAAATTTCATTAGAAACATTCAAGACTTTTTCTGTTTCAATCGACTTAATCAAACTACAACTTAATAATAAAACCAAAGGTAATTTTACAAAACCTTTCACAATTACTCCTAAAAATAAAAATTTAGACATGCGATAAGGTGTATTAAATATTTTAAAAAGATGCAACTTAAAATTTTATTTATAATTAAATGAAAAAAAGAGGCCCATAAAGAGGACCTCTCAATTCAACTATTTTTTAAAATTTAACCACGATTGGCCTTCCAATACGCAGTCAATTTAGGAAACATTTCTCTCAATTCAACACGAGCCGCTTTTGCCCATAAATTTAGGCATCACCTATCTTTTCAGCCACAACCCACGGATCCAAAGGAGATGATTCAACCTTCCACCAAACATCTTTTGGCATTTTATGTTTTGTCAAATACGGAAGCCAAGAAAAACGATTATACCAAACGCCATCGTAATGCCTTAAAGTCTGCGCAATCAAACCAAAATCACGATCTTTCTGCAGCTGACCAAGCAAAATCAGCCCTATATAATTAACATAAATATTATTTTCAGCCAAGAACTGAGTATTAGATTTATAATCATTTCTAAATGTTGCCAAAATTATAGGGTCATTTTTTTCACTCAAACCTTGTAAAAAACCCTTATAAAACCAGTTATTATTAATTAAAACCATATAAACGGCAAACTTTGCTTTAGGAAGTTTTTTTCGTACATGTTTTTTAATTTTTTCGGCAATATTTTTCGATTGTGTTTGTAAAAAATTATAATATGAATTAAACATTTTATATTTACGTAAAAAATTAACTCTTTGCGCAACTGTCTTTAAATTTCTTCCCACAAAAATTTTTAAGTTCTGGCCCCAAAATAAATTCCAACTAAAATCAGAAAAATCCATTTTATCAGAATACATAGAAGCTTGATTCTGCGCATGATACATTTCTAGATCAAAAAATACACCTGAAATTTGAACCTTTTCATCAAAGACTTTATTCCACATATCCATAAATTTATCAAATGGATCTAAAAACTCTTGCTTCCAATAATTATCAAAATCTAGTGGATTTGGAATTTTATCAAATCGTCTACCAAAAATATCAACCACACAGGTAACTGGCTTTATCCTACCAAAGTTACTCGTCAATTCTGTACCTAAAAAAATTTTCGGCATCTCTTTTTTTGATTTTGCACATAACATATATAATTTATCAAAAATCTTTTTTGCTATTTCAAATATTTTTTCTGTTTGATTCTGCCTTTCAGAAATTTTACTAAAATACAGTTCCGGATTAAATCTAATCCATAATAAATTAAGATTCGCCTTAAAAATCAATTCTGCGGCCGCTTCTTCCACTCCGTCAAGATTATCTAAATCCATCCATCCACATTTTATTTTTTGATAATCAAAAAAGTCCAAGCCTTTTTCTGCCAAAATATTTAAATTCAAGAAAAGATAACAATAAAATATTATTTTCGCCTTCATTTACAAACCCCCATTTTTTTTACAAAACTCTCCTATATAAACATAACAAACATAAAAAACATAAAGCAATAGATTCAAAAAAATCGCATTACATAAACTCATTACAAATGTTAAACTAAACTTTTTGAACAGCTAAAAAAAAGGACTATTTATGATTCCAATAAAACTTCAACTTAAAAACTTTTTAAGCTATGGCTCAGAGATACAAACTATAAATTTTGAAAATTATCCACTTATTTGCCTTTCTGGAAAAAATGGTCACGGAAAATCTGCCCTACTTGATGGAATTACTTGGGCTATTTGGGGACAAGCTAGAAAAACAGGTGCAACTGTAAAACCGGATCAAGGACTTTTAAGGCTTGGGCAGACCCAGATGATGGCGAGTTTAGACTTTGAATTCAATAAGCAGATTTACAGAGTCAAACGAGAGTTTTTCAAAACATACGGCAAACCCGTTCAAAATTTAGATTTTGCCCTAATACAAAGCGATGGCACGTCAAAATCTTTATCTGAAAAAAATATACGTTCCACTCAAGAAATTATTGAAAAAACACTAGGTCTTGATTACGAAACCTTCAGCAACTCGGCTTTTATACGACAGGGCAATTCAAATGAATTTTCCAAAAAATCTCCAAAGGATCGCAAAGAAGTCTTATCAAATATTCTTGGACTTAATAAATTCGAAAAAATTCGACTTCTTGCCGCTGAAAAAATTCGTAATCTAAAAACTAAAATATCAGGAATCGAACAAGTTCAAGAACATTTAAAACAAGAAGCAGAAAAAAAAGGGCTAGTTGAATCTCAAACCAAAGAAATCAAACAATTCATCAAAGAAATCTTGGAACAAGAAACAGATATCGAAAAAGAACTAAAAAAAATTCAAAGCAAAGAAAATGAACTCAATCAAAAACAACAAATCAAAAAACAATGGCTTGAAAAAAAGGAAAACAATTTAAAATTAAAACAAGAACTTGAAAGAAAACTACTAAATACAATATCTTTATGGAAAAACACACATAAAAAATTACTTCAACAACCTAATTTAAATAAACTTGAACAACAAAAACATGAGGCCAACAAACATTTAAACTTATTGCAGCAACAATTGCAGAAAAACCTAGAATCAAAAGAATCTCTGTTAGGTCTGAAAGAACAGGAAAACAAACTAATATCTGAATTAAATGCTGAATACACAAAAAAAACACAAACAAAAGAGATGGAACTTGAAAAGAACAAAGATCAAATAACCTTTATACAAAAAAGAATCGCTGAGGAAGACAAGTTAGTTGCCGAATTTGAAAAAAATTACCTAGAAATTACAAATCAAATAAAACAACTTTCCAAAGACCTTATTTTTTATGAGGGGTGTTTAAAAAAACGAGAAATCCAAGAAAGAACATTAGAAAAAGGCAAAAACCATTATCAAAAATGGATAACTCAAGCAAATCTACATCAGTCTGAACTTAAAGAAATAACCCTTCGCAAAACAGTCGCTCACGACCTAACTAATCCATGTTGCCCTCTGTGCGAACAAAATCTTTCTCTTTCGCGTAAAAAATTCCTAGCTACAAAGTTGGAAAAACAAGAACAAGCAACTTTACATAAATTTAATCGTCTAAAAACTTTGATTCCTAAACTCAAAGAAAAACTAATCGCAGACCATGAACTATTTAAAGAACTCAAAGAACAAGAAGAAAAACAAAGAGAACTTAAAGCTAAAATTAAAAATCTTGCTGAAAAGCAAACTGAACTTTCTGCATCTTTAGCCAAACAACAAGAACTAAAATTAAAACAACAGCTAGAAATCCAAAAACATGAAAAGGAACAAATAAGCCTCACAGAAGAATTTAAGACTCTTGAGCACACTCAATTACTCGCTCTTCAAAAAAATAACACCTTGAGCGAAATTAGAGCCAAAATAATTGAATTTCAGACTCAACTTGAGGCTTCAAAATACAATTCTCAAGAACATAAAAAAATACAAGAGCAACTCGAAAGGCTTGAAGAGGAAATTCGATTTTGCGTAAACATCCAGACTGAAGAAGCTCTGCAACAACAAAGAAAAGAAACCATCCATGAATATTGCATAGCTCTAAGAAATCAAAAAATAAATTTATTAAAGTCAGAAGTTGAGCTTAAAACTGTTGATACATTAGATTTGGATCTAGAACAAACCTTGCAAAACAAAAATGATCATCTAGAAAAGCAACGCGAAACACAAAAAACAAAAGAAGCAAGCCTCAAAAGGCTTGCTAGTTTAGAAACTCTCAAAGAAAAAATCACAGAATCTGAAAAAAAACATTTTGAACAAGAAAAAGAAAAAAACAAAATTTATGAAGAAGCCCAAGAACTTTCGGCAATTTATCAGGCCATGAGCAAAGATGGAATTCAAGCTTTGTTAATAGAAGACGCTCTTCCAGAAATAGAACAAGAAGCTAATTTAATTTTAGGCAAACTAACCAATAATCAGGCGCAGATTTTTATTGAATCGTTAAAAGATCTAAAAAGCGGTGGTGTCAAAGAGACTCTAGATATTAATATTTCCGATAACATGGGTATTCGACCGTACGAAATGTTCTCTGGCGGTGAAGCCTTCCGAATAGATTTTGCCCTTAGAGTGGCTATCTCTAAATTATTAGCCCGAAGATCCGGCACCTGCCTGCAAACATTAATAATCGATGAAGGTTTTGGATCTCAAGATGAAGAAGGGTTAAATTTAATAATGGAAGCCATCCACAGAATTCAAGAAGATTTTTCCAAAATTATTGTAGTTTCTCATCTGCACAGCATGAAAGATCACTTTCCCGCCCACTTTTTAATTGAAAAAGGTCTAGGCGGAAGCTCCGTTCGAATTCTTGAGCAAAGTTAAAAAAAACTCTCTTGAACAAGTCAAACAATAAAAAAGCCACCGAAATTAATCAATGGCTTTTTGTTAGATTTCTAACATCTACAAAATACGTGGCTATTTTACCTTTTAGAATTTTGCGGGGAATGTGGAAATCTGTTTCAATTTTAAAAAGAGGGGGTAGACCCAGAGCGGATCTACCCTAAGATTAAGTTGACTTATTTTCTTCTACGAACAGGAGCTGCTTGTTTTACAGGAGCTTTTTTAACTTCTTTACTTAAGATGTGAAGTTTTCTCAAGCCAGATTTGGTTTTACCCATTGTCCAGTTGTAAGAAGCTTTTGTAGCCTTCTTAACTTTACCAAACAAACCTAGCTTGTAAGTTGCGTAAGCTATAGCTGTAGGAACAACTACTGCAGCAGTTACAATACCTGTTCTGCTGTAACCATTTCTGCTTATCCAAAGGTTCCTTATTGCAACCTTACCAAAAGTAGTATCACCTTTAGCACATGCTAAATCAGCAAAACTTTTTTGACCGTCAAAAGAGGCAATGTTTTCTTCTGAACCGTAAAACTCATTAAGAGCTTCGTGAAAGCCAGCCATAGTATTTAATTCTGCCATCTCAGGCGTGATTGTTTCGCTAGCATTTAAACCAGCTACTGACATTAATGATATTAATAATAGGTTCTTTTTCATGAGAACACCTCCAATAAATGGGTTATTAAAAACGATACTTACCACGTATCTAAGGTATAGATTAAACTATGAGGCAACTTCCTCAATGGGGCCAAGTTTTTACCAATTATTATTGACTCTCTGAAAATATCAAAGCATACCTCTTGATCTTTTGCTTCAAATACTAAATATGAACTTCAAAAAAGAATTAAAGCTTTTATTCTAAACCACTTACTCAATCATGGAATTGAAGTTTGGAGCAGCCTCCTTAATTTCAATTAGTCAAGTCCCGAAATGAGTAGCAAAAAATTAACACTAATTGAAAAAACACAAAGCTATAAAAAAACAAGCTAAAAAACCAATAAAACATACTGTTTAACAGTTTTTTCAACCAATAGATCAACCTTACTATCAACTTAATGCTAAATTAAATATTAAAAAAGCATCCTAAACAGACTTGATTTATATCGATTACAACTCATTCAAGGCATATTTTAACAATAACCCTTGAATTCATTGGCTCAAATTCGCCAATATTTTCTAAATGATCTAAAAAATCTTCACCGAATGGATAAAAATAAATAAAAAAACTGGCCCCAGGCAATTAAGCCCAGAGCCAAGTAAATGGAGATTAATGAACATTTTTAAATTATTTTATTCTCTTATTTTTTATTAGATAAAACCTTTTTCATTGCAGTATGAGCACCAGAACTAAATGGACTAATTTTTTCACCTGCACCCATATATGGTGAAGAAGCTAAATTAGAATAATCCATATTCTCCATCCAATGCTTTTGTTCGCCCGCAGAAAGTCCTTTAAACTTGTTCCATAACCAAGTACTACCTATAATTGCAGCACCACTCAATGTTGCTACGGTGGCAATGCAAGCTGCAGCACCAACAGCTAATCCACCAAAAATACCCGTGGTTTTTATTTTGTTTTCTTTTGCATAACTTATTCCAGAATTTACAGCGTTAACGGCAGAGCCAAATGTTTTTGACACACCTTTAAACCCTTTAACAGCACCAACATAGTCGTTCAATGATTTATTACTTTCAATCAATTGGCTCATAGAATCTTGAACCTTTATTTTGCCTGCCTTAGAAAAAAGCCCCTCATCTGAACCAAGTGTTTGCTTAATAATATGAATTAAATTTTCTGTATCAATAACTAACTGGTGATAATCAGCCTTAGGATTTATTGTTTGTTCTTCGATCTCTTTTTTGGCTTTATCAATTAATTGATTAAATTCTTTTATAATCTTATTAAAAACAAGACCAATTTTTTGATAAGAATGAACCTTATCTTTAACATCAACATCTATTTTAAAATCTTTGGCTAAATCTGTTAATACATCCCATGCTTTATCTTTATATGACATATCACATTCAGGGTCCAAACCGTCTTTTTTAATCAATTCATAAAAACATGTTAATTTTTCCAACGAACTAGAAATATGTTCACCATTTTTTGACCAAAAGATACTCATTTTCCGACCAACTTTTACCAATTCAGCGACGTTTTTAGCCAAATCGTAAACTTCTTCATCTGACATATTCTGTTTTTTAACTTCATCAGCTAATAATCCAGTAAATTTCAACACGGATTTGGTCTTTTTTAAATCTTCAATGGTATCTGCACCTAACACGTTACCGATGGCAGATTCAACCTTTTGATTAACCCAACTCGATTTTTTAGTATGCTTCGATGATAAATTTTGAGCATCTTGATCCACATTAACTTTGCTTGAATCGACGTCAGTAGACGAAGCCTTATCTTCGTTGGAAACCGAATTAATAGATAATCCCTCTTTCAAAGATTTATCGCCATCTTCTTTACCCATAATTGTGCTACCCAAATTGCTCAAATAAGAATAAGAGCCAGAAACTCCACTTTTAACAGCGCCATATACACCAGAAGTACCATTTTTTACGGAACACCAAGCAGATGCCCATAAATTTGATTGATCATTCAAAGCAGAGACATCCAATGTTTTTCCAGACGGTCCTGTTAAATCAGGATTAGATAAAACACTGATATTAGAATCTATTTTCAAATTTTCCAATTCTGCTGGTTCTTGAACTGTGTCAAAAAAATCATCATCACTACTATCGCTAAGATCATCTTCATAACCATCATTAACGTTAATTGCACCATTCAAATCACTCAAAAAAGAATAAGTGCCAGAAACACCATTTTTAACAGTGCCATAAACACCAGAGGTGCCATTTTTTACGGAACCCCAGGCAGAAGCCCATAAAGATGAGCAAGTAGAATCATAACCATATAAGAGTAAAAAGAATGCGAATGCATACTTAATGTATTTCATAATAACCTCCAAATACATATAATCTAAACCATTTGATTATATTCTACCCAAAACCTTAATTATAACAACCACCCCTCTAAAAACATTTACAGATAGGCATTTTCTTTAAAACGACGCCCCGAGAAGATTCAAAACAAGCCTCTAAAGCTTCAATATGAATAAAAAACCTTAAACTCATTGATTTTTAGGTACAAAAAAGCCGCCAGATAAGTTCTGGCGGCTTTTTTAAAGCTTAATTCTAATAAGATTAGGCTAGCTTACACCCACTCTAGTCTTGCCATGGTGGCAGTATCACTCTTTCTTTGTCCCATAGGGATAATTCGAGTATAACCACCTGGTCTTTCGACATATTTAGGTGCAATTTCCACAAAAAGCTTGTCCAAAGCTTCCTTTTTATAAGGAAGAATAGAAAGAGCTCTTCTTCTATGGCTAAACTCGTTGCCTTGTCTTGCAATTGTAACAAGTTTTTCAACCAAACGTTTAACTTCTTTGATGTTTGTCTTGGTTGTAACTAAATGGCCATATTCAATTAAGTGAATTGCCTGATTTCTCAAGTAAGCTCTTCTATAAGAGCTTTTCATATTAAGTTTTTTCTTACCAATTTGATGCTTCATGATTGAACCTTCAACTAACTGCGTTTCTTTTCATTTGCTAACCGTCTACGCTCTCTGTCTTCAAGCAATTTCTGAACATTTTCTTCTTTAATGTCCATACCGAATGCAAGACCGAACGCCTTCATACTATCTTTCACTTCATTAAGGGACTTGCGACCAAAATTCTTGATTTTCAAACTATCTTCATCAGATAGGTTTACAAGATCAATAATTCTCTTAATTCCAGCATTAATCAAGCAATTATGCGCCCTAACAGAAAGTTCTAATTCATCTATAGGCTTCAAAAGAAGATCTACAGGCACACCTTTCAATCCAAATTCTTCTGCATCCAAAGGTGTATCTTCTTCTTCTTCTTCAGGAGACTTAGAGATTTCGTTGAAAGGAATTTCTGCACTAGCTAAGAAATGTTCAAGTTGAGTTCTTAATACAGACACAGCATAATAAAGAACATCTAGTGGATTTTCTGAACCATTTGTTTCTATGATAAGAATCAATTTATCATAATCAATTTCTTTACCAACACGTGTTTTTTCCACGTCAAAACTTACTCTTCGTACAGGAGAAAACATAGCATCTAAGTAAATGCGACCATCTTCTTGCAAAGGTTTATCTACAGGCCATTTAGCAGCTTGATAACCTCTTCCTGGCTCTACAAAAAACTCTACTTCAAGTTTTCCACCTGGAGAAACATGTGCTATTACATCATCTAAATTAATCAATTCTAAGTTTTCATCAGCCTTGATATCACTAACCTTTACAACAGATTCACCTTCTACTGAAAGAGTCATCTTGCCAGGTTTGCCATCTTTGCTTTTTACTACAATCGACTTAATATTTAAAATCAATTGAGTAGCATCTTCCACGACACCCTCAATAGAGGAAAACTCGTTATTGATACCACTTACAACAATTGAAGTAACCGCTGATCCCTCAATGCCTCCAAGCAAAATTCTTCGAATAGCATTACCAAAAGTAACACCAAAACCAGATTCCAACGGTTGAGCAACCAACTCCCCGTAAGTTTCTGTTATGTTTTTTTTATTCCAACTTAATTTCGGAATAATCAATGGTCTATATTCTCTCTTATTATCCATTTAGTCTCCTGATATAGATAAAACAACCCCTAAACAAAACCAATATCCCAGCACTATTTAGAATATAATTCAACAATTAAGTGCTCTTCAATTGGAGCCTGAATATCAGCCCTTATAGGATTCCTTAAGATTCGTCCCTTGCGATCTTTTTTATCTAGTTCAAGCCAATCAGGAACCTTAATACCAATATTCAATCTTTTATCTATTACATTTTCTAAAAAGCCTTTTTTCTCCAAAACATTATTCACTAAAGAAATTTCGTCATTTGGTTTAACCAAATAGGATGGAGAATAAACTTTTTTACCGTTCACTAAAATGTGCCCATGTACAACAACCTGTCTAGCTTGAGGTCTTGTTGTTGTAAGCTTCAAACGGTAAACAACATTATCCAAACGTCTTTCCAGTAAGCTCAAAAGAACTTCACCTGGAGCTCCTGGTGTTCTAACGGCCTTATCAAAAAAGCGTTTGAACTGTTTTTCCAAAAGTCCGTACATTTGCTTTACTTTTTGCTTTTCAGCAAGCTGTTTGCCGTATTCGGACATTTTTGGAGCTCGTTTGGTAGGAGCCGTTGTCTTGTTTTCTTCTTTATTTGCGATTTTTCCCTTTACGGGTACTTTGCCCTTCATAGTATCCTTACCAAATCATTCAAAATTAAACTTAAACTCTACGTTTTTTAGGCGGTCTGCATCCATTGTGAGGCAGAGGAGTAACATCTCTTATAACCGAAACATTAACGCCTTGACCCATAACAGCTCTGACTACAGAGTCTCTAGCTGAACCTGGACCTTGCAAATTTACTTCTACACTTTTAACGCCCATATCAACCATTTCTTTGGCAACTTTTACGCCAATCTGGGTTGCTACGAAAGGGGTACTTTTTCTTGAACCTTTATAGCCCAAAGCCCCTGCGCTACCAGATAAAACAACATCGCCATCCATAGTACTAACTGTCACCAAAGTGTTGTTGAATGTAGATTTAACATGCACTATGGCTGAATCTAATTGTCTTTTTGTTTTCTTAGACTTCTTTTTGTAAGCCATCACGACCTTCTATACTTTAATGAAACTTAACTATTTCTTGGTTACTTTTTTCTTAAGAGCAATAGCGCCACCGGCCTTCTTAGGACCTTTTCTGGTTCTAGCATTGTTCTTAGTATTTTGCCCTCTTACCGGCAAACCTTTTTTGTGTCTCAAGCCACGGTAAGAACCGATTTCTTGTAGACGCTTTATATTCATAGTGACTTCTTTTCTAAGGTCGCCCTCAACTTTATAGCCACTAGTAATTTCCTTCTGAATAAGCGCAACTTGCTCATCAGTAAGGTCTTTAACCCTAATATCAAAATTGATATTAAGTTTGGTTAAAATATCTTGAGATGTCTTTAAACCAATGCCATAAACATATGTAAGACCATACTCAATTCTTTTTTTGAAAGGTAATTCGACACCTTCAATTCTTGCCATATACGAAGATCCTCTTCAATCTAGTTAATATAAACTAACCTTGTCTCTGCTTGTGCTTTGGATTTTTTTTACAAAGAACCCGAACAACACCCGATCTTTTTACGATCGTGCAGTAGTTACAAATTTTCTTTACAGATGTTCTAACCTTCATAGTTATTCCCTCGAAACGTTAACTAATTCTTGTAACGCAAAACAATTCTACCTCTATTCAAATCATAAGGAGACATCTCAACTGCAACTTTATCCCCTGGCAAAATTCTTATATAAAACATTCGCATTTTGCCTGATACATGCGCCAAGATTGTGTGTCCCCCTTCTAGCTCAACTCTAAACATGGCATTTGGTAAAGTTTCCTTAACCACACCATCCATTTTTATTGTTTCACTTTTTTTATCATTCATACAACTCTCTAGCTTCCAAATCTTGTTAAAATCATAGGACCAGACTCCGTAATAGCAACCGTATCTTCAACATGGGCCGCTAAACTCTTATCTTTTGTCTTAACTGTCCAACCATCTTTATCCACGAACACTTCATAGCGACCTTGGGTAATCATAGGTTCGATAGCTAAAGTCATACCAACTCTTAAAATTGGTCCTTTTCCCGCCTCGCCAAAATTCACTACCTCCGGATCTTCATGCAATTGTTTTCCAATACCGTGTCCAGCAAAATCTCTAACAACATTAAAGCCTGCTGCCTCGACTTCTTGCTGAATAGCATTCGAAATATCAGACAACCTATTTCCAGGAATAGCTTTGGCTATGCCTTTATCAAGAGCTGATTTCGCAACGGCTATTAATCTAATAGCTTCTTGCGAACCTTTGCCAATAATAAAGCTTCTTGCCATATCCGCACAATAACCTTTCAAAGAAACACATATGTCGATAGATACGATGTTTCCGTCCTGTAAAATTCGATTTACTGAAGGAATCCCATGAACAACTTCGTCATCAATTGATATACAAGTTATATGTTTATATCCCATATATCCTTTTGATCTGGAGATCAACTCCCGCTTTTTTAATTCAACTTCAACAAGCTTTTCTATATCCAAAGTTGTCATACCAACTGCCAACTTTGTTTCAATAATCTCAAAGATCTCTGCTAGACGCATTCCAGCCTGATGCATTTTTTGTATAGCCTGTTTATTCTTGATGACTATCACTATTCCTAAGCCCCTATAATTTTCTTTAAATTAGCAAAAACAACATCTACATCATTTTCTGCAGCCAGAGAAAATGTAAACATTCCAAGCTCATTAAAACAATTTAATAAACCCGATTCATGCTTATAATAAGTTTTTATCCGGTCTTCAACGGTACTTAAAGTATCGTCTAAACGCTTAATCAACTGACCCGAACAAATATCACATATCATTTCAATCTTAGGAGCCATCTTACCTTCAATAGAATAAACCTGTTGGCACTCACTATTTTTACAAACTAAGCGACCACAGGCTCGTTTCATAAGACATTCTTCTGAAACCTGAAAATGTATAATTTTAACAGAATTCATTTCATCAGAACTACTTAAAAAATCATAAAAGTCTCTTGCTTGAGGAACCGTTCTTGGATAACCATCCAAAATTACGGAAGTACAATTACTTGCATTAACTTCAAGCCACGCTTTAACCATTTCAGTAATAAGCTCATTGGAAATAAGTTTACCAGATTTCAAAGCAAAATCTATTTCTTTGCCAATATCACTACCTATTTCTATGTGATGTCTACAAAGATTTCCAGTAGAAAGCTGGGTAAAACCCAGCTTTTCTACGCATAATCTAGAAATTGTGCCCTTGCCACAGCATGGCGGACCTATAAATATTAACAATGAACCCTTTAAATTCACCTTGTTGCCCTGCCTTTTAACCGGCCTGAAGACAAAAAGCCCTCATATCTATGTTCCAATAAATAGGATTCAACTTGAGCAGAAAAGTCCAATGCTACACCAACAACGATAAGCAACGATGTTCCTGCAAAAGGCAATGGTAATCCAAAATAAACGTTAATAATAGTTGGTACAACAGCTAAAGCACCCAAATAAATGGCCCCAACCAAACCAACTCTTGTAAGAATATAATCAAAAAAATCAGCCGTTTGCTTACCTGGTCTAACCCCAGGTATAAAACCACCACTCTTTTTCATATCTTCTGATAATTTATTTGGATCAAAAATCAATGCTGTATAAAAGAACGCAAAGAAAATAATCAATAAAAATGTTATTACCAAGTTTAAAGGTTGACCATATCCAACGGAGACAGCAAGCCATTTCAAACTAGTAAATTTAGTAGCAAAGTAACTTAAAAGCGCCAAGGGCACGTTAAGTACTGTACCCGCAAAAATCACCGGCATAACACCAGATGGATTAATTTTGAAGGGTATATAGGTACTTTGACCGCCATACACTCTATTTCCAACAACCCGTCTTGCATATTGAACAGGAATCTTGCGTTCCCCTTTTTCCAAAAATACAATACAAGCTGTAATGGCAACAAATATCGCAGGAACCAAAATTAATATCAAAGGAGATTGTCCCAATCCAAAAACTTGATGCCAAATAGAGAACACAGCATTAGGAAATCTCGCAACAATACCTGCAAAAATCAACATTGAACTTCCGTTACCTATACCAAATGCTGTTATTTGTTCACCAAGCCACATCACAAACATGGATCCCGCAGCCAATGACAATAAAGTCATAATGGTAAAACCGATACCCGGATTCAAAACAACGCCCATAGCATGCAAACTACCAAGATACATAGATCCCTGAAGTATCGACAAACCTAATGTTAGATATCTTGTATATTGCTCAATTTTCCGTCTACCATAAGCACCTTCTTTTTGAAGTTGCTCCAGTTCAGGAATGGCTAATGTCAAAAACTGCATAGCTATAGAAGCTGTAATGTAAGGCCCGATGCCCAACGCAAACAATGCACCTTTGTCCAAAGCACCTGCCGTCATTGTATTCATAAAACCTAATGCACCGCCAATCCAAGATGATTTTTGAGCTATTTGCTGTGCTAAAGCGGCAACATCTATACCTACTATAGGAATAAAATCGCCTAATCTGTACAGAATCAATACACCCAAAGTGAAAGCAAGCTTCTTGGTTAGCTCTGGGATTGCAAAGATATTTTTGAAGTTCCTTACTACCAACATGGGATTATTTCTCCTTGGTTAATATTACCTCACCACCGGACTTCTGAATCGCATCAATAGCAGATTTACTAAAAGCATCCGCTTCAATGCTCAATTTCTTTGTTAGTTCTCCCCCTCCAAGAACTTTCAACAAAATATCTCGATTTCCTTTGAGGTATCCCTTTTCCCTCAAAATCTCTTTATTAACTTGTTCGCCATTCTCAAAAGAATCACTCAAAAGTTGTAAGTTAACAATGGCAATTTCTTTTTGGAATCTTGTATTGTTAAAACCTACTTTTGGAAGTCTTCTATGTAAAGGCATTTGTCCGCCTTCAAAATAAGAAGCAATTGGCGCACCTGAACGAGCCTTTTGGCCTTTATTACCTTTTCCAGAAGTACCGCCTCGGCTTCCGCCACGACCAACTCTTTTTCTATTTTTTCCTGAAGGAGTTAGATTATTAAGTGTCAACATATTATTTACCCTTGATAACTTCTTCTATAGTTTTATCTCTTAACTTTGCTATATGACTTGCAGAACGAAGTTTTGCAAGAGCATTCAAGGTCGCTTTAACAACGTTAATTCTATTACTAGAACCCAAAGATTTTGCAAGAACATCTTTAATTCCTACAACATCCATAATTGCACGCATAGCTCCGCCGGCAATAACACCTGTACCTTTAGAGGCAGATCTCATTATAACTTTGCTTGCACCATGAGAACCTTCTACAGGATAAGGAATTGTTTCACCTCTTAATGAGACTGTAATCATGTTTTTGCGAGCTTTATTGGTAGCCTTAGTAATAGCAGCAGAAACTTCTTTTCCCTTGCCTAAAGCAACGCCTATTTTGCCTTCACCGTCACCAGTAACAACTAACGCAGAAAAAGAAAACCTTTTTCCACCTTTCGTAACTTTTGTGACTCTAGCAACGTTAACTACGTTGTCTATGAAAGCATCTTTTTTTACTTCTTTTGTCATTATTTTAATACCTTAAAAAGTCTTAAATTTTTAATCCGCCAGCTCTCAAACCTTCAGCTAAAGCCTTAACTCTGCCGCCATAAAGAAAGGCGCCTCTGTCAAAGCATGCTGCGTTAATATTTTTTTCTGCTGCGCGTTTTGCAAGTTCCAAACCAACAGCATGAGCTTTCGCTTTTTTATCACCAGTCAAGTTTTTCAATTCCAATGTTGAACAACTAACCAATGTAGCTTGCGCTTTGTCATCAATAATTTGAGCATAAATATTACTCAAACTTCTGAAGACAGAGACTCTAGGTAGGCCTGTACCCTTAACCTTAGAACGCACTCTGTTAACTCTTCTTGCAACTCTTTTTTTAATTTTACTTATAATAGACATCTTAAACCCCTTTATTAAGCAGACTTGGCTTTACCAGATTTGCGGATTATTGTTTCTGCATCTAACTTAACACCTGTACCCTTATAAGGTTCTGGTGGTCTTAGAGCTCGAACTGAACTGCAAACCAAACCTAGTTGAGCTTTATCAGATGACTTAAATGTCAACATCTGACCACTTTTATCAACATCTAATGTAACACCTTTAGGTAAATCCATATCAATTTTATGGCTAAAACCTAATGTGAACACAACTTTGCTTCCTGTAACCTGAGCCTTAAAACCCAAACCATTAATTTTGACTTTTTTTTCAAAACCAGCGTCAACACCTTTAATAGCATTTGAAAGAAGAGCTCTATGCATTCCCCAAATTCTATTGGTATCGTTAGTTACATTAACTGGTGAAATCAATAATTTTGTTGCACCATCAAGCTTAACGCTTAAATTTTCTGGCAAAGTATACACACCAGAGCCAAGCTTACCTTTATAGTGGATTTCTTGACCCTTAATTTCTACTTTTGTACCGCCTAAAGATATAGGTCTTCTTCCTATTTTTGACATAACAACCTCCTTACCAAACCGTACAGACGACTTCGCCGCCTATAGAAAGTTTCTTAGCAGTCTTGTCTGTCATAATACCTTTATTTGTTGATACTATAGAAATACCCAAGCCACCAATAACAGGTTTAAGACTTGTTGAATTTCTGTAACAACGACAACCAGGCGTACTTACTCTTGTAATTTCATGAACCACGGATTCACCATCAACATACTTCAAGAATACTTTTATTTTTTTTATAGCAGGCTTATCTCCAGACAAAGAAAAGTCTCTAATAAAACCTTCTTCCTTTAAAAGCTTGCAAAGTTCTTCTTTAAATTTAGAATACGGCGCTTCAACTGTTAATTTTGAAGCCATAATTCCGTTTCTAATGATGGTCAAAAAATTTCCGATTGTATCTATTGACATAGCTCTTTTCCTCTTAGAAATTTAATTACCAACTGGTCTTCTTAACACCAGGAAGTAATCCAACCAAGGCATTTTTTCTGAAACACATACGACACATCTTAAACATCGACATGTAACCACGAGGTCTACCGCACAATTGGCAGCGATTTCTAACCCTGGTAGAAAACTTTGGTTCTCTTTTTGATTTTTCTATTAATGCTTTCCTTGCCATCTATTCCCCAATGACCTTATGCAGTTTTATTTTCTTTACGAAATGGCATTCCAAAACCTTTCAACAATTCATATGCAGCTTCATCAGTTTTAGCTGTTGTATTTATTGTTATATTAAGGCCAAATACCTTCTCACCTACACCGAAATCAACTTCAGGGAAAATAATCCATTCCCTTATGCCAAGATTCAAGTTTCCTGCGCGATCAAAACTTCTTTTAACACCTTGAAAATCTCGTTCTGCTGGCAAAGCCAAATTAATTAAACGATCTAAGAATTCATACATCTTAGACTTTCTCAAAGTAACCATCGCGCCTATGGACATACCTTCTCTCAATTTAAAACCTGCAATAGATTTCTTTGCTATTGTTTTAACTGGAGCTTGACCGGCAATTTTACCCAAAACATCAACTATATCATTAAGAACTTTGGAGTCACTAATTGCACTTTTGCAACCAACGTTCAATACTATTTTGGATATTTTAGGAACTTCCATGAAGTTCAAACCTAATTCTTTTTTCAAGTTAGGTCGGATTTGGGAGTTGTATAATTCTTCTAATCTTGTTTTTTTCATCGAATATCCTCAACCATCAAATCACTTTTTTACAACGATTGCAGACTCTTGCTCTTTTTCCATTATCAAGAGTTTGAGAGTTTACTCTGCAACCTTTTTTGCAGAAAGGACATACAGGAAGAACCTTAGACATTTCAATAAGAGTTTCAACTTCTTTAATACCTGAAACTTCACCTTGTCGTTTGGCTTTTACATGTTTTGTAACGATTCCCAAACCTTTTACAAGAACTTTATCCTTGATGTCAGAAACGTTCAAAACGCTGCCTTCTTTTCCTTTATCCTTACCCGCAATGATAACAACTGTATCGTTTTTTTTAATACGCATCATATTTCACAGCCCTTGTTACAAAACTTCTGGGGCAAGAGAGATAATCTTAGAGAAACCCTTTGCTCTAAGCTCTCTCGCTATAGGTCCAAACATACGTGAACCAATAGGAGACTTATCTTCCTTGACAATAACAGCCGCATTATCGCCAAATCTAATGTATCCACCATCATCTCTTCTAGATTCTTTTCTGGTTCTAACAATCACTGCTGTTACAACCTGACCTTTTTTAACAGCTCCGCCTGGTATGGCAGATTTTACGGCGCACTTAATTAAATCACCTAAAAAGGCATATCGTTTTCTTGTACTGCCTATAACATGAATACACTGCAACGCCTTGGCGCCAGAGTTATCAGCTACAACTAAATAAGTCTGTTTTTGTATCATCTTAAACCTTCACTTCAACCTGATTAAGCTTGAGACTTAATAACTTTTTCTAAATACATAAATTTAGATTTAGAAACTGGTCGACCTTCATATATATCAACAATATTACCTACTTCGGCCACATTGTTCTCGTCATGAACTTTGTAGTTCTTTGCAACCCTCACAATTTTTTCTAGGCGAGGATGTTTAAAAGATCTTTCCACTTCGACAACAGCGGTTTTATCCATTTTATTGGAAATAACCTTGCCTCGCAAAAGCTTTTTTTTATTTTTTTCTATAACCATAAGCTACCTTCTGTAAGAAATCACAATTTAACCTAATGTTATTTAGCAGCTTTTTGCTGCAAAAAGGTTAATACTCTGGCCAAATTCTTTTTATTTTTTTTAAATAAAGAAGTATCTTTTACCTGACCAGTTGTAATACCCAGCGTTAAACTGAATATTTCTCGCCTTAACTCAGATGCTTTTTTTACAAGCTCTTCAGTATTCAGCTTTTTAAATTCTTCTTTTTGTTTTTGTACTATCATTGTTCTTTTTTCACAAATTTGGTTTTTATTGGAAGCTTGTAGGAAACTAATTTCATAAGCTCTTTTGCTCTTTCTTCAGCAACCCCTGCAATCTCACAAATAATACGACCTCTCTTAACAACCGCAACCCAAAACTCTGGATTCCCCTTACCTTTACCCATACGAGTTTCAGCAGGTTTTTTAGAAACAGGTTTATCTGGGAAAACCCGGATAAAATAACTTCCCTCTTTCCTGACTCCACGAGACAGAGTAACACGCATTGCTTCTATTTGCTGCGCTGTCATCCAAACCGGGTCCGCAGCTTCTAAGCCATACTCTCCAAAATAGACGGTTCTACAGCCCTTTGAAAGACCCTTCATGGTGCCTCTCTGAACCTTCCTGTGTTTTACTTTCTTTGGCATTAACATAGCGTTCGTCCACCGTTATTTAATCTTTACAAAATCACCACGACACAACCAGACCTTAACGCCAATTACACCAAAAGTTGTTTTTGCTTCTGCTGTACCATAATCAACGTCAGAGCGAAGTGTATGAAGAGGTACTGAACCTGTTCTTATCCACTCGGATCTAGCTATTTCAGCCCCACCAATACGACCTGCGCAACAAATTTTAATTCCCTTTGCACCTGCTCGCATTGCCGATATGGAAGCTTTCTTCATAACCTTCTTAAAACTAGCTCTTTTTTCTAATTGGTCAGCGATACTCTTCGCCACAAGAGTAGCATCTAATTCAGGTTTTTTCACTTCTTGTACTGAAATATCAATAACCTTTCGACCTAATTCTTTTGCTAGATCTCTTTTAAGGTTTTCAATCTCTTGACCCTTTTTGCCTATAACGACACCGGGTCTTCCAGAATGAACAATAACTTTAACATTATCACCAGATTTTTCAATCTCTACAGAAGCTATATCAGCCTTGCTAAGAACTTGATCTAGAAATTTTCTAATTTTTAAATCTTCTAAGACGCTATCAGCATAAGACTTCTTAGCAAACCAACGAGCAGACCAGTCTTTATAAACGCCTAATCTAAATCCTACTGGATTAACCTTTTGTCCCACTATCAAACCTCTTTGGTTTCTAAAATTATACTCATATGACTCAATCTCTTGCGCTGAATACGAGGGCGTCCTCTTGACCCAGCTTTAAAATATTTAAAAATAGGTCCTTGATCCACTCTAATTTCTTTTACTAAGAGATTTTCAATTTCAACACTATTCAAGAATTTAGCGTTAGCTACAGCTGATTCCAACATTTTTTCCATTGGAATAACTCTTTTAACTGGATAAGTCTTTAACCAATTAAGAGCGTATGTAGCATTTTTACCCCGAACTACATCTGCTAAAGGACGTAACTTATACGGGGAAAATCTAACGTTTTTAACTTTGGCAGTAAACTGCATAAACAACCTCTAAACTATTAAAAAACGAATCCGTTTTATTTATTACCACTATGTTGCTTAAATGTTCTAGTTGGGGCAAATTCACCCAAATAATGCCCAACCATATTTTCAGTGATAAAAACTGAAATAAATTTTTTGCCGTTATGAACAGCAATTGTCAATCCAACAAAGTCTGGCAAAACCATACTGCGTCTGGACCAAGTTTTTATCGCTTCTTTTTTGGAACTTTGTTTTATTTTTTCAACTTTTTTTAAAAGTGAATCATCAACAAAAGGTCCTTTTTTTGCAGATCTTGTCATTCTTAACTCCGACTATGCGTTACTTTCTTCGTTTTACAATTAATGGGTTCTTGCGTTTTCTAGTTCTTGTACCCTTACATCCTTTACCCCAAGGAGATACAGGGTGGGAACCAGACTTAGAACGACCTTCACCACCACCATGTGGGTGATCAACAGGGTTCATAGCCATACCACGAACAGATGATCTAAATCCTCTATTTCTTGTACGACCGGCCTTACCCCAAACAATATTCTTAAAATCCGCATTACCCAAAACACCAATAGTAGCCCAACAATCTAAAGGCACCATTCTGGTTTCACCAGATGGCATCTTTAACGATGCATAGCTTTCATCCTTGGCAAGCAACTGAATAGAAGTACCAGCACTACGTGCTAATTTACCACCAGATCCAGGTCTTATCTCAACGTTATGAATTGTAAAGCCGACAGGTATACTCCTTAAAGGCATACAATTACCCACATGAGCTTCGATATTTTGTCCCGCTATAACAGTTTGGCCAACCTTTAAGTCTGAAGGAATTAAAATATATCGCTTCACACCATTTTCATAATTTACCAAACCTATTCTAACGTTTCTACTTGGATCATATTCAATGGAAACAAGTTTACCAGGAATGTCTCGAACACTCCTCATAAAATCCACAACACGATATTTTTTTAATGCACCGCCGCCACGATGCCTTACTGTAATTCTACCATATGCATTTCTTCCACCACTCTTGCGCATCCCTTTTACAAGGCTCTTTTCTGGTGTTGTTGTTGTAATATCTTTAGAATCTAGAAAAGATTGAAAGCGCAAAGAAGAATTGGTAGGTTTTCTTTTAACTATAGCCATATTTTCCTCTAATTATCCTTGCTGTGAATCGTTTGATTTACTCTCTACAGAATTCAATCCTATATTAGGAGCATTAAAAATGTCCAAAGAGTAACCTTCTTTCAAAGTCACGATAGCTCTCTTAACTGTCTTTCCCGTTACAGGCCTGCGCCCAACCATACGATTTTTGCCTTTTCGAACCATTATACGAACATTATCGACTTTAACATCAAATAATTTTTCAATGGCTTCAGCAACCATAGGCTTATTAGCAGCAGGATGAACATTCAAAACCAATTTTTTCAAATTTTGATTGATCTTATAAGCCTTATCAGACAAAACAGGGCCTTTAATCACATTGTAAATTGTTAGATCCATTTTGAAACCATCCCTTTAAATGCCTCACTATCTTTGCCTAAGCAAATCCAGTATTCACTGTCAGACAATTCGAAAGCATTAGCTTGATCAAAATACATGATTCTAACGCTTGGAATATTAGAAAAAGAAGCATATGTTAACATATCTTCGATAGGAAGAAATAAATTAATTTTTTTATTATCTAGGCCACAAGCTTTTAAAGCTTTAAAAGCTGAAGATGTTTTTGGAACATCTGAGTCTAAAGACCAATCCAATGCTGCTACTTTTTTATTTTGTAAAAAAAGCCAAAACAAATTGTTTAAAACTTGTTTTTTAATTTTTTTCGAAATAGCTAGTGTTCTAACTCTAGGTTGAGGACCAAAAATAACACCCCCACCTCTCCACAAAGGAGAACGAGCTGTACCAGCTCTAGCACGACCTGTTCCCTTTTGAGCCCAAGGTTTTTTACCGGATAAGGAAACTTCTGATCTATCTTTACAGCCAACAGTTCCTTGTCGACTATTTTGCATCAAAACTCTAATCCAATCCGCAAAAGCAGTTGAATTTAAGCCTTTTTTTTCAATATTGAAATCTTTATCAGAAAACAACTTTAGACGATTCGTTTCTACTGTCTTTTTTGTGTTTTGTGCAACCATGATTACCTACACTTTCTAACAAAAACTACAGAACCTGTTTTTCCAGGAACTGAACCTTTTACGAACACAACGTTCTTCTCAGGTTCGACTCTCACCACTTCCAAGTTTCTCATCGTTTGTCTTTGACAGCCCATGTGTCCAGCCATTCGTTTACCTTTTATAACCTTGCCACAGGCACAAAGAAAACCGATAGAACCCGGTCTACGCTTGAACATACTTCCGTGTGCAGATGGACCACCAGTAAAATTATGTCTTTTCATAACACCAGCAAAACCACGACCTATTGTTTCTCCAGAAACATCAACCTTTATACCAAGGTCCAATATTTTTGTGAAATCAATAGATTTACCCACTTTAATATCTTCTACCAAATTATCTAATCTAACCTCTCTAACATGTCCAAAAAACGTTTTTTTGTCTTTTAGCCAATTAGGAGTGAATGATTGACCAGAAAATCTTTTTCTTAGACAACCAAACTGGACCGCATTATACCCATCCATCTTTTCGGATTTTATCGCAGTCACTAACCAGTCAGAAACATCTATAGCTGTTGCTGGGACAACTTTATCGTTCACGAACAACTGCGTCATTCCGACCTTTTTACCCCAGAGTCCCTTAACCATTCTTACCTTTCACTAGCCTATTTAATCTCTACATCAACCCCGGAGGAGATGTTCAATCTCATCAACGCATCCATTGTTTGGTCCGAAGGAGCAACAATATCCAAAATACGTTTGTGAGTCGTTAACTCAAACTGTTCTCTTGATTTTTTATCAATATGAGGTGACCTTAGAACAGTAAAACACCTTTGTTTATTAGGTAGAGGAACAGGTCCGACAACATCGGAGCCTGTTCTTTTTGCAGTCATCACAATTTGCTTAACCGCTTTATCCAATAATTGATGATCATATGATCTAAGAGTCAAATGTATCTTTTGTTTTTTCATAAACTCTACCTGACTCGATTACTCTACAATTTCAGAAATAACGCCTGAACCAACTGTTCTACCGCCTTCACGGATAGAGAACTTAAGATCTTTTTCCATAGCAATTGGAGTGATCAAGTCAACGCTCAACGCAACGTTATCACCTGGCATAACCATTTCTCGTCCTTCTGGAAGAGTCACAACGCCAGTAACATCTGTTGTTCTAAAATAAAACTGAGGTCTATAGCCATTAAAGAATGGACTATGTCTTCCGCCTTCGTCTTTACTTAGAATATAAACTTCACACTTAAACTTCTTATGTGGTGTAACTGAACCAGGAGCTGCAACGACCATACCACGTTCAATGTCTTCTTTTTTAACACCACGAAGAAGAAGACCAGCGTTATCACCAGCTTGTCCGCTTTCCATAGATTTTTTAAACATTTCTACACCAGTAACAGTACTTTTTATCTTTGATCCAAAGCCAATAACTTCAACTTCGCTACCAATTTTAACAGTACCTCTTTCAATTCTACCTGTTGCAACAGTACCTCTACCGGAAATAGAGAATACACCTTCAACTGGCATCAAGAATGGTTTGTCAATATCTCTAACAGGTTCTGGTATATAATCATCAACCGCTTGCATCAAAGCTTTAATTTTTTCTTTGTATGCAGCATCGCCTTCCAAGGCTCTCAAAGCTGAACCCCTGATAAAAGGAATCTTTGCACCAGGGAAATCGTATTTGTTCAACAATTCACGAATTTCTTCTTCAACCATGTCTATCATTTCTACATCATCAACCATATCTTCTTTATTCAAGAAAACTACTAATGCTGGAACACCAACGTTTCTTGCCAATAAAATATGTTCTCTTGTTTGAGGCATAGCACCATCTGCAGCGGATACAACTAAAATTGCACCATCCATCTGTGCTGCACCAGTAATAAAGTTCTTAATGTAGTCAGCGTGACCAGGACAGTCAACGTGAGCATAGTGGCGCTTTGGAGTTTCATATTCAACGTGAGATGTTGAAATAGTAATACCACGAGCCTTTTCTTCTGGAGCGTTATCAATTTGATCAAAAGACTTAAAAACAGCTCCACCTTGTTCTGACAAAACTTTAGTAATCGCTGCAGTCAATGTTGTTTTACCATGGTCAACGTGACCGATAGTTCCTATATTTACGTGAGGTTTTTTCCTCTCATAAGTTGCGGCCATTTTTTCTCCTAGCTACTTATACTTATATTTAAACAATTATTTACCTGATACAATTTCTTCTTGAATACTCGAAGGTACTTCTCTATAGCATTCAAATTCCATAGAATAAGCGGCTCTTCCTTTAGTTGCAGAACGAAGATCTGTCGAGTAACCAAACATTTCTTTTAATGGAACTTCGGCCAAAACAACTTGTGCCCCACCCTTACCTTCCATACCGAGAATTCTTCCGCGTCTTGAGCTTAAATCACCCATAACGTCACCCATATACTCATCTGGTGTTTCCACTTCAACTTTCATTATAGGCTCAAGTATTACAGAGGATGCCTTAGACATACCTGATTTGAATGCCATACTTGATGCAACCTTAAATGCCAATTCAGACGAGTCAACATCGTGGTAAGAACCGTCAAATAAAGATGCTTTAAAGTCTACAACTGGATAGCCTCCCAATACACCTGTATTTTTTGCTTCCAAGAGACCCTTTTCAACAGCAGGAATATACTCTCTAGGAACAGTTCCACCAACAACTTTATTTTCAAAAATATAACCGGCACCTCTTTCCAAAGGCTCAAATCTAATCCAAACGTGACCATAGTTACCACGACCACCAGATTGTTTAATATACTTACCTTCAACTTCAACCATTTTTTGAATAGTTTCTTTGTAAGCAACTTGCAATCTACCTTGCTCTATATCTAACTTTTGTTCTCGTTTTAATCTATCAACTGCAACTTCTAAGTGTAATTCACCCATACCAGAAATCACGGTTTGACCAGTTTCTTCATCATATGTAAATCTAAAAGAAGGGTCTTCTTGTGCCATTTTTCTTAAAGCAACGATCATTTTTTCATAATCCGCCTTATTTTTTGGCTCAACAGAAGCAGAAATAACAGGTGCTGGAATATCAATCTTTTCCAACAAAATATTATCGCCTTCAACGCACAATGTATCACCGGTTGAAGAATCCTTTAATCCCACAACAGCGGCAATATCACCAGCTCTTACGCTGTCAATTTCTTCTCTTTTATTTGAATGCATTTTAACAAGTCTACTTACACGCTCTTTTTTACCTTTGGTGGAATTATAAATATATGAACCTGAGTTCAATTCACCTGAATAAACACGTATAAATGTTAAAACACCCACAAAAGGATCTGTCATAATTTTAAAAGCTAAAGCACAAAATGGTTCTTTAGGATCGGCATGACGAATAACAACCTTATCTGTGTTTGCATCTATGCCTTCAACAGGCGGAACTTCCAATGGAGACGGCAAATAATTAACAACGGCATCCAATAACAATTGAACACCTTTATTTTTGAAAGCACTTCCACAAAATACTGGAGTAACTTTTCGTTGAATCACACCTTTTCTCAAAGCCACCATAATTTCTTCATTTGATATAGCTTCTTCAGCAAGATATTTATCTGCCAATTTATCATCGAAATCGCAAGCCTTTTCAATAATATGATTTCGCATATTTACAACTTTGTCAGCATATTCAGCAGGAACAACTTCTTCTTTATAAGTAGCACCCATGTCTTCACTATCATAAACATACTTTTTATTAGCTAGAACATCGATGATAGCATAAAAATCTTCAGACTGGCCTACAGGAATTTGCATAGCGATAGCATTACCACGAAGTTTTTCATTAATTTCTTTAATTACTTTGAAATAATCCGCACCTATTCGATCCATCTTATTCACAAAAGCAATCGCTGGCACTTTGTATCTTGATGATTGGCGCCAAACAGTCTCAGACTGCGGTTGAACACCCCCAACAGCACAAAAAACGGCAACAACGCCGTCTAAAACACGCAAAGAACGTCCAACTTCAATTGTAAAATCAACGTGGCCAGGAGTATCAATAAGGTTTATTTGATGATCCTTCCAGAAACAAGTAGTTGCAGCGGAAGTAATAGTAATACCCCGCTCTTTTTCCTGTTCCATCCAGTCCATAGTTGCTTCACCTTCATGAACCTCACCTATCTTGTGAGACATACCGGTGTAAAACAAAATTCTTTCTGAAACGGTTGTTTTTCCTGCATCTATGTGCGCAGCAATACCAATATTTCTATAATCTTTTATAGGTACTTTTTTTGACATTTCACCTCTCCAAATTACCAGGCGTAGTGAGAGAACGCACGGTTCGACTCGGCCATTCTATGCATATCTTGTTTTTTCTTAATAGCATTACCACGACCTTCACTAGCTTCCAACAACTCGGCAGCCAAACGCTGTCCCATTGTTTTAGCAGAGCGACCCGCAGCAGCTGATATCAACCAACGCATAGCCAAAGCTTTTGCTCTGTCCTTAGGTACTTCACGAGGCACTTGATAAACACTGCCACCAACACGACGAGGACGAACCTCAACTGTTGGAACAACTTCAAAAAAAGCTTTATTGAATAGTTCAAGACCTCTTTCTTTTTCGCCACCAGCTTTTTTGGTTAGCGCTTCAAGAGCTTCATAAACAATATTTCTTGCAACGTTCTTTTTTCCACGAGACATAACAACATTGATAAACTTTTGAATCAATTCTGACCCATATAAAGAGTCAACGCCGATATCTCTTTTAAATCCTACCGATTTACGCCTAGGCATATTTTAAACCTTCCTAATTAACTATGTAGTCTTTGGTCTTTTAGCACCATACAACGATCTACTTTGCTTTCTATTTGCAACACCAGCTGTATCAAGCGCACCTCTAATAATGTGATACTTAACACCTGGTAAATCCTTTACCCTGCCGCCTCTTATCAATACAACAGAGTGTTCTTGCAAGTTATGACCTTCACCAGGAATATAAGCTGTTACTTCTACTCCGGTAGTCAATTTAACACGAGCAACCTTACGAAGCGCAGAGTTTGGCTTCTTTGGAGTTACTGTAAAAACTCTTGTACAAACACCTCTAACTTGAGGGCAACTTTTAAGAGCGGGGCTCTTTGTTTTTTCTTTGATTCGCTGTCTTGGCGAGCGAACAAGTTGATTTGTCGTAGGCATCTTTCCCCAAAAACCTTTGTTAATTAAATGATTAAACAATAAAAACTAGAAAAATTCTCAAACTTCAACGTAAAATAAGCACGGAAGAATATTAGCATTGTACAGTTTTCACATTTTTTTTCAAGAAGAAATGAAAAAATCTAACTGATAGACTAAAAAATTCTTTGTTGATACTATTTCACAATATTAACTAAATTTTAACAGATTCTTAAATAAAAGGAATACTTGAATGATCATCTTTCAAAACCTCTTTCTAGTAGTCAAATCCATCCTGTTTTTAGCCTTAGCCGTGTTTGGGGTTGGTTTCATCATTGGCTTCCATGAATTAGGTCATTTAATCTTCTGTAAAATATTTAAAGTTGCCGCTCCCACATACTCAATTGGCATGGGCCCAAAACTTCTAAATAAAAAAATTGGCACAACTAATTATATTCTCTCTGCAATACCTCTTGGGGGTTATGTTGAAATGGCCGGAGAAAAAAAAGATGTACCCAAGGGTGAACATTTATTTTCTTCCCGATCATACTACCAAAAAATTTGCATAATGGCCGGCGGCATCAGCTTTAACATTCTTTTTACATTTCTTTGTTTTTCATTTTTATACATGGTCGGAATTCCTAAACATCCAATTTTACACGATATAAAATTTGGAAACATAATTAAACAAGTTCTTCCAAAAACACCTGCTAGCCAAGCAGGAATTAAAAAAGGCGATCAAATATTACAAATAGGACGAGAAAAGATAGGCAACAATTTAATTGATATAATAGCCGCGCAACCCGATAAAGAAGTAACTCTTTATATCAAGCGTGGAGATGAAGAAATCACAATTCCTGTAAAACTTTCTTCCCAAAACATTGATGGTAAAAATATTGGCATCCTCGGTGTCCAGCCTGATTTAATTGATGAAAACACAATGAAACCCATGTCTATTTTTAAAGCTTTTGCTTGGGGAGCTCATTCAACATATAGAGCCCTAACGGCATACGGCGCATTAGTTAAAAATATGTTTCATAAAAAATCTATAGACAGCGTCGGTGGCCCCATAATGGTTTTCTCTCAAACAATGAAAAGTGCCGAAAAAGGCTGGCTATACTTCTTATTCATGCTCGCATTTTTAAGCGTAGGCCTAGCAGCACTAAACATACTACCTCTGCCAATTTTAGACGGCGGTCAAATACTAATCCTTTCAATAGAAGCAATCATTCGCCACAGCCTCTCTGAGGTCATAAAAGAATACATTTTTATAACTTCTTGGATTGGATTCTTGTTATTAACTATCTACATAACATTTAAAGATATTCTAAATATTTTTTGGTAAACACTAAATATTTCTTAAAAATAAGCAAAAAAAATAGGGCCCGCTTCATGGCCCTATTTTTCTTAGATCAATTAAATAAATTAACCGATCTGAGCTTTGTGTGGGTGCTCAGCACCTGTATAAACTTTTAATTTTGTTAAGATTTGCGCATTCAAATTATTTTTAGGAAGCATGCCCTTAACAGAATGCATAATTATTCTTGCTGGATCTTTTGCCATTACTTGCTTAGCGGTAAGTTCTTTTTTACCACCAATATAGCCCGAATTGCTAATATAGGTCTTTTGTTCCAGTTTGTCGCCACTCAAAAAAATCTTTTCTGCATTTATAACAACAACATAATCACCCGCATCAGCATGTGATGTATATTCTGGTTTATTTTTACCTCTTAAAATGTCCGCTATTTCAGTAGAAAGGCGGCCTAAAATCTTACCTGATGCATCAATCAAATGCCATTTGGGTGCTCTATCTTCTTTTCTAAGAAAGAAAGCTTTGTTCATATCCATCAAAAACCCTTAAAATTTAAACCACTAAAGTATAAAAACTATTTTTTACACTGAAAAATACGGGATGCAGATATTGTAAAGTAAAAAAAACCACTCGTCAAATTGAAAAAAATGAATTGTACAATTGCCTATAACCAAACAATGCTATAAGATAAGTTCCCATAAAACATTAAAATTTTTTATTAAACTTGTGAAAGGCTATGATGCAACTATCTTGGTATTCAATTATTCCTCCTATTGTCATTTTATTAATGGCTACATTTTCTAAAAAAATTATCCCTTCAATTATTGCTGGATGTATAATTGCATGCCTACTTACAACAGATTTTGATATATTTGAAGCTGCCAAACTTTTATTTGTAAGGTCCCATATATCTGCAGGAACATTGATGCTCTTTGGCTTTGTGTTTTTTGTAGGAATAATAATAGCTTTAATCAATGCCACAGGTGGAGCAACGGCATTTGCCAACTTAATCACAAAACGAATTAGATCTGCTCGCCAAGTAGAATCAACATCTTTTTTAATGGCCTTCATATTATTTATAGATGATTATTTAAGCACCGTGACAATGGGATATGTATTACAGCCTTTAACCGACAAATTTCGTATCCCAAGAGCAAAACTTGCTTTTTTAATTCACTCTTTAGGAAGCCCCGTCGTAGTAATGGCACCCATTTCCAGCTGGATCGCTATAATTACAAATCAATTAGAGGCTGCCGGTGTATCAAATAATCCAATATTTGCACCCAAATTTTTAGCAGACCAATTTTTTGTTTTTTTAAAAACAATCCCTTTCTTACTATATTCAATTTTAATTATTACATCAGCATGGATAATAGTTCGATTCAAACTTTCTTTTGGACCAATGGCAAAACAAGAGATTATCGCTTCAGAAACAGGTAATGTATTTGGAGGAAAATCACCTCATAAAATAGCTCATCATGAAACACAAAAAAAGAGTTCAATTTGGGATCTATTTATTCCAATAATAACTTTAGTCGCTGGTGTATTCATAGGCATTCCCTATACTGGTGGATTTTGGTTATTCGGTGGAAACAATTCATTAGTCCAGGCATTTACTAAATGTCCCGACATAGGACCAATTTTATTTACTAGCTCTCTTATTGCGCTCATTTTAGGTTTAATATTTGGATTATGGCAAAAAAAAGTTCATTTTTACTCATGGCCTTCTTTAATCAAAGAAGGTTATAACCTGATGTTTTCTGCTATATTAATAGTATTTACGGCAGGCATACTTGGTAGCATTCTAAAAAATGATCTACATACCGGACAGTATCTAAGCTATTTATTGGAACCAATTTTAAACATATCTTTCTTACCTGCAACTCTATTCTTAGTATCATTTTTGATTTCATTATCTATAGGCACGGCTTGGGGAACATTGGCCATCCTTATTCCAATCGCAATTCAAATGCTATCTCAAATGATGGGAATTACAGGAGCTATAGACTTAAATCAAGCGATTCTTCTTTGTCCAACTCTAGGGGCTGTTCTTTCTGGAGCCATAGCAGGCAACCAAATTTCACCAATCTCTGACACAACATTTTTAACAGTAGCCTGCACAGGTGTTTATAGAAACGACCACATAAACACACAATTATGGTATGCCCTTCCGGCAATTATCTTTGCTTTCTTAGGCTTTCTAATTATGCCGTCGGTGCTGATATATTCTTTTTGGAAAGGTATGCTATTAACCACAGGATTTTCTATCGGTTTATGCGTAATAACACTTTTTATACTCAATAGATTTTTCAAAAATTACAAATGAATATCAATGATCAACTTTTGTCCAAATCACTCAAACAAACACACCCATTTTTTGTAATTTGATAGTCATCTTCCAGCCGAATTCCAATTGACTCTTCTTTAATATACAAACCAGGTTCAATTGTTATCACATCGCCCTCAGAAAGAGCCTCATGGCTTGATCCTACATCATGAACATCAAGTCCCAAATAGTGACCTATACCATGCGTAAAATATTTTTCTAAACCATACTTTGCAAAAAATTGCATTGCTAAATGACTTAATGAATTTTCTGGAAATAAATTATTATTTAAATACATGCCCGGTTTTGCCAAACTTTCAATGTATTCTTTTGTATCTTGAACAACATTAAAAAGTTCTTTTTGCCGAGGCGTCATCTTTTCTGAAATCGCAAATGTTCGTGAAATGTCGGCACAATAATGATTAAATTCAGCACCAGCATCGATTAAAAGTAAATCTCCTGAACTCAATTCATCCAAATTTTTTGTATAATGTAAAATTGTTGCATTTTTTCCAGAAGCCGCAATTGTAGGGAAAGCTGACTGTGCGCCGAATGATGTAAAAATATATTCCATAGCAGCCTTGACTTCAGATTCTAAGCCACCAGGCCTAATTACCTCTTTAGCAGCATCAAATCCCATATGTGTAATTTCAATAGCTTTAATTATTGCCACCATTTCTGTTGCATCTTTTTTACGTCTCATCGAATAAATCAAAGAGGATATATCCCGAACCTTTTCACCCAATTCTGACAAAAAAGAAATCAACCTATTAAGTAAAAATTTTTGAACAAAATTACTTGATGCCAAATCAGGCAAAAGTGAAAAAAAAGGCAAACCTGAATTTTTGATAAATTCGATCAAGTGATTATATTCATCAACTGTAAAAAATGGATGAGCAACAATACCCTTATAAGAGTCACCAAGCAATTTAATTTCATCAACCCCAACTTTTTGCGGAGATTTCAAATCAATACATCCACTCATCCAGGCTTCTCTTTTTCCATCAAAATTTGGTATGAATAAAGTTGTATATCCATTTAAATCTACAATCAAAACAGCCCCGGGCTCATTGATTCCAGTGTAATAAAAAAACGAACTTTCTTGTGAAAATAAAGTTCGTTCGTTTTCTAAATTTGCAAATAAAATAATATTTCCATTTTTTACCTGATATTTTTCTTGAATCAGACTACCAAGTTTTTTTCTTCTATTTATATAATCCGGCTGTTCATAAATCATCATTAAACTCCTTTTGCAATTCATTCAAAATTAAAAAGGTCTTCTTTCTGATATAGCCTTATACACTGTCAATTTATCCATATACTCCAAAGAAGATCCAACAGGCACACCCTTGGCTAAACAAGAAATTTTAATATTGGAATTTTTTAAAAAACTAGCAACATATGAAGCCGTTGCTTCACCTTCTGGTGTTTGATTAGTAGCTAAAATAATTTCATCAATTCCCTGCTTACAGCGCAACTCTAAATAATTAATAGTCAAATCTTCTGGACCAATACCATCCAAAGGAGAAATCGCACCACCAAGAACATGATAAACACCTAAATATCCAGCTGTTTTTTCAATAGCTAAAAGATCCTGCCAAGTTTCTACAACACAAATTAAACGTTTATTTCTTCGGGCCGAAGAACAAATCGGACAACCTTTATCTTTTTCTTTCCAACAAAAACACTCGTTGCACTGTGCAACGCGACGTTTTACCTCAAGTAAACTCTGACAAAATGAATCAATTTTTTCACCATTATTTTTTAGAAAATAATCCGCCACGCGAAAAATATTTTTAGATGCAAGATATGGAACCTGCTGAAACAACTTTAAAAGCTGTTCAAGCGATGGAACATCCTTAAGCATTTTTAAACTTCTTTATAAATGATGTCTGTAAAACAGAGAATAAACCGGCTGCCACAAAGTAAAGTCCTATTCCTGATGAAATATTTGTAAAGAACGCAAATAAAATTAAACCAAACGCCAACGAACCCAATAATTGTTTTGGATCACGCTTGCCACTTGGGGGCGTTTGCATTAACAAAGGACCAAAACAAAACATCAAAGGTATAATATAATAAGGATCTCTCGAAGATAAATCCCCTATCCAAAGAAAGGGAGCTTGATACAATTCTACAGAGGAAGACAAAACCTTTTGAAGACCTATCAAAATAGGCAATTGCAACAACATAGTCTTCATATCCATACCGCCGCCCATCATTCCACTAAAACCATATTTTTGAAATAATTCCATTTGGGCTGCTGCCAATTTTTCCCTGTCATCCTTATATTTATTTTTAATATAAGCCAATTCCTTTTGATACTTACCCGCATCACCATTTTTAGCTGAACTAGTCCAAGCAAATGGGAAAGTAATTAATTTAACCAAAAACGCTATCGCTACTATTGCCCAACCATAATTACCCAAATATCCAACCAACCATTCAAGCAACCACAAAAAGAATCTAGCCAACCAAGCAAACCAACCAAAATTCATTAATCCAGCTAACTTTTTATCAACGGATTCAAGCGCGTGCACATCCTTTAAACCGAAATAAAAACTGATTGTCCAATCTCTTTTTTCCTCAATTTTTGAACTTTCCAAAATTGAAATCAAACCCTTGGGTGAATCGTCTCTCTTGAAATAGGCCCGATTTACAAATTTATCATTATCACCGAATACAACATGCGCAAAAAAATTATCATCAGTACCAAAAATAGTAGGCTTGAGCCACCATTTATTCAATTCAAGACTACTGCTACTGGATGAAACTCTTTCTATAGAACCTTTTTGATTACCACTAATTTCATTAATTGTGTCGGATTCCTCAATTGCTGCAAATTGTGGTGATTTAAAGAAAATTCTAGGACTTAAAGCAATTCCCTTTTTAGGTTCAAGGGAAACATTTAAATCAATCTTGTAAGAATCTTTAAAAATATCAAATCTTTTTTCTACAATAGCCTGATCTGTTGAAGCCTTATAAACAAGTGAAACTCGATCCGCAAGATCTTCTTTTTTCACTAACTCATAAACGTATGGAGTTTTTTCATCCAACGCCAACAAGAACGTTCTATTTTCTCTATCAAATTGAGATGGCATTACAATATTTTCCATAAGCCCAGGTTTGCCAGCAAGCTCTTTCTTGAAGCTCAATTCAACCAATGCGGCACCATGATTTGAAAATTTATATAAACCCAAATTTGTTTCAATAGAAGTTATAACTTCAGCCGCATTTAAACCTTTATCGTAAAAATCAACTTCTGTGTTAACAGAAACATTTTGAACGGCTCCTTCAGGCGCTACAAAACTACTGCCATCTTCGGCCTTAGAAGGGTCAATATGCGGTGATAAAAAATATTTTTGTACAAAATAGGTTGTTAGAAAAACAAATAAAAATGGCAAAAGATATTCTTTAAAATTCATCTTGCTTCCTTAAAAAATAAATTATTAAAATTTGAGACTTACGGCCAATAAGGATAACAGATAAAACTAAAGTTAGCTAGAAAGATGAACAAAGATAGATATTTTTGCAGCCATCAGAAAGTCGTTAAAGATAATTTTGCATAAAAATTACATTTATTTAAATTGTCACTTTACATTCGATTTAAAATAAGTTATAAAAATGTACGAGTGATAACAATTATACATACAATCCAAAAAGGGATCTAGTCTATGAAAATGCAAAAAAGACAATTTCGCATTGGAGAACTAGCAAATAGGTTAGAAGTAGAGAGGTTCGTCGTAAGGTTTTGGGAAAAAGAATTCGGCATTAAATCTACTAGATCAACAGGCCGCCAAAGATTTTACGAAGAAAGAGACTTAGAAAAGTTCATTATGATCAAATCTCTTTTATACGAAAAGGGCTTTACAATAGCTGGTGCAAAAAAACAACTGAAAAGTAAATTTTCTCAAGTTATGATTGCATCTCAAAAGACCACAATGGAAACAGCAAATGTTACCGAAGTAGTCAAAACCCCAGTAAACAAAGAACTTGAACAACTTAAGAATAAACATAAAGAAGAAGTCAAAGAACTTTCTGCAAAAATAATGACTCTCCAAAAAGAGTTAGTTAAAGTAAGAGACTTACTATAAGTTTCAACCTTAACAAAATTTAAGAGCGGGTTTTAAATCCGCTCTTTTTTTATATAATCCATTCAAAACAAGATTCCAATTTAATCAAAACTCCATGACTAAATATATGAAAAACTATCCAAATACAAAAAGTATCAATATTTTTTAAAACGCAACTCTCTTTTTGGTCGCAAAAAACATAATAATACCAAATACAGCACATGTTAAAAACATCAATAAACCAGTAATATTGCCAACCATTAAACCTTCAATAGCTAATACAAAAAGCACAGTACAGCTGAGCAATGCCACAACAGGTAAAATTCTTGCCACTCTTCTATGAGTAAGTCTATATCTAAAGAGAGCAAACGCAGACATAGTATAGGCAAATAAACTTCCCATAGCCGAAACTTGCTGCAAAGGAATTTGATTACCCTTAGTTATAAGCAAAAACAAAACAATCAAAGAACTTTTCAAAAACAATGATAAAAAAGGTATTCCATTTTTATTTAAACGTTCAAAATAATTGGCAAAATAAACATGCTTATTTTGTGCAAGTCTATAAAAATTCCATGTATTACCATACAAAACACCATAAGCACTACCCAAAGAAGAAAGTGCTAACGCCAAATTCAATACGGTAAGCAATTTACCTCTGCTAAGACCATCATGTATTATTTTATTTAACAAAGCTGGAAACATATCAACATAACTACCTAGATGCATTAAATCCGAACCACACATAACAAAAAATAAAAATTGGTACGCAATCACAAAAAATAAAACTATACCAAAAGCAATTAATATCGCACGTGATGCATTTTTTTCTGGATTTTTTATATGTGAACTCACGGCACAAGTTAATTCAAAACCCGCCAATGAAAAAATAACCAAAGGAATTCCTGATAATAAACCTGTAAACTCAATAGATTCATAAGATATATTAATTGGTTCAAAAAATATTAAACCTGCCCCCAACACAAACAAAATTGGAATCAATTTCATAATAACAAAAACAACTTGAATTTGATTACCCAACTGCATCTTTAAAAGATTTAACATAGCAAAAATAGCTAACACAAAAAAATCCAAACCCAATGTCGGCACACATCGAAGATCAACAAAAATTTGTTGCAAAAAGGAACAAAAAACATGAATCATTAATGATGCTGATCCAGTCTTACCTATTGCATAAATCCACGTAGTTATAAACCCTGCAAAACGACTAATTTCTTTTTCTGCAAATGTATACAAAGACCCGCCTGGATGAATTTTCAACAAATCTGAAAATGTAAAAATTAATGGTGACAGCATTAAGCCAACAACCACGTAACACAGAAAACCCATAAACCCAACAAATTTTGCAAGCACCACTGTATTTACAAAAACGCCGGTGCCTAGCATAAAATTTAAATTCATCAATATCGCCGCTGGCAACGACATCTTGTATCCATTATTCATCTTGTTCCTTTACTAAATCAAGGGGCGAGCTAATCCGCCGCCCCTATAACTAAAAATATTATAACAAACAAATATCTTCTTTTTTTAGTTTTTCAATCATTGTATGGGGCCATACACTAGATTGAACTTCACCAATATGTTTTTTTCGCAAAAGAAACATACACAAACGTGATTGCCCAATTCCGCCACCAATTGAAAGTGGCAACTCATCATTCAATAACATCTTATGGAAAAGTAATTTTTTGCGATCTTCATGGCCCTTCAATTTCAATTGACACTCAAGTGCTGTTTTATCAACACGTATCCCCATAGAGGATATCTCAAAAGCAGACTTCAGTACATCATTCCAAACTAAAATATCACCATTTAAACCTTTAAAGCCTTTTTCTGTTGGTGTTGACCAATCATCATAATCGGATGCTCGACCATCATGAGGCAGTCCACCTTTTAAATTACCACCTATACCTATTAAAAATACTGCACCATATTTTTTACAAACCTCATCTTCTCTTTGTTTTGGGGTAAGATCTGGATACAGTTTTTCTAACTCTTCAGTATGAATAAATGTAATATTTAACGGCAGTTGAGCTTTGGTTTCTGGATATCTTTTTGCAACATGCAATTCAAGACTTCGAATAACATTATAAATTTTATTTACCATTTTTTTGAGAAACTCAATGGTTCGATCCTCTTTTGTTATAACACGTTCCCAATCCCATTGATCAACATAAATCGAATGAATAGCATCAAGGTCTTCATCTGCACGAATAGCATTCATATCTGTATACAAACCTTCACCAGGTTTCATACCATATTTTGCCAACGCTAAACGCTTCCATTTAGCAAGTGAATGCACAATAACTGCTTTGCAACCACCACAAGCTTTAATCGAAAATTCAACTGGATGCTCAACGCCATTTAAATCATCATTTATACCCGTACCAGATTCAATAAACAAAGGTGCTGTCACACGCAAAAGATTAAGTTCTTTTGCTAACGCTTCTTGAAAATAATTTTTTATAAAATAAATAGCTTTTTCTGTTTCTATTAAATCTAATTTATCTTTACAATGTTCTGATTTTACAACCGAAGATTTACAGCATTTAAACATAATATTTCCTTAATTTTAATTTTATATAATATTCCTATGAATTAGATTTGATCATTATCGGCATTACTCATAAACTATCTCCTCGGTAAAAACAACCAAACAAAAACCCCCAGCTACTTTGCTGGGGGTTACATTTTTTTAAAATTTTTAAAATTAAAAAATCATGCAAAAACCCCAGCAAGGAGATCATTATTATTATTTTGCTGCTGAGAATTATTTTGATTATTTAATTTAGAAAAATTTTTATCGAAAAAAATATTACGTGTTAGTCCTAAAACCAATGATAAGGTAAATAAAGAAGAACTAAACATAATTATCCTTAAAAAAGTATAATATTTTTAACATACGAAAAATTATCTTACACTAGTCAAATTAAAATAGAAAGCAAATTCTTTACAATTATATAAAAAACATTCTAAAAACATATGTAATCAACGTTCCAATCAAAAATTTAAAATCTTTCTTCAAAAACATAAAAAACAAAGTTGTAAACCAATTTATTTTCATATAAGTTAAAGGCTGTATCTAAAATTTAACCTTAAAGAGATGGTCTATGTACAAAAAGAAAACTCACGTACACTTCGTTGGAATCGGTGGAATAGGAATGAGTGGAATCGCCCAAATTTTAAGACATCAGGGATATGAAATATCCGGATGCGATGTTAATTTAGAACAAAAAAGTATAAAAGATTTGCAAGCCCTAGGCTGCAAAATATCGGGCGAACACAATAGTTGCCTTTGCCAAGATAAAAATATAGATATTCTTGTGTATTCATCAGCGATTAGGTCCAATACGCCAGAAATAGCTTTAGCCCAGCAACGCGGAATCCCCACAATACCAAGAGCATTGATGCTTGCAGAATTAATGCGAACAAAATACAGCATTGCAATAAGTGGTGCCCATGGAAAAACAACAACAACCTCACTCGTTGGACACATCTTAACCGAAGCTAAACTAGATCCAACCTTAATTGTTGGTGGCCATCTTGAAAACATAAGTACCAATGCTAAATTGGGAAGCGGAGACTTTCTTGTTGCAGAAGCTGATGAAAGTGATCGCTCACTTTTAAAACTAAAAGCCACTCTTGCCATTGTTACAAATATTGATTTAGAACATCTAGAAACTTATAAAGATTTAGACGATATAAAAAATACATTCAAAGCATTCTTAGACAACCTTCCATTTTATGGAAAGGCAATTGTTTGCGCGGATGATGAAAATATTGCATCTATCCTTCCCCTTACTCATGTCAAAACAATACAATACGGCATTAAAAACAAACTTGATATATGGGCAGAAAACATAGAGCTTCACCCAAGTCATTCAACATTTAATTTATTTAAAAAAGATATCCAAAAATCTTTAGGCTCAATAAAAATGAATATGCCTGGAGAACATAATGTTCTGAATTGCCTTGCAGCAATAGCGCTCTGTCTTGAATTAGGACTTGAACTCGAAGTAATAATCCAAGCAATTGAATCATTTAAAGGTGTTGACCGCCGTTTTTCTTATAGAGGCTGCACCACAAATGGCGCCGAAATTTTTGATGATTACGGTCATCACCCAAAAGAAATTGAAAGCACTATTAAGGTGGCAAAAAAAAGAACCAAAGGAAAATTAATGGTGGCATTTCAACCACATCGATACACAAGAACAGAAAAACTATGGGATTCCTTTGTAAATACATTAGCAAATAGCCCAATAGATACTCTTGTAATTACAGATATATACCCCGCAAGCGAAGACCCTATTGAAAATATCAATAGTAAGCGACTAGTTGATTCAATCAAAGCTCAAAATCCAAATTTAGAAATTATTTATCTCCCAAAAGATGATGATTTCAAGCTAATCACAAATCATTTTCAAGAAATACTAAAACCAAACGATCTTTTGCTTCTTTTAGGTGCCGGACGAATCAATCAAATTGCCGATCAAATAAAAGAAGAAAAAACAGCCGTTTAAAACAAAAGTTTACAAGAAAACTAAACAAAATATTGCAATTTCAAACCTCTTTTCAATAAACTTAGTATTAAGACAGAAAAAAGTCTTAATAAATAGCATTATTAAAAGGAGGAAAATAATGAATAAAAAACTATTAACGCTAACGCTTAGTGCATTAGTGTGTCTCAATGCCCAAGCGGGTAACTGGGGCAGTTTTTGGGGCGGGGCTGGTATCGGTGCTTTAGCCGGTACAGTTATTGGTTATGCAACCACAAAAACAAATAAATTCACAAAATCACCGCGAACTAAAGAACTTGAAGCTCAACGTAGATCACTCAGAAAAAATATTACTGAGCTAGAACATGATATCAAAAAGAATCAACACAAAATATCAACCTACCAAAAAAGAATTGCTCACTTAAAATCTCGTAATGCGAAAGAAAGGCTATAATTATGAATAAAAGTCTTTTGATAGTTGTTTTACTATCACTAATCGCAACAGGAACTGCTCAAGCCGATGCCGCTGCTGGTGTTGGTGGCGCCGCCGTTGGTGCCGTCCCAGGTTTTTTCATTGGTAAAGCAATGAAAAAACAAGGCCGAGTCCCTTATGATAACGATGCTGACTACAAAAAACATCTAGAATTAGAAGTCAAAGAATATGAAGCAAGTGAAGCCAAACTTAAAGATCAAAATTCTGCGCTAGAACAACAAGTTGATCTGTTAAAAACTGAATATACTAATTTAAAAAAATAGGAGATAAATGGTCATGTGTAAAGGTTGTAAAAAATTAGCACTCGGTGCTCTATTAACTGTTGCTATTGCCGCATGTTTTTACTCTTATATGAACGCAACAAAATACAATAAAAAAAATATTTCTAGTCAAACATATTCATCAAACTCAACACAACAATCTATCAATAATAATGCAGCATGCTATAAAAATAGATGCTGGAAAAACAAATGTTCTAAATGTGGTGCTCAGTGCAATTGTGGCATGAAATGTCCCTGTGGTAAAAAATGTGGGGCTTGTCCCAAAAACAGAGTAAAACCAAAACAGGGTGGCTATAACAACGATGAAATATTTATAGAAGAAAACGAAGATGCAATGGAGCAATACTAAAACAAGATCAAAATAAATTTAAAATAAAAATGGAGGTTAGTCATGAATAAAAAAATGACTTTACTAATAATTTCTTTAATAACAACGGTATACACTCAGCCGCGAGGTTACCATGGAGGCTATCATCATCACGGTGGTGGTGGTGGTGACTTTGCGGGCGGAGCCCTATTTGGTACAGCCGTAGGGTTAGGTCTTGGTGCTGCAACGGCACCAAAAGGGCCTGGCAAATCTTACACAACAACCAGCCTAGAAAAACAACTCCGCGACTCAGGAAAACAATTGCAAAGAATTCAAAAACGTAATGACGACTGGCGCAAAAAAACTAACAGGTTGCGTGAAAAAATTTCAAAAAAGCGTGCACGTCATAGCTAATCAGAAAGGAATAAAATGAATAAATCTATTAAAAAATTATTCCTCATGGCAGTTTTACTTTTAAGTTCAACACAAGGTTTTGCACGTGGTGGTGATATTGCAGCCGGTGCAGCCATAGGTACTACAGCCGGATTTATGGCTGGACGAGCCATGGCCTCTGATGGCGGGGGTTACTATGATCCTGCTGTTGAAAGAGACGTTCAAGATAATTTACGTGATCAAATTGCCAATGTTCAAGATCAAATAGACCGCGCGCAAGCGGAACAACAAAAATTAATCGATGAATATAATGCCACCCAGGATGAATACAACCAATTATATTAAATTATACTCTCCCTTAATTGCAACATCATTAACCCAGGGGAGCCTTTTAAAGGCTCCTTTTTTTTGCAAAACATCTACCAAAAATCAAATCAAATTAACAAACCTTAATATTTAACCTCTAAATGGCCCAAAAACATCAAAAGCCCTTACCCGTTAGGATTTAGACAAACCTTTTGATTAAACACGATCCTCGCGATATAATTTATATTAGTAATTATTTTATCAACCCTAAATGGAGGAACCTAAAAAATGGCAAAAGGAACCTTATTATCAATAAGTCTAATGTTAGCGATAAATATCACCAACGCCGAACTAGAAATTAATGAAAAAATGGAAGTACGACCTAGAACTCATGCTCTAGCTGGAGAAAATTTAGAAAAGGCCAAAATAGCAGCTCGTCAAGCTATTGAATTTCAAGAAAAAATAAAAAATACAAAGAATAGAAAAAGAAGTTGCACACATACTAAACAGCAAATGTTAGAAATTCAAAAAATTGCTCAAGAAGCCGTGCTAGAAGTATCAAAAGAATTTAAAAAAGAATCAATATGCATACTATCTTAATATAATCATATTTTATCAACATACTATAAAAGGGGTTAAAATATTTAACCCCTTTTATTTTGGAGCCACAAAAATAAAAATCTCTCTACATTTATCTCTATCTCGCAAAGACACCGAACAAACCTTAGACGGTTTTTCAAAGTTCAAAAGAGCCTCTAAATCAGAATCAAATTTTTTGATCAAACTCCAACCCAAACGCTCCATTTCTTTTATATAAAAATCAAGTAATTCCATTTTTTCTAATGAACAAGCATAAGCAAAATTAGTTTGTTCTTCTTCTTTATCCATACCAAAATTTTCAATCAAAGGCTTTGAATCCAATGGAATAGCGACATCCGCACATTTGGCCTCATACTGCCGCCAAATTGCATTTCTAGAAATTACCTCATTTGTTTTTTTTATTTTTTTAGCACCACCGCAGGAAGATAAAATAACGAGAGGCAATATCAACAAAAATTTTATTATCATTAACCATCCTTAAAAATTTAATTAAACAAAAAAACTAGTTTTTATTTTGATAAAAAAATAATTTTAAAACTTAGATTGAAATTTAAACATCAAATTAAAATCTTTTATCCACTCTAAAACAAAATTACATAAAAAAAGAGCCTTCATATTGAAAGCTCTTTTTTTAAATTTATGAAAAATTATTTAATAGTTTTTTCTGCCACTTTTTTCATTTCAGCTGCTTTCTGAACTTTTGTCATAACTTTTTCTTTAACTCTTGCTGCCTTACCAATTCTATCTCTCATGAAATAAAGCTTAGCTCTTCTTACATCACCACGACGCACAAAGTCGATAGCCTTAATCATTGGAGAATAATAAGGGAATATTTTTTCAACCGCAACAGCATTTGCGCCAATTTTTCTTACTGTAAATGTTGAGGAAATACCTTTGCTACGATAAGCAATTACATCACCTTCGAAAAGCTGAATTCTTTCCTTATCACCTTCTTTGCAACGTTGATGAACAACAATTGTATCACCAACTTGAAAGTTAGGAAAACCTCTATCTTCAGTACCTACATTCAAAATTGTTTCTTTTGTTAGCTTGTTAGCTTTCATGAGTCACCCTTTAAACTAATTTTATAGACGGAATAATTCATTTGAAATACTCAAATATTCCTTTAATATACAGCAAAACACATGTTCTGCCAAACTTTTTTTCAATCAAAATAATGCTTTATTTAACGTTAATACCCAACCATCGATCCAAAATTATCGCAACCGCCGATCTGACGGATAAATGGTTAAAATTAGAAAAACCCCGAACAGGTCCCAAAAGATAGTCACATTTATTTATTAAATCTTGGGATAAGCCTTGAGCAGTACCAAAAATAAATAAAACTGGCCTCTTTTCTTTCCAAACAACACTCTGATCAAAATACGTTAAAAGTCGCTTGCTCTCAGTTCCTTTAGCAGAAGTTGCTATTACTAGAGGCTTACACCCTTCAGTTTCTTCAATTTTATTTAAAACATCTTGAAACGTATCAACCAACTCAGCCCTTTTAACAGCTGTATGGCGATTAGAATTATAATCAACCCCATAACCTGTTTTCCAAAAACCCAATAAAGTTTCAACTATTTTTTTCTGATCAATTAAAGGGGTAACTATAAAAAAGTTTTTCACACCATAAGTTGCACCTGATCTAGAAATATCATGGATATCAATTGATGTGACAGACGAAGTTCCAGAAACACCATTTACCATAACATCTGAGTGCATCAACGCAACATAATGATTTGGAATAAATGATGAAACTAAATTTTCTTGGCTTTTAGACATTTCGCTAGATCTAACCCAATCAAAATGGCTAGCAACAGAACGCTTAACAGCTTGATTTTCACGCCATTTTGCAATTTCAGCATGATTTCCAGAACGAAGAACCTCTGGAACCATTTGACCATGCCATTCAACAGGAGCTGTATATTCAGGATAATCCACGAATGGACCAGAAAATGAATCATGTTCAACAGATTCCTGTTTTCCAATAATTCCCGGAACAAAACGAAGCAACCCTTCCAACAAAACCATCGCCGGTAAATCTCCGCCCATTAAAACGTAATCACCAATCGAAATAATCTCATCAGCATATTCTTCTTCTACCCGTGCATCCATACCTTCATAACGACCGGCAATCAATATCAAATGATCTTGCTCTATAGCTTTTTCAGCAAGATTTTTTAATAACTTTTGATCTAGCTTTTTACCATGTGGAGAAAAAAATATTTTAAAAGCTTTTCCATGATTATTTTCTTGAAAGTTAATCGACTTTTTAACAACTTCAGGCTTTAGTAACATTCCTGCGCCATGCCCAAATGAAGGAGCATCAATACGTTTTGTATCGGAAAAATCCATAAAACTTACAAGATTAAACTTGACAAGCTCTTTTTCTTGAGCCTTTTTTACAAGACTTGTATCCAAAAAATTTTCATAGATACCAGGGAAAACAGAAAGAATAGAAATCTTCATTATTTTGCTTCAACAACATCCAATAAAAATTCACTATCTTTTTCAGAAAGAGCACTCACCATATTGCGCAAGGCTTTAATAGTACGACCCTCTTTTCCGATAACTTTACCAACATCAACAGAAGCTACTCGAACTTCTAAAACAATTCGCTTACCTTCTTGGGTTTCAATTACAGAAACCTTTTCAGGTTCCTCAACAATTTTTTTAATTGTATATTCAACTAAATCTTTAATCATAATCTGAAAATTCCAGTTAAAAAAAGAAATCAGCCCGCGAAGGCTGATTTACTATAAAATTTAGACCTTGCTTACGCAGCTTTAGCCTTGTAACCTTTGTGCAATCTTTTAACTGTATCAGTCATGATAGCACCCTTGTTAACCCATTCCATAACCTTATCTTCATGAAATTGAAGAAGTTTATGACCGACTGGATCATATGTACCAAGGTTTTCTAGAAAAGCGCCATCTCTCTTCTTTCTTTCATCCACAGCAACAATTCTATAAAAAGGTGCCTTTTTCTTACCAATACGTGATAGTCTTATCTTGACTGCCATTAAATAAATCCTTCTAAAAAATAGAACTTAACACTTAAATTTTATCCAAAAAAATTACGAAGTTTGCCAAACTTCTTAAAAAGTTTAACATATTGCTGACTTTCTTCAAATCTCTTAAGCAAATAATTAACATCTTCTACTTGAACCCCAGCACCTTTTGCTATCCTCTTTCGCCTCGATCCATCGAGCAGTTGCGGCATTAGACGTTCTTTTAACGTCATAGAATTAATTATAGCTTTAAATCGAATCATTTCTTTTTCGCCTTGAGCCATCTTTTCTTCGGGAATGTTCATATTGCCCATTCCAGGCATATATTTAGCAATTTGAGACAAAGAACCGATTTTTGTGACCATATCAAGCTGATTTGAAAAATCTTGTAAATTCATTCGACCAGACATCATGGAATTATAAGCCGACTCTTGATCTTGTTGATCAATTTTTTCATTAGCTTTTTCAATTAAACTGCTCAAATCACCCATTCCGATGATTCGCCCGGCCATACGCTCTGGGTAAAAAGCCTGTAAATCTTCAACCTTTTCACCAACCCCAACAAAAGTTATAGGCTTTTTAAGCTCATACCTAAACCCAAAAGCCGCACCACCACGGGTATCACTATCCAATTTACTCAAAATAGCTGAATTAAAACCAACACCCTGATCAAAAGCCCTTGCCACATTCAAAGATTCTTGACCTGTCATGGCGTCCAAAACAAGAATTTTATATTTTGGGCTCAAATTAGCATCAATTTCTCGAAGCTCCTGCAACATTTGACTATCAATATGCAATCTACCGGCTGTATCTAAAAACAAGTGTTCATAGCCATTCTGCTTTGCATAATTAGCTATATCTTTGGCGGCTCTTACAGGATCTGACTGCGAAGATCTATAAAAATCAACTCCAACCTGTTTTGATAAAATCTCTAACTGATCTACTGCCGCTGGTCTATAAAAATCAACAGAACCTATTAATATCCGTCTATTTTTATTTTTTTTAGCGGCTTCTTTTTTTACAAAAAGAGCCAACTTTGCAATTGTTGTAGTTTTGCCAGAACCCTGTAATCCCATAACCATTATTAATGATGGTATCTGAAAAGAAAAAGTTGCAGGCTTTCCACCTAAAAATTCTTGTAGTTTATCATGAATCAACTTAATAAATTGTTCGGCCGGTTTTAATGAAGAAACAATTTTTTGAGATTCAACCGCTTGACGAATGTCTTGAACAAAAGCATCGACCAACTTATACGGAATATCCGCTTCCAATAAAGCATCCCTTACTTTTTGAACCACATCATCCAAAGACTCTTTAGATAAAGAACCCCTGCCTGTTATTTTAGAAAAAATTGAAGAGAATTTATTAGTTAGAAAATCAAACATTTTTTAAGTTCCACAAGTTAATTCATTTAAAAGTTGAAAAAAGAATTCTAGCAGAAAAAAAGGACCTCGTTAAGAGCATTTTTGCTTAAACATAAATTATCTATTATTCTAAAAGCCTTACCCTTCTTATCTAAAGGACCACAAAAATGGCTAAAAAATTATACTATGAAGATGTAAAACCAAAAGTTTTAATCATTGGAGTCCAAACTCCAGATAATCGCACATCAAATATTGAAGCTTATTATGATGAATTCAAAAATCTTCTTAAAACAAATGATGTTGTTTATGAAGAAGAACTCTATATCAAACTTCGTGAAATTGACAAAGTAACATTCTTAACAAAAGGTAAATTGCAAGAAGTTAAAGATTTTTGTGAAAAAAATCAAATCGAAGAAGTTGTTTTTTCTGAAATATTAACACCCCTTCAAGAACGTAATTTAAGAGATTTTTTAGAATGTAATGTCGCAGACAGAACACAATTAATTTTAGAAATATTTGAAAAGGCCGCTCACACTGCAGAAGGCAAACTTCAAGTAGAGCTAGCAACACTACAACATAAAAAAACAAGACTAGCTGGTAAAGGTGTACACATGTCCCAACAAGGCGGTGGCATTGGCGTAAAAGGTGGTTCTGGTGAAACTGAAAAAGAACGTGAAACTAGATACATAGAAGAAGCAATTTTAAGATTAAAAAAACATCTTGAAAAAATACAAACCAGTCGAGCAACACAAAGGAAACAAAGACTAGGTGCTGGAATTCCTCAAATTTGTTTAATTGGTTATACAAATGCTGGAAAATCTACAATATTAAATGCTCTTGCAAAAAGTGATGTACTCGCAAAAGATCAACTCTTTGCAACATTAGACACAACAACTAGAGAATTATTTATTAGTGGAAAAAAGAAAGGTGTACTTTCTGATACAGTTGGATTCATTCAAAATCTTCCGCCCAAATTAATTGAAGCCTTCAAATCAACTCTTTCAGAACTTCTTTACGCAGATTTATTATTACAAGTAATTGATCTTTCTGATCCAAATTTTGAAAATCATATTCGAGTTGTCAATGCAATTTTAAAAGATCTAGAAGTAGAAAAAAATATGCTTTATGTTTTCAACAAAGCTGACCGTGTAGAAAATTTAGAAGAGAGAGAAATTTTAATTGAAAAATACGAACCACATGTAGTTATTTCTTCCCTTTCAAAAGACGGTTTAAAGCCACTTATTGATTTTTTAGATAAATGGGAAAAATAAAGTTTTATTTTTTAATTAATTATTTTCATATTCCTCCAACTTATAAATTTGTAAAAGTAAAAAATCGAATTAAAGAAAAAAGACCCTTTTTTAAAATGTGGCAAACTCTTTAATTTTTTAAGGACAAAATAATGGAAGATTTTAAAAAACATTTAGAAAACAATTTAAATGCACAACAGCTCAAAGCGGTAAAACCAAAAAATGGAATCTTCCAAGTTATTGCTGGCGCAGGATCAGGCAAAACCCGCGTCATCACAAGCAGAATTGCAAACTTAATTACAACTCACAATGTTTCACCTAGCGCAATTTTGGCACTTACATTCACAAATAAAGCCGCAAAAGAAATGCAAGAAAGAATCATAAACTTTCTTGATGCCGGCTCTGCAATGCCATTCATAGGAACTTTCCACTCATATTGTTTGCAAATTTTAAAAACTAATAAAGCAATATTTAATAATCAGGATTTTACAATTCTTGATCAAGATGATCAGCAAAAATTAATTGCCTCAATTATCAAAAGAAAAAACTTAACAAAACAAGTCACACCAAAAAATATTGCTTACCAAATTTCAACAATCAAAAATACGGTTTTAAATGTTAGCTCAGATGGTTCATACTTTAAAAAAGATCCTTTGCTTCACCAAATTTATATTAAATACGAAGAAGAAAAATTAAAAAGCAACTGCTTAGATTTTGATGATTTAATGCTTGAAGCGTTACATCTTTTTAAAAAAAGCAAACGTTTTAAGGATCAATTTCACGAACGCGTTCAACACATTCTTGTAGATGAATATCAAGATACAAACGTTGTTCAGCACGCACTTTTAAAACAAATGTGTAAAAACAGTGATCAAATAATGGTAGATTCACTTTGTATTGTTGGAGATGAAGATCAATCTATTTACTCCTGGCGTGGTGCAACTGTTGATAACATCATGCAAATCAAAAAAGATTTTCCAGAAACACACCAAATCAAAATTGAACAAAACTACCGATCAGTTCAACCAATTTTAGAAGCAGCCAACCATGTTATTGCAAATAATAAAAATAGAAATCCCAAAAAACTGTGGTCCGAAAAACAAGCGCGAAATCGAATCAAAGGGCTTTGCTGCACGTCAAATTATCAAGAAGGTGATATTATTGCTAGCTTCTTAAAGGTCTATTCAAAAGAAAAACCCCTCAAAGATTGCGCTGTACTTTACAGAACTCACTTTCAATCACGAACAATTGAAGAAGCCCTTATTAAAAATTCAATACCCTACAAAATTGTAGGTGGTGTTCAATTCTATGAACGAAAAGAAATCAAAGATCTTCTTGCCTACATGCGATTGGTTGCAAATCCATTCGATAGAGTTTCTTTCTTCAGAGTTATAAACACTCCTTCAAGAAAGCTAGGCGAACAATTTGAAGAAGTATTTTATGATCACTGGAATCTAAATCCATTTTTAAAATTTGATGAATTATCTAATAAATTAATTGAAGATAAAGTTATTACAAAATCAAAAGCAGAAAGCCTTTTAGCCTTTACAAAATGTTTTGAAAACTTAACAGGCTCCGATAAGCCGAATCTTTGTTTAGCGCGTATTTTAGAACGCACCCAATACATTCCATACATTAAAGCAAATCATGAAATAGAAGAAGCCGAAGAACGTATTGGCAACATAAAAGAACTTGCACGAGCCATAGATTTTTTTGAAGGTCAAAAAATTGATACCGTTTCAAAATTTTTAGATGAAGTTGCATTAATTCAAGACAAACTTTCTGACAAAAATGAAGCCAAAGATTTTGTTCAACTTATGACTTTGCACGCAGCAAAAGGTTTAGAATTTGAAAACGTAATCATGACAGGATTAGAAGAAGGTATATTTCCGAGCACACGTTCAATTTATGAAGATAACAAACTAGAAGAAGAACGCCGATTGTTTTACGTAGGAATGACAAGGGCAAAAGAAAGACTTTTACTAAGTCACTCAAAACATAGATACGCTTATGGACAAATGGAAGAACAAACTTCGTCCCGTTTTTTTGATGAAGTTCCTCAAGACCTAATACAAATTGAAGACTGCGCATACATGGGTGAACATCATTTTGCTCGACTATTTAGCGACTGGATTGGACTAAAAGGTTCATTTGGGCCAGGATCTATAATAACATTTGGGGAATCAAGTAAACCGAATCTTAAACCATCAACCATTGTGAACAAATACAAGGAATTTGCGCATAAACTTGGCACAGGAACTGTTAAACAACCTCAACCCGTACAATCTGTAAGCTCTGTATGGAAAAAGAGTCGTGCAGTTACACACCCAAAGTTTGGTGTTGGACTAATCGATGACGTAGAAAAAAAAGATGACGGCAACTTTAAAGTCACCGTCAAATTTAAATCTGGAATTAAAAAATTGGATTCGTCATTCTTAAAGCTGTTGTAACAACCCTTAGTTATTTTTCTTTAGGTTTTGATTCATTTTGCTCGTACCATTCTTCATAAGAAATAAATTTATCATCCGTTTTATTTAAAATAACTGCGTTTTCTTGCAAATAATCTTGATATTCTTTTTCAATATCAAGTTCTTTTTTTGTTGGTAGATTTTTATTTTTTGTCTTTCGTCTAAGAACTCCTGGATCCAATGTCATTAACCGAGAGTGAAACAATTCTCCTTTACTTAATAAACCTTCGATTGTATTTAAAGGGGGAATAATTAAATGCCTTCTTACAAAACTTTTTTTATTTTTAACAAAATTACACTCATTGATTTTTAAGGCGTACACCGAACGTTTTTCACATAATGGAAAATAAATTACACAAGCAGTAGGATCCCTAAAAAAACCCGCATAAAGCGAATTACCATAAGAAATACCATAATCATTGATGTCATGCAATAATGTAAACTCCGGAAGAATCTTAATTATTTTATCTAGAAAAAGCGCTCCATCATCTTCATTCACAATTGAGCTAAACTCTCGGTACAATAAAAACTCATTTTTATTATGAGTTTCAAATTCCTCTTTAATAAATGCGCCTGGAACACACAAGCTTTGTCTTTTTTGGAGTTCTTGATCAAAATGTTTTCTAACAAAACCCTTTCTTACATTTTTCCAATAATTTGGCACACTCAATATATCAAAAAAAATTTCACTAAACGGAGCAACTTCCTTTAACAATGAACAAAATTCACAACTAGAATTCACTAATTCTTCAATACTATCAGACGTGATTTCACCAAGATTTTTATTATTAAGTTCTTCTACGATTTTATTGTTCAAATAAAAGATAATATTTTTATCTTTTATAATTCTTTCGTCACGACTATCCTTTTTAAAAAAATTAGAATTTACCAATATAATTGAAGCCAATGCATATTTAGTATTATTAAATAAATCTATTAATTTGTTTCTCAAATCTTCTTCCAATTGTTTCTTTTTGGCCGAAGTCAAATCTGATTCTTCTTTGATCTGCTTTTGCAAATCAATAATATCTGGATGAGCAATAAGGTCTTTTAAATTTCGTAAAAAAACCACAAAAAATAAATATTCATACATCGTTTTAGGAACAAATATCAATTTAAATTCTGGATTAATTTCAGTAATCTTTTTCTGTAAAAATTCCTGTTCGCCCAATTCACAAAGCTCATTAATTTCTGCCTGTGTTAAATCACCCAAGCTTGGATCATAAAAAATACTTTGAGGATACTCCACATAAGTACGTTTACGAGTTCCTTCTGCTGAGTTTTTTTCTTCGAATTGTTCTTTTAGCTTTTCAGGATCCCATTTCTGCAACTGTTTTTTAGCCATCTTACCTGATATTGAAGGAACTTTTTCATAATACTTAAATGGCTCCGCTGTTTTCCTAAAATGAAAATATTTTTCTTTCATACTTTTGCGATATTCAGAGATATAGCCCAAACACATTGGAAATTGATATTTATTTAAAATTTTAGAAACTTGATCAAATTCTTCTTTTGTTAATTCTTGATAGGGTAATTTATCACCCTTGACCACAATATAATCTGCAAAACACATTTGACTAAAAATTAGACTAATTGCGCAAAGCAATTTTTTCATCCCCACTTCCCCTAAATCTACAACCCTCATTTAGATTAATTAAACTAAAACCGATGCTCTTTTCAAAAAGGATGATCGCTTTTGAGCCAAAATAATATCTTGAGTTATCACATCTTGCAGATCTTTAATTCCAATATTTATTTTTGCAGCCTGAGCCTTACCATTGATAACCAAATCACCATTTTCTAAAAGTTTATCTATATCTGATTTTCGATTAAGAAGAATATCTTTACCTATAACCTTGCCATTAGCCAACCGAACACCATCTGCTGGCACAACATAGTATCCTTTGAAATTTAATAAAACTTGATATTGATATTCTTGAATAGTCGGATTGTCATCAATATATGGTCCTTGCCATTTTTTTGGGTAGGCCAAATTCATCGCACCAACTTCAGAGCCAATAAATTTTTCTACCGTTAAAAAATCGATCCAATTTTTTTCGTGTTCAAAACTTAAGATTTTACATTGACTATCAATCTGTTCAAAGATTTTAGCTAGCTGTTGAACATCACTTGAAATAATCTGATTAGTAACAACTTTGGCTTCTTGAAATAAATTATATAAATATAAAGCAAAAAGTGTTGTAAACAATGCTACAGCAAAACCCGGAATAGCATAATCCCTAAACAACCCTCCGGTGACCCCACTTCCCCTTCCAGAATTTCTATTTTCCATTTCCGTCTCTCCCCTCTAACCCTTAACCTCTATTTTTCCCTTAATTAGAAAGTAACAGAAACATAATCTTAAAATAAAGAATTATTTTAAATTTAATCTATTTATAGTCTAAACACATAGCTTTTCGCACTTTAGAATAAACCTCTTTTGCAACTTCACGTGCTTTTTCTGTGCCATCCAAAACAATCTTCATCACTTCCTGAGGATTTTTTTCTAATTCTTTTCTTTTTTCCCGAATAGGCTTTAAAAAATTATTCAAAACTTCAAATAAATACTTTTTAAGCTTTACGTCTCCAAGACCGCCTTTTTGATAATGGGCCTTTAGCTCTTCAACCTTTTCCTTATCTCCATCAAATATATCTAAATATGAAAAGACAACATTACCTTCTATCTGACCCGGATCATCTACTCTTAAATGATTAGGGTCTGTGTACATTTTCATAACTTTTTGTAATAAAACATCCTCTGGATCTGAAAGATAAATAGCATTGCCCAAAGATTTACTCATTTTTGCCTGACCATCAATACCCGGAAGTCTTCCGCCTATTTTGGGAAGTAAAGCCTTACATTCTTTTAAAATGTCAGTTTTATAAATTCGATTAAAAGATCTAACTATTTCATTTGTTTGTTCAATCATTGGCAGCTGATCTTCTCCAACTGGAACTAATGTTCCCTGCACACAGGTAATATCTGCCGCCTGACTAACAGGGTAAACAAAAAAACCTGCCGGCACACTTTGCCCAAATCCCTTTTGCTGAATTTCAGTCTTAACTGTCGGATTTCGACTTAATCTATTAACTGTTACCAAATTCAAATAAAAAACAGTCAATTCTGCAATTTCTGGAACCATTGACTGAATAAAAATTGTTGTCTTTTTTGGATCCAAACCAACAGCCAAATAATCCATCGCAACTTCCAAAACATTTTCACGAACTTTTTCTGGATTCTCTGCATTATCTGTTAAAGCTTGTGCATCAGCGATCATAACAAATTGTTTATATTTATCTTGCAACTCAACTCGATTTTTTAGTGAACCAACATAATGCCCCAAGTGTAATTTTCCGGTCGGACGATCGCCAGTTAAAATTGTTTCTTTTATTTCCATAAATATCCTTAAAAACATATTTTTACATTTAAAATAAAAAAATAGTGTAAAACAAAACAAAAAAGCAAACAACATATAAAAAAATTAAAGAAAATTTACCAAAACCAAGATATTTAAAATTCTATAAAAGATAGACCTTAAAAAGCCTTTCCCCAAAAAAGGATACTAAATGATTAAAAAACTAATCATTTTTATGTAGAGTGTGCAATATTCATTTTTGCAAAGGAGATTGTTTATGAATATTCCCAATTTTTTTCAGGAAATATATGTTCAACACTTCTATTTTGTTGGCTGGAGAGACATTATAGAAATAAGTTTTTTTTCCTCTCTTTTTTATTATTTTTCTCTTTGGCTCAAAAAAGACAAATCCCACAATTTATTACCTGCCTTTTATGGATACTTTTGCATAGCAATAGCCGCTTACACAATAAACCTTTCTGCTATAAGTTCTTTCATGTTCTTGTTTTCGCCTGTTACTATAATGTTATTTATACTTATGCATCAACGACTACTACAACAAAATTTTGTTAGTCTTACAAAAATTAAACCGGCAAAAACCGTAAAATCTGACTGGGTTGGCCAACTGTTGGCATCAAGTTTAAGTGCCATAAATGATGAACAAGAAATTACATTCCTACTTGAAAAAACATACCCTCTTGAAGAATTAGTAAAAACAAATTTTAGATTGAATGCCGAATTTGAAAAAGATCTTGTTGGGCTATTAATAAACAACTCAAATTTTGAACCAAAAAAAATGATTTGGCTCTCTTGCAAGGGCAAGCTCCTTGCCATTAACACAGAATGGTCAACATCAATTGATGAACAATGGATAACAGAAGAAGCAAAAGAGCTACACAAATGGAAACAAGACGCTCTCTTTTTTACCAAACAAACAGACTGTTTAATTTTAAAAACTAACCCCAAAAACCGGTCGTTTAGCATAATTTCTGAAGGCGTACTATTAGAAAACATTAATGCAAGTGGCACAATAAAAATATTAAAAAGATTTTTAGCTGTTCAAGACTCAACTCAAAAAAGAGAGGTGATTAAAAATGAAAAACAAAATTCTCAACAACTCGACGCTTAAAATTGCATCATTATTTATAGGATATAGTTTTTGGTTTATTTTCAGTCAGAATCATAAAACAAATGTGTCTCAAACAATTCCTGTCTGCTTTTACAATATTGACGAACAAACAGAAATAGAATCCCCTGAAAATTTACAAATAACTTTAAATAGCAATCGGCAAAATTTTTATAGTTTGGATACAAAGGCACTTGCCTTACACATTGACGCAAAAGATTTAAAAGAGGGCCCAAATTTAGTACATGTTGGTGGTGAGAATTTATTTTTACCTGAACAGATTAAACTGGTACAATGTTCCCCATCTAATTTAATGATATATATAAAACATAAACCGGAACAATCTATACAAACATGAAAACCACTTTTAAAACAAATCCTTTTGGAACAGATGGAATTCGCAATAAAGTTGGAATTGGACAACTAACAGTTGAAAATATATTCAAACTAGGAAATGCAATAGCCATTTGGTCAAAAAAAAACTCCAATATTCCTAAAATTTTAATAGCTCATGATACACGCATCTCGTGTGATTTTATTAAATCAACTCTTTGTTCAAGCCTTCTTTTACACCAACTCGAAATAATTGATACAGGTATACTAACAACACCCGCACTTGCAAAAATTATGCAAATCGATAGTTCATTTAACTTAGGAATAATGATCACCGCATCTCATAATCCATATCATGACAATGGGATAAAAATCTTTTCAAATGGTGGCAAACGACTCACGCAAGAAGATGAAATTGCAATATGCATGGAATTAGAAACACCTAGCCCAAATGCTTATCAAATTTTTGGATCTCTTCAATCAATAAATAAAAATCAAATTTATAAAGATGCTGTGTTACAACACTTTGCAACTAAATTTTTAATTGGCAAAAAAATAATTTTAGATTGCGCAAATGGCGCCGCCAGCAATTTAGCTCCAGATATTTTCACAGCGCTTGGAGCAGAGTTAATTATTGTCAGCTCGCAACCAACAGGGACAAATATCAATCAAAATTGCGGAAGTACAAACATTAAAAAATTAGAAGAACTCGTTTTAAAACATAACGCTGAATGCACAGTTGCATTTGATGGCGATGGCGATAGAGTTTGCATGCTAGACAAGTTTGGAAATGAAAAGGACGGCGATGATATTTTATACGTACTTTCACAGCATCCTAATTACAAAGATCAAAAAATAATTGTGGGCACTATAATGAGCAATGAAGGTCTTGCTAAAAAAACTTCTACCGAAAATAAAACATTCATTCGAGCAAAAGTTGGTGACAAAAACGTAGCTGAAAAATTAACAGAAGTTCAAAGCATCCTTGGTGCAGAACCATCAGGACATATAATCATTTCTGAATTTATGAATGTAAGTGATGGAATTTTTGCAGCTCTTAAAACCTTAGAGTCTCTTGAATTAACAAACAATTGGAATTTTGCATCGTTCAAAAAATATCCACAAGTTTTAATCAACTTAAAAGTTGCAAATAAATTACCTTTAGACACCCCTTGCATCGCAGAAATAATTAAAAAAACAGAGCAAAATTTAATATCTGGAAGAATTCTTATTAGATATTCTGGAACTGAAAATCTTCTTCGTGTTATGGTAGAAAATTCAGATTTAATAAATACACAAAATATTGCAACAAATTTGGCGAACGAATTAATGCAAATTTTAGGAACCATTTAAACAATCAAAAGGAAAAAAATGAAAAAAAACATATTTACAAAATTTTTTGATTACCTGTGGAACATTTTTTTAAATGGTCTATTTTTAATTTTACCAATAACTTTAACCTACGCATTATTTTCATTCTCATTCAAACTGTTAAAGGACTGGCTTGCGCCCATTCATGATTTTCAACCAACTGCGCTCTACGCCATACCTCATTCAGAAATTATTTTAGTAATTTTATTAATATTAATTTTAGGAATAATATCTAAATTTTTTATTTTAAAGGCGCTAGTTCATCAAATTGAACATTTAGTAACCAGAATACCGCTTATCAGCCCTGTTTATAAAGGCATTAAGCGAATTGTACATGCATTTTCCACACAAGATAAATTAAGCTTCCAACAAGTAGTTCTTGTTGAATTTCCTAGAGATCGTGTCTACAGCCTCGGATTTTTAACAGGAGAAGTAGCTTCTGCAATATCACCAGATTCAAACAAAAAATATTTCAATATTTTCATACCAACTACACCAAATCCGACTTCAGGCTTTTTTATAATGGCGAATGAAAACGAATTCAAAACAACCGAACTTACTCGACAAGAAGCAATGGCTTTAATAATTTCAGGTGGTATTGTACAACCAGATAGATTTTTATAAATGAATATTTAGATCCTAAAAAAGGAGATTTTTTTGAAAAAACTATTTTTAATATTAAGCCTAAGCCTATCATTGAGTCTAGTTGCATCAGAAAGAGATAATTCAACAACTAATAATTCCTTTTTTTATACTTTCTTAAGCTGTATCTGGAATAATCCCGTTACACGGTTTACATCAGAATCGCTTAGATGGGTTCGCTTTGGTCAAAGATTAAAAAATAATGAGCTAACAAAAGAGGACATAAAAATAATCGCCCATCTAACAGAAAAAGTTGTCGCTGAAATAATCATAGAAAACAGCAAAGAGATTAAAGAAGAAATAATTCAAAATATAAAAGAAGAAATTCAAACCCAAATAATAGAAAAACTATCTGTAAAAAATATAACTGAACACTTGCCCGTTCCACCAAAACCTGAAAAAATCATGTTAAAACTCATGAAGCTTCCACCCAAACCTCCAATGTTACCAGGACTACATAAAAAAAACATTTCAATACAAGATCTTGAATTATCCTATTCTGAAATGAACAATACACCTTTTGAAACATTTGAAAGTCCAAATAATGACATCGTAATAGAAATAAGTGGGCAAATGTACTGCATAGAAATATTAGAAAAAGATTTAGACCAAGAAGTCGTATCTATTATGTGCGACAAATAAAAAACAAATAGATCACCAAAGCATTTTAGAAAGAGCATTTTAACTCAAAATAATTTAATAACTAAACAACACTAAAATTAAAAATGCCTCGCACAATCGCAAGGCATTTTTATTACCTTAAATAATTTCAAATCAACATATTGCTTATATTTAAAATTAGTTTACACTCATAAACATTCGTTAAATCAATGTTTATTTCACAATAAAAGAAAGATATTTATGAACAAATTAACAAAATACTTAAGTTTATCTTTATTGCTAAGCGTAAATTTAGGACTGCTTGCATCATCAAACGATTCTTCAGATGAAGAATATGATTTTGAAGCAGAACGTGAAGCACACCAAAAACAAAAACAATGGATCAGCGATGTCAAATATGTAACCGAACTAGACAAACAAATTGAGGAATTGCTAGTAATTCAAGAAAAACATGGCTTAAATCATTCCCAACAAAACAAACTTGGAAAATTATTAAACGAACGCACAAAATATAATGATACTCCAAATGCATTAGAAGTTGTTATGCAAAATAATGAATGGGAAGATACCATTTTTCCTAATAGATCGGATAAATAAGCCAATTCAAACAATCAATAATTATTCATTTACAAATTACATAAAAAATCCCTCGCGCAATCGCAAGGGATTTTTTATTATCTTAAATATTTCTAACAAAATTGCTAAGCAAATTTACCAGTCAAAAATTTTATGTAAAATAATTCAAGACCGATTTCCGAAACACCATTTTTCAAACCAAAATCTAAATCGTAAAGAAAGTCATGAGCATTTGTAAGTTCTTTAGAATTGAACTCTTTCCAATCTTTTTGTAAGAATAAGAAGGGCAATTTATAACCTATACGCTTTGCCTCTAACATCTCTTTTTTTCTACTTAACCGTACATAACAAGTTGCTCTAAAAATCTGATCTGACCAATAGGCTACCCAAAACATTTCCGAATAATCATCTTTACATTTTTGCCAAAGATCAAAAAAAATCCTGCCTTCTTTACCAAAGAAGGCCTGACTTAATTTGAACAAAGATTTTTCTGCAATCAATATTTTGGGGGCGATCATTTCAAAAAAATCATCTAAGCGATTACCCAAAAGTTTTTGATAATATAAAAACAACATCGCTTGATCTAGTGAAATAGAATCTATTTGTAGGAATAATTTATTTATAAATAAATCAGATGGTCTTCGTGGATCCAACAAGACACTTAATTGTTCATATTGAGCTTGTTTAATGCCATTCTCAACTTCAATCCGCAAACAATTTTTAAAAATAAAATCGTCTTTACTCTCGGCAAAAAACATCAATTTATTTGGACCAGAATAACTTTCTAAATACATCTTCCAACTTTTTTTTTCTACAGCTGTCAATGTTGAAAAATTACCTAACCAATAAAATTTTGTTTGGCCCAAAAAAGTTGATTCCAAACTTGGCTTAAGATCATTCAGACTAGAATATTGCAAATCAACTCGCTCAACTCGTTGCTTAATTTTATTTTCAAAATCTTTTAACCACAAAGAAAATGCAAGAAGAGGAAAATTTTCAGAAAAAAAACAAGTACAGTGAAATTGATCTAATTTTTTTAGATTATCTGGCTGACAAATAAAATCTATAAACTTCATAATTTTATCCTTGGTGGCAACAAATTTATGTATTTTTATCTAGTAAAAATTAAATTGAATTTTTCGACTACAATTACGTAAAACACTGATTAATTACTTAAAATTTGAATATATTTTCAGTTTACAGAGTTCCTATTTTGATTCAAGAATAATTCAAATATTTCAAAAAAAAGTTCCCCGGGATTAAACCCGAGGAACTTTTTTAAAAAATCAAATTTAATTGAGAAAATTTAGCTGAATCTCAATTTAATTCTACCTGTAAACTTATCATAGTTTTCGATAGCAACATTTAATGGTGCGCCGATTTGGTAGTAAAGATCCATTTGTTCTTGGTGTTCTTTTGGAATTGATGAAATGTGCAATAAACCATCTTTTCCAGGAACCAATTCAACAAAGATACCAAATTCTAGAATCTTTTTGATTTTACCTTGGAATTGCATGCCTTTTTCAATTTCACCAGCTAAAGTCTTAACCCATAAAACCGCTTTATCCATTTTTGGACCAGCTTCGCCGATAACCTTTACTGAACCGTCATCTTTAACGTCGATCTTTGTTCCAGTTAATCTTACGATTTCCTTAATATTTTTGCCGCCAGAACCAATAATGGCACCGATTTTTTTTCTATCTACTTTTAATGAAACAACGTTTGCATCTGAACCAAACTGTTCTCTATCCATCATTATTTATTTCTTTACGATTTATTAGGTTTTAACTTAATACGACCAGAGAATTTATCATAATCCTCTACAATAACATCCATTACATCACCAACTTTATAGAATCTCTCCATATCTTTTTGCTGTTCTTTTGGAATAGCAGAAATATGAACCAATCCATCTTGGCCAGGAACTAATTCAACAAACAGACCAAACTCAGCTATTTTTTTGATCTTGCCTGAGAATTTCATTCCCCTTTCTAACTCACCACCGAGGACTTTCACCCAAACGATTGCCTTATCCATCAACTCACCTGGTGTGCCAAAGATTTTAACAAAACCATCATCATCAATATCAATTGATGTAGATGTTTTTTCAATAATTTCTTTGATATTTTTACCACCGGGCCCGATGATCGCACCAATTTTATCTTTGTTAACTTTAACAACAACAACTTTTGGAACAAATTTGGAAAGCTCTGCTCTAGGCTTATCCATAACATTCTTCATTTCACCCATAATATGCGTTCTACCAGCTAAAGCTTGCGCTAGTGCCGATTCAAAAACATCTCTAGGCAAACCACCCTTGTATTTGATATCCATCTGAATTGCAGTGATGCCTTTTTCAGTACCTGTAACTTTAAAATCCATCAACCCAAAATTATCTTCAAATCCAGAAATATCGGTCAAGACTTGAAATTTACCAGATTGACTTTGTAACAAGCCCATGGCAACACCACTAACCATATTAGAAATAGGAACACCAGCATCCATCAACGACATTGTTGTACCACAAACTGTCGCCATGGAACTAGAACCATCAGATTCAAGAATGTCAGAAACAACACGAATCACATATGGGAAATCACTTTCTGCAGGGAGTACATATTTAAAAGAAGATTCTGCCAAATAACCATGACCAACTTCTCTTCTTCCTACACCCCTAACAGCTCGTGCTTCACCAACAGAAAAAGGAGGAAAATTATAATGAAGCATAAACTTTTTTTCAACTGGCTTTACAGACATTAAGTCATCTTGTTTTAATGCATCTTGTCCGCCACCCAATGTAGTTGTAACTAATGCCTGAGTCCTACCACGCTTAAACAAAGCTGAGCCGTGTGTAAACGGTAAAAGACCTACTTCAACATCAATTTTTCTAACTTGATCATAAGATCTTCCATCTGTTCTTTTTCCAGAAGAAATTATCATGTCGGTCATCTGAACTTTTAATGCTTGCTCAAAAATATAATCCACTACTTGGAACAAACCTTCTTCTGCCTCTATTTCCCCACGATGCAATTCATTAAAATCTTCTTTTAATTTAGCAAGACGTTCTGCTCGAATGACTTTGTCATCTACATAAACAGTTTGAACTTTTTCTTCTGTCAAAAACTTAAAGGCTCTTTCTTTCCAAAGATTCCAATCAAAAGAATTTTTAACAGGATCTTTAACAATGCCTAATTCTTTTTGAATCTCTTTTTGCCAAACAACCTGTTTTTTTATTTTTTCATGCGCTAAGAATAGAATATCTAAAAATTCTTTTTCTGAAATTTGATCACAAGAACCTTCAACCATGTTGATGCCTTCATCTGTTCCAGCAACAACAATCTTTACATCAGATTTTTCTCTATCTGTACTATTTGGATCTAAAACAAGTTTTCCATCAACACGGCCAATTTCAACAACACCAACTGGTCCCATGAAAGGAACCTTAGATATAGAAAGTGCTAATGATGCAGCCATAAGAACTATACTGTTAGGATTATGGACCTTATCAAAGGAATAAAGAGTATTTAACACTTGTACTGAATTGAAATAATCTTCTGGAAATAATGGACGTAGAGCTCTATCAATTAATCTAGAAGTAAGAACTTCTAAGTCAGATGGCTTTCCTTCTCTCTTAAAATAACCACCTGGGATTCTACCTGCAGCAGCAAATTGCTCTCTATAGTCAACCGAGAGAGGAAAAAAACCAGGAAAGTCTTTGGTCGGTTCTGCTACAACGGTTGAAAGCAAATATGTGCCGCCATTTTTAAACATCACAGCACCATCAGCTTGCCCCGCAAACTTACCAATCTCGACTTCATAGCCGAATTCTTCTAATTTAAAAATTTTTGCCATCTAGCACCTTAAAAATATTTAAACAAATTATTAACAAAACTTTTAGCCTCTAATATCTAATCGATTTATTAAATCTTTGTATGCATTGAAATTCTTATCCTCTAAATAACGTAAGAATTTACGTCTTTGAGAAACTTTTTTCAACAAACCACGTTTAGAACTAAAATCCTTTGGAAATTGATTCATATGATTTGTTAAATTTTTTATATCATTTGTTAATAACGCAACTTGCAGTTCTATAGAACCTTTATCATTTTCTGATGTCTTAAATTCTGCAATTATTTTGTTTTTTTCTTCTTTTGTTAACATCTAAGTTAAGCCTTCTTAAATTAAACCTAATCAATTCATCTTACACTGGTAGGCGCGGGCGGGATTGGACCGCCGACCCCTGCTACGTCAAAGCAGTGCTCTACCACTGAGCTACGCGCCTGCCAAAAATTATTTTTCAACTGCTAATTTTACAATCTCTAAATCATTATCAGTATCTTTATCTTGCCCAAGGTATTTATCACTAAATGATTTTATGCCTGTACCTGCAGGTATTAGTTTACCAATAATAACGTTCTCTTTAAGACCATACAGGAAATCTACCTGTCCTGCAACAGAAGCTTCAGTTAAAATTCTTGTTGTTTCCTGGAAGGAAGCAGCAGAAATAAAACTTTCTGTCACTAAGGAAGCTGTGGTTATACCCATTAATACAGGTTTTGCCACTGCTGGCTTTTTACCTTCTGCTCTTAAAGCTTTGTTTACAGACTTAAAGTGCATTCGATCGATTCTATCACCAATCAAGAAACTAGTATCGCCTGGCTCAACAACCCTGACCTTACGCATCATTTGACGAACAATTAATTCAATATGTCTGTCATTAATGTCTACGCCCTGCAACCTATAAATTTCTTGAATCTGGTCAACTAAATATCTTTGCAAGACATCAGGCCCCAAAATTCTAAGCATATCATGGAGAACTGGTATTCCTGTTGTCAGTGAATCACCGGCACTTACTTTTTCACCGTTAACAACATTCAATTGTCTGCCTCTTGGAACTAAGTAATCAAAAGATTCTTCGCCATTTACAACGCTAACCTTTCTCATACCTCTATGCAAGCCACCAAAGACCACTTCACCATCAATGTCTGCAAGTATAGCTGGATCACTTGAAGATCGAGCTTCAAACAATTCAGCAATTCTTGGAAGACCCCCGGTAATATCTTTGGTTTTTGATAATTCTTTAGGCATTTTAACAAGAACATCACCAACTTGAACTTCTTCACCGTCTCCAACAATAATGTGAGCTCCTGTTGGCAAGTGATAAGAAACTATTTCATCACCATTTTCATCTAAAATATTAACTGCTGGCTGATACTTATCACTCTTATAATCAAGAACAATTTTTGTAGTTTTACCAGTAGCCTCATCAAACGTATCTTGAACAGTAACATTTTCAACCAAATCAGTAAGTTTGACCTTACCCTTGCGTTCAGTTAACAATACTTTACTCAATACATTTATTTCAGCTAATGTATCGCCAATTTTAACCTCTTGACCGTCTTTTACATGCAATATTGTACCATATTCCAGAACTTGATTTTGAAGTTCACGACCATCTTTAGAGAAAATAACAAGTTTAGCTTTTCGGCTAAGAACAACTAACTGACCATCTCTATTTTCAACAGTTCTAACACCTCGCAACTCAACAACACCATCATGTTTTGCTCGCATCACAGCAACTTCTTGTGTGCCGCTAGCAATACCACCCATGTGGAAAGTTCTCATAGTAAGCTGAGTACCAGGTTCACCAATCGACTGTGCTGCAATGATACCAACAGTTGCACCTATATCAACCAAATCGCCTTTTGACATATCAAGCCCATAACACTTTGCGCAAATACCTCGTTTTGCCTGACATGTTAAAGCAGATCTAACCAAAATTTTATTTACAGCCGAATTTTCTAATGTAGGAAGATCTTCTCTTTTCATTATGTGACCTTGTTTAAACAACAATTCACCAGAGATTGGATCATTTACATCCGCAGCCAAAGTTCGACCAAATGATCTTGATGCTAATGGATAAAGAATATTTCCAGATTCACTTAATGCCTCAACTTCGATATAACCGAGAGTTTGACAATCATCCATTGTTACAACTAAATCTTGAGCTACGTCCACAAGTCTACGAGTTAAATAACCAGAGTTTGCAGTTTTCAACGCTGTATCGGCTTGACCTTTACGAGCACCGTGTGTTGAAATAAAGTATTCATACACAGACAAACCATCTTTAAAGTTCGTCTTAACCGGTGTTTCCATAATTTCACCAGACGGTTTAGCCATCAAACCTCTTATACCTATCAACTGCTTAATTTGTTCTTTAGAACCACGAGCTCCAGAATCTAACATCATGAATATCGGATTAAACGGCTCATTTGATTTATCAACGTTGGCATACGCTTTTTGATTTCTAACTTCTAATTCTTGCAACATATCTGAAGCTATATCTGCGGTTGCATTACCCCAAATACTAATAACTTTGTTATATCGTTCACCATTAGTAATAGCACCATCCATATACAAGCCTTCAACCTTAGCAACAGCTTGTTCTGCTTTTGCAAGAATCTCATCTTTTTTAGGAGGAGTAATTAATCCTTCCATTGGGAAAGATGAACCACTAATGGTTACGTAATAAAAACCTAATTTCTTGATTTTATCTAAACAAACAACTGTTTTTTCTTGTCCAAAACGGAAGAATATTTTTTCAATTAATTTTGTTACGTCTTTTTTCTTAATAACCTTATTAACCCAATGATATTCAGAACCTTCTGGAAGTGAATCAAACAAAATTGCTCGACCAACAGTTGAATTAACTATTTCACCAGTATTAACTCGAATTTTTATTTGAGAATGCAATTCCACTTCATCATGTTGATGAGCTGCAATAACTTCTTTTGGAGAACCAAATATAATACCTTCACCTTTCAAATTAGCACGAGCCTTTGTTAAGTAATGCAAACCAAGAATCATATCTTGAGATGGAACCGTAATAGGACGACCATTTGCCGGTGATAGAATATTTTGAGTAGAAAGAATCAACTCTGTTGCTTCTTTTTGAGCGTTAATACTTAACGGTAAATGAACTGCCATTTGGTCACCATCGAAGTCAGCGTTAAATGCCGAACAAACTAACGGATGAAGCTTAATAGCCTTACCATCAACCAAAATAGGTTTAAACGCCTGAATACCCAATCTATGGAGCGTTGGAGCACGGTTTAAAAGAACTTTTTTGTTCTCAACAACATCATCCAAAACGTCCCAAATTTCTGGTTTTAAATCTTCAACCATTTTTTTTGCCATACGTAAATTAGGTGCTATTTCACGCTCTAATAAACCAGCAAAAACATATGATTTAAACAATTCCAAAGCCATAATTTTTGGCAAACCACATTGATCCATTTTTAATTCTGGATCTACAACGATTACAGAACGAGCAGAATAATCAACACGTTTACCCAAAAGATTTTGACGGAATCGACCCTGTTTACCACGAAGCATTTCACTCAATGATTTGAGCGGACGCTTATTAGAACCTCTAACAGCCTGACCTCTCTTACCATTATCAATCAACGCATCAACAGATTCTTGAAGCATTCTTTTTTCATTTTTAATAATGACATCTGGTGCCTCGATTTCATACAATCTTCTTAGACGAATATTTCTATTCAAAACACGTCTATACAATTCATTTAAATCAGAGCTGGCAAACCTACCACCTTCCAAAGGCACCAATGGTCTCAAATCTGGAGGAAGAACAGGTAGAACACTCATAACCATCCACTCAGGTCTAATACCTGCAGATGACAAAGATGTGAAAACCTTAATTCTTCTCATAATCTTATGACGTGATGCAACAGAAGAAGTTTCCAAATAATCTTTTTCTAATTTTGCAATTTCTAAATCTAGATCAATCAATTCAAGCAAGTCTTTAATTGCTTCTGCACCACTTTTTGCAACAAAGTCAATATCCTCAACATGATTTTCTACATAAGATTCATATTCAGAATTAGTTAACAATGTTTTTCGTGGATATGGAGAATCACCCTGATGAACAACAATATAAGAATCAAAATAAATCACTCTTTCAAGATCTTTTATTGGTGAATCCAAAATAAGACCTAAATAACTTGGAATACCCTTTAAGTACCAAATATGGCATACAGGTGCAACCAAATCAATGTGACCCATTCTTTCTCTTCGAACTCTTGCCTGAATTACTTCCACACCGCACTTTTCACAAGTAACGCCACGATGTTTCATTCGTTTATATTTACCACAATTACATTCCCAGTCTTTTTGAGGACCAAAAATTCTTGCGCAAAACAAACCGTCTCTTTCAGGTTTTAACGTTCTATAATTAATAGTTTCTGTTTTTTTAACTTCACCATAAGATAAAGCTTTTATCTTTTCAGGAGATGCTACAGAAAGTCTCATCGCATTAAATTGAGTTGTTTTAATATACTCTCTAAAACGTTGTAGTATTTGATTATTCACTGACCTTCTCCTTACCTGTTTTAAACAAATCAACAGAAAGTCCCAAACTTTGAAGTTCCTTAATCAGAACATTGAATGATTCTGGTAAACCTGGGTCTGGAACGTTTTCACCTCTTACAATCGCTTCATATACCTTGTGTCTACCACTTACGTCATCGGACTTATATGTTAACATTTCTTGTAACGTATAAGCTGCACCATAAGCTTCCAACGCCCATACTTCCATTTCACCCAATCTTTGACCACCCATAAGAGCTTTACCACCCATAGGTTGCTGTGTAACAAGAGAATAAGGACCAACAGATCGTGCGTGTAATTTATCGTCTACCATGTGAATAAGTTTCAAAATATACATGGTACCAACCGTTACAGGCTGATAAAATTTAAGCCCAGTTCGTCCATCATATAAATCAAAACTACCCGTTTCAGGAAGACCAAGATCTTTCATCATAGGTCGAATATTACCCTCAAAACTTGCGCCATCAAATACAGGAGTTTCAAAACAAACACCTTCTTGAGAAGCACGTTTTGCAAGCTCGATCAAACATTCAGATCCGTGCATTTTTTCATACGAATCAATCAATTCTTGACCATAATATTTAACCAATGAATCTTTTATAGCTTTAACGCTACCTTCTTTGATTATTTCTTTTAATTTTTGACCATAAGTTGTACCAACAAAGCCAAGCGCGGTTTCTAAAATTTGACCAACGTTCATACGAGAAGGAACACCAAGTGGATTTAAAACAATATCAACAGGTGAGCCATCTTTTAAATATGGCATATCTTCCCTAGGAACAATGTTAGAAACGACACCTTTGTTACCATGTCGACCTGCAATTTTATCACCAACAGATATGGTTCTCTTCATGGCTATATAAACTTTTACCATTTTGATAACACCGGAAGGAAGCGGATCCCCCTTCTTCAATCTATTGATTCTTTCTTCTTTTAAGCCTTCCAATATTCTTAGCTGAGTTTGATAGGATTCCATCATATCTTGAATTTGTTTTTTGATTTTTACATCATCAATTTTCAATTCTACAACTTCTTCCAAACTCATTTCTGCAAATTTAGATTGATCAATTGTTGCTCCCTTGAACAATTTTGCTAAACCTTTTGGTTTAGATTCTTCTAACAAGTTCGCAATTTTTTCTTTAAGCATCTTTTCTAAACATGCTTTATGCAATTTAGCATCAGATTCTAACTTGCTGGTTTCTTTTATTACAACATCTTTGTAACGTCTATCTTTTCTTATACCACTTCTTGAAAAGACTTTTATGTCTACAACTGTACCCTCTATTCCAGGTGGTACGCGCAAGGAAGTATCTCTAACATCAATAGACTTTTCACCAAAAATTGCACGCAATAACTTTTCTTCTGGGGAATATTGAATATCACCCTTCATGGTTACTTTACCAACCAGAATATCGCCAGGCCTTACACGTGTACCAATTTTTACAATACCGTCTTCGTCCAAACCAGCTAAAGCAGTATCGCCTGCATTAGGAATGTCTCTTGTAATTTCTTCAGGCCCAAGTTTTGTTTCACGTGCATCTACATCAAATTCTTCAATATGGATAGAAGTTAATGCATCATCTGCAACAAGTCGTTTACTAATGATAATCGCGTCTTCAAAGTTGTAACCATGCCATGCCATAAATGCAACACGCAAGTTAGAACCTAAAGCCAATTCGCCATCTTTAATAGATGATCCATCGGTTAGAATATCACCGGCATCGACACGTTCACCAACCTTAACAATAGGCGATTGATGAATCAATGTACTATAAGAAGATCTTTGGAATTTTCTTAAATAATATGTATCAACACCATTTGCAACCCAATCATCGGTATTCACAAATTCATCTTCATCACATCTGATGATGATTTTATCAGATGATACGTACTCAACGATACCTTTTCTTTTTGCGGTAACAACAGCACAAGAAGATTTTACAATTTCTTTTTCCATACCTGTTCCAACAAGTGGTACCTCTGATCTAATCAAAGGAACAGCTTGACGTTGCATGTTAGAACCCATCAAGGCACGAACAGCGTCGTCATGTTCCAAGAATGGAATCAATGCTGTAGATACAGAAACCAATTGTTTAGGGGAAAGATCGATATAACGAATCTTATTTGCAGTGGTGTGAACAAAGTTCGCATCATGACGAGCAAGAACCTTATCGCTTTTTAATTTGCCAGATTTATAATCAATTGCATCAACTTGAGCAATATATTTATCTGCTTCTTCAAATGCATCCAAGAACACAACTTGATCTTGAATTGCTTCATCTTTAACAACTCTATAAGCCGTTTCTATAAAGCCCAAATCGTTAACCATAGCATATGTTGCCAATGATGAAATCAGACCAACAGTTTGACCTTCAGGTGTTTCGATAGGACAAATTCTACCATAGTGAGATGTATGAACGTCTCGTATTTCATATGTAGCTCTATCCTTCATAACACCGCCAGGTCCAAGGGCCGACAGACGTCTTTTATGCGCAACTTCAGATAATGGATTTGTTTGATCTAAAAACTGAGACAACTGGCAAGTACCAAAAAATTCTCTCAATACAACAGCCAAAGGTTTTACATTCAAAAAGTCTTGAGGCATTAATGCACTATGAGTTTCTTGAATTCTTAAACGTTCTCTAACTATTCTTTCAATTCTTAAAAACGCTAAGTAAACTTGGTTACTTAATAATTCACCAACTAATCTAACTCTTCTGTTGCCCAAATGATCAATATCATCCAACTCACCTTCACCTCTTTCTCGGAGGTTTACAAGGTATCTAATCGTTGCAAAAATATCTTCTTTAGTTAATGCTGTTTGATCTTCAGAAATATTCAAACCTAATTTTCTATTCATTCTGATACGACCAACTTTAGTTAGATCGTAAAAACGACTATTGAATAGCATATTGTCCAAACGTTCTTGAATATCGTTAATGACAGAACTATCGCCCGGCCAAACCTTAGTATGAAGTTCTTTAAGGGCCTCATCCTGAGAGTTACATTTATCTTGAGATAATGTAACGGCCATAGTAGGTTTTAACACATAACCTGAAGATGCAACAATATCAAAATCACACTTTTTAAGTTGTTTAAAAACAGCCAAATTATCTTCTGTAATAACCTGACCTTGATCTAACAAAATTTCGCCAGTTTCAGGATCAACGACATCGCTTCTTAAAACTTTATTTAAAAGAAAAGATTCTTTTAATGGCAATTTTTTAAGGTTTTCTTTTTTTAATATATCAAGAGTTGCTTTAGTTACTTTTTTTCCAAGTAATGATTTAAGACTATCAGGAACCATTCCCAGTTCTATACGAGCTCCGATTAATTTTTCATCAACAGATCTGAAAAAATTACCTTTTTCCATAGAAACTGTTTCAAAATCATAAAACAGGGAAATAATTTCATCTTTAGGAACGCCCAAAGCTTGTAAGAATGTTGTAGCTAAAATCTTTTTCTTTTTATCTATTCGAACATATAAATAGTCATTGCTATCAAATTCAAAATCTAACCAAGAGCCTCGCATCGGAATTATTCTGGAGATGTAATAAGACTTGCCTCTGTAATCTTTGACTTTTTTACTTTGAGAAAAAATTGCACCTGGTGACCTATGTAACTGACTGACAATAACACGATCAACACCGTTAATTAAAAATGTACCCTGACTACCAACTTTAAATTGTCCTTTTTCTTCGTATAAATCTGCCATTACTGGAACATCAGCAAAGAAAATATCTTGCTCTTTTATGTCTCTAATAATTTTTTCGCCAGATTCTGTTATATCCCAGTTTAATAATTGAACTTTAATCTTCAAAGGCATTGAGTAAGTTTGTTCACTAGAACGACACTCATTCAATGTCATAGGCATGTGAACTACCACCCTGGATAAACAGTTACTACATCTTTTATAACGCGCTGTGTCATTTTTACAGTCAGGGCATATCATGCCCTTTTCTAAACGAGAACATTCCGATTTCTTACATGAAGAACAGGTCCAAGAATATCTATTTCTTATACCTGTTAATCTTCCGCAAGTACAAGACCAGTTGCCTAGTTCGTAACTTACATATTCTAAAGAAATCTTCTCGCTATGTTCGATAGGGAAAATATCACGTAAAACCTTTTCAAGTCCAAGAACCGATCTTTCTTCAGGTAAACAATCTAGCTGAACAAAATCATTGAAAGACTTTGATTGGATTTCAATCAAATTAGGAACAGGAACTACGTCCTTAATGTGACTAAAAGATTTACGAATAACACCCTTGCCAGTTTGCAAGTTCGCCATTAAATCGCTCCTCGATACATAAAACTACTTCTTTGCTTTTATTATCAGCAAAGAAGCAGTTCTTTTTTTAAACCCTAAAAACACCCGCTAATCAAACTTATACAAGCTCCACTTTGGCGCCAGCTTCTTCCAAAATCTTTTTCATTTCTTGGGCTTCTGCTTTTGCAACACCTTCAGCGATTACAACAGGTGCGCCTTCTTCTGCCATTTTCTTAGCATCTGATAAACCTAAGTTTTTGATAGCTACACGCAAAGCTTTAATTGTTTCAATTTTCTTTGGACCAGCATCCTTTAGTACAACATTGTACTCAGACTTTTCTTCGACCGCTTCAGCAACAGGAGCTGCTGCGCCAGCTGCAGGAGCTGACATAGGCATAGCTGCAGAAACACCAAACTTTTCTTCTAGTTCCTTAACTAAATCAGAAAGTTCCAAAACTGTCATATTTCCAATTTCGTCTATTAATTTTCCAAATTTTGTTGACATAATTTCTCCCAAAAAACCAACTATTACTAAATATTAATTTAAAAACTAATGCTACCACCTTAGAATTTGTCCGCACAAAAACTAATTAGCTTCCTTTTTTTCTGCAACTTGCTTAAGAACAAACAGCAACCTTAATATCAACATGTTTAAAACAACATCGAGTTTTACTATAGGCGCTTTTAATGTTCCACAAACCATTGCAAGCAAAACATCTCTTGAAGGAAGAGAGGCTAATGCGGTTATTGATGCACCCGTCAATAACTGTGACTCCATGCCACCGGCAACAAGCTTAAGAGCTGTAAACTCTCTTGAATAATCAACCAAAACTTTTGCCACTGCAGGAGCTTCCCCCTTAGCAAAAACTAGGCCAACTTGTTCCTTTAAATAGGGCGCTAAAAAGTCCACCCCAGAAACATCTTGCACCGCAATCTTCATCAACCTTGCTTTAGCAACTTTGAATGAAGCACCATTATTCCTCAACTCTTTGCGGAGAGCTTGCAATTGTCCAACAGTTAATCCTTGATAATTCACCAAAAAGGATGCTTGACTGTCGGCAAAACTTGCTTTTAATACCTGAACAACTTGTTCTTTCTCTTGACGATTCATTCTTTAAACCCTCAACTACTTAAGAAATTCATCAGGGTTCATGGCCACACCAACCCCCATTGTAGAAGATACTGTAATACTTTTAAGAAACTTACCTTTTGCTGAAGCTGGTTTGGCCGCAACTAAAGATTTAATAAAAGTTCTTAGATTTTCTTCCAATTTTTCTGTCCCGAGAGAAAGTTTACCGATTGCAAAATGAACTGCGCCACCCTTATCATTCTTAAAGAATAAACGGCCTTTTTTCAAATCATTTACGACATCTGCAACTTCAAATGTAACGGTACCAAGTTTTTTATTTGGTAACAAACCTCTGGGCCCAAGAATTTTTGCGACTTTACCAACTAGACCCATAAGATCCGGTGTTGCTATAGCGTTATCAAAATCCATCCAGCCACCAAGTATTTTATCCACGAGGTCTTCTGCCCCAACAAAATCTGCTCCGGCTTTTTCAGCTTCATCAGCCTTATCACCTTTAGCAAAAACAACAACACGAACAGCTTTGCCCGAGCTATTAGGAAGAACAACTGAACCTCGCACAACTTGATCACCTTTTGTAGGATCAATACTTAAATTGATATCTACATCAACAGATTCATCAAATTTAGCAAAAGCGCATTCTTTAACCTTACTTAAAGCTACTGGTGCCATCACAAGATTAACATTTCCAGCTTTTTCGCAGGCTTTTAAATAATTTTTTCCATGTCTTCTAGCCATAGTCAACTCCTCTTACTCAACCACATCCACACCCATGCTTCTAGCTGTACCGGCAACAATAGCTTTTGCAGCCTCTATGTCGACAGCATTAAGATCTGGGAGTTTAACTTTTGCTATTTCTTCAATATCCTTCATCTGAATTCTTCCAACCTTTTCTGTGTTTGGTTTAGATGAACCCTTCTTAAGGTTTAATTTTTTTCTAATTAATTCAGATGTAGGAGGAGTTTTTGTTATGAATGTAAAACTTCTGTCTTTGTAAACTGTAACTACAACAGGAACCGTTTCACCTCTGTTTGCAGCAGTTTTTGCATTGAACTGCTTACAAAATTCCATAATATTCGCACCTTGTTGTCCTAAAGCAGAACCAACTGGTGGAGCCGGCGTCGCTGAACCGCCAGGAATCTGAAGCTTAATTTTCGCTTTAATCTCTTTTGCCATTTTTATACACCTAATTCTGTTTATCGCTTTATTTGATCAAAACTTAGCTCAACGGGAGTTAAACGCCCGAAAATGCTAACCATTACAGATAGACGCTCATTTTCCTGATCGACACTATCAACAGTACCGATGAAGCCAGCAAAAGGTCCATCCTTTATTTCTACTTCGCTACCAACAATAATCTCGCTTTTTTCAGATGAGATTGTAACCTCACCCTTAACCTGACCAACAATTCGCTCAATTTCTTTTTTAGACAAAGGCATAGGATCCTTTCCGCCCAAAAATTTACTAATGCGAGGAGTTGACAAGATAAATTTCTTAGTCTCAGGAAGCATCTCCATTTCAACCAAGATATAGCCCGGAAACAACTGTTGTTGCTGGGGGGCATCCTCACCAATAATGCCGGCTACCTTAGCTGACGGAATTAAAATTTCTCCTATTGTCTCGGAGAAACCCTCTTCCTTTTTACGCTTTTCAAGACCGCTTTTAACGGCCTCTTCGTAACCTGCAAAAACCTGAACAACATACCAGCGTTTCATTGATAATTCACCCTTGATTAACCAAAATAACTAGTAAAAACTTTTTTCATAACAAAAGACAAGCTTGAGTCTACAGCAAAGAAGTAGAAAGAAAACAAAACAACAAGCAGCAAAACAATGAGTGTTGAACCAACAAACTCATTGTACTTAGGCCAAGTAACTTTAGAAAACTCTACTTTGACCTCTTCAAAAAAATTGAAAGCCTCTTTAATCAAACCAATCTGTTTCATTTTATACCCAACCTTACACTCAATGCTTTAAAATAGAAAACTACACCTTTTTGATCGTAAAAACCCTGGCAGGCCAGGAGGGATTCGAACCCCCAACCATCAGATTTGGAGTCTGCTGCTCTACCGTTAGAGCTACTGGCCTCACACTACCTCCACTATTACTTAGTCTCCTTGTGTTGCTGATGTTTTCTGCAACGGGAGCAATATTTTTTTAATTTTAAAGATCCTAATTTTCTTTTCTTTGACACAACCTGTGTATAATTTTTCTCTGAGCATGTGTCACAAGCTAAATGGGATGTTACCCTATTTTTTGCCATATCAACCTTTGTAATAAAAATAACTTAATCAAACTCAGCTTCGTCCGGGACCAAAAAAACTGGAGCCCGCGGTCGGACTTGAACCGACGACCTCTCCCTTACCAAGGAAGTGCTCTACCGACTGAGCTACGTGGGCAAAACTTCCTAAGTTTTATTAGGGTAAATGAAAAAATGGAAAAAGACAACTTAATTTCGCCCCAATTTTCAAGGGATTTTCACAACCATCCCTAAAGTAAAAAATGGAGCTGGCGACTGGACTTGAACCAGCGACCTGCTGATTACAAATCAGCTGCTCTACCAACTGAGCTACGCCAGCAACTTTTTATTGCTTCTTGGAGCGAGAAACGGGACTCGAACCCGCAACCTACAGCTTGGAAGGCTGCCGCTCTACCAGTTGAGCTATTCTCGCATATTTGGTGGCGAGAGCAGGATTCGAACCTGCGAAGGCGAAGCCAACGGTTTTACAGACCGCCCCCTTTGACCGCTCGGGAATCTCGCCGGGAATTTCAAACCTTCAAAAATCAAGGTGCTTCTATAATATTGTGTTTCGAACCTTTTTTCAAGCCCTATTTTCTAAAAATACTCGAATATTTTACGACATATAAAAAAAATGTCTATTATTAACTACAAAAACTTTCAAGCACTCGTTCATCGTCTCCCTGAGAGCTTATCCGAATTTCACAAAAATCATTTTTTAAAATCGGCTCAATAACCTCAGGCCATTCTACAAACACCTTAACACCCTGCTGCTCAATCATTTCATCAAAACCAGATTCATAAAAACTTGTAAGATCAGCTATTCGATACAAATCAAAATGATGAAACAATGTGCCATCATCACCTACGTACGAACGCACATATGTATACGTTGGGCTTACCACAGAATCTCTTACACCCAAATCCTTCAATAACGCCCTCACCAAAGTTGTTTTACCCGCACCCAAGTCACCATAAAAACATAAAATTTTATATCGCTGCGCCAAGTCTTTCAACCAATCAACCGCCTTATTTATATCTTTTAATTTATAAGATATTTTTGATGAATTCTTCATAGACACCTTTAAAGCTTACCAATCTTTTTTGCCCGCCTACTATCTTTTTTAGAAAGTTTATAAGCCTTACTTTGCCTTTTTTTAGGCAAAAACACAAGATCTTCCGATTTTGTCTCAACCGACTTACTAGCATTTTGCATTAATTGATCCAGTTCTTGAGAAGATGTTTGAGTAGTCCTAAATATTTCTGTTTTATTTCTTGATACATTTTCTAAATCAAAGGTCCTACCAAACTCTTTAAATCGATCATAAAACTCCAAAGCAGACACCCACTCACAACCACATTGCTCTGCTATAGATGTTATTTCTCGATCCGAAGAAATAAGCAAAATATCTTTTTCTTTATTTTCTCTCAAATACCGTTTTATAAAATCGTCGGCTGTTTCACGATACCCAGAATAAACGACAGAAACTTTATTAATTGTTTCCTTGAAATTCATATCATAAGGACCGCCATCAAAAACCAATACCACCTTATGCCCTTTTACTTTTGCATAATTTCCAAGTTTATAAATGAAATCGCTTCTCATTCGATCATCCACAAAAGTTGGTACAAACGCCTGCTTTAAAACATTATATCCATCGATAACTAAAATCATTTATACTCTCCAAAAGTAATCATTTAAAACATAATTGCGTCATTTTTATTGCAATATAATCAACTTCAAAATAAAGTTATAGAAATGTTTTTAAAAATGTAAGGGTTTAAATATGGCACAACTTATTCAAATGCGCCAACGCATAAAAGCCGTTCAAACAATCAAAAAAGTAACACATGCTATGCGTTTGATCTCCATGTCAAGTCACGCAAAACTAAGAAACAAGCGCACATTTATAGAAAAATATAAAGAAGAATTAACACTTTTACTCAGCAAAATAAAAACAGAAACACCCGACTGGCAAAATAAAATATTATTTCCAAACAATGCCACAGATAGAAATTTAGCTATTTTTGTTGGCTCACAAAAAGGCCTTTGCGGGAATTTTAATCTCAGCGCCTTTGCATTTTTTGCAAAAGAAATTCATAACAACCCAACAAAAAATTTAGAAATAATTAGTATCGGAAAAAATGCATTTAATTTAATTCAACATGAACATGGCAAACTAATCAAAAGTTATAACCAATTCACTGCCAACAACTTAGAAAACATAGCTAATGAAATCGCAAACTTAATTTGGAATCAAGAAATTTCATATAACTCAGTAACAGTTTATAGCAACACACCCATAACCTTCTTTGCTCAAAAACCAATTAGCAATAAACTAATCCCTTTTGATTCCCAAGAATGGGGTGTAGAAAAAACACAACAACAAGAAGATTATATTTGGATGGAGACAAAAGAAGATCTTTTAAACGATCTTGGCTTCAAATGTTTAAAAATAAACCTTCAGCTCTTATTTTTTAAGTCTCTTTTAGCAGAACAGGCCGCCCGGTTCATCTCCATGGATGGTGCCACAAGAAATGCAAACAAGCTTCTAGATACAATGCAACTTCAGTACAATAAGTTACGACAAACAAAGATTACAAAAGAATTAGCCGAACTAACCGGCGGATTTATTCGATAACTCCTGAAAGTTCATTCGGAAAACATAAAGTGAAAAAATATTAGGGCCGCGATTTGCGGCCCTTTTTTATTTTATGTTTTATAACTCTTTCAAAACAACTTTTGCACCAAGCGATTGCAGTTTTTCTTCAAGGCCATCATACCCCCTCTTCCAATGATGAACCCCGGACATTTGAGTTTTACCTTGAGCCGCCAAACCGGCAATAACTAATGCCGCCGAAGCGCGAATATCCGTTGCAATCACATTTGCACCGTAAAGTTGATCGACTCCGGTGATGTAAGCCTTGTCGCCCTCTAATTTGATTTGAGCTCCCATTTTTTGAAGTTCTCGAACATGAAGTAATCTATTTTCAAAAACTGTTTCGTGAACAACGCTTGTGCTTCCTTTGGCCAAACAAAGAGCTGCCATCAAAGGTGCCTGAAGATCTGTTGGAAAACCTGGATAAGGAGCTGTTTTAAAACTAACACCACGCGGGTTTTTACACGCGGTTAATTTTATTCCTTTTCCATCCTTGCCAATTTCAATTTTGTGTCCCATTTCTTCAAGCTTCATCAAAAAAATTTCCATGTAATCAGCTGGTGCTTCTGGAATAAAAATTTCCCCACCAGTTATTGCTGCGGCAACTAAAAGAGATCCCGCTTCAAGCCGGTCTAACAAAACTGAATGCTCAACGGGCTGCAAACTTGCAACACCTGTTATTTCTATTGTTGCAGGCGGCAAAATGTTTATTTTAGCACCCATTTTACGCAAAACTTCAATTAAATCTAAAACTTCTGGCTCCAAAGCAGCGTTAACTATTCGAGTAACACCCTCTGTTAAAGTTGCGGCCATCATTAAATTTTCTGTCGCACCAACACTTGGATAATCTAAAATTAATTTGGTGGGCAAAAGCTTTTTACAAAAACCTTTAACAACACCTTTAGAGTCATCAAAAACAACACCCATTTTTTCAAAGTTTTTTAGATGATAATCTATTGGACGAGTTCCTATTAAACAACCTCCTGGCAAGGCCACGTCTGCTTTTCCAAAACGTGCTAGCAATGGTCCCATAACCAAAACTGATGCTCGCATTTTACCCATAATATCTGAGGTAATAGAAAAATTGTTCACACCATTTGTATCCATTGTTAATTCACATTTTACTGGATCAAAAACAACTTCTGCCCCCAATTCCTCACAAAGCTGAATCATTTGAAACACATCAGCAGAAGCCGGCACGCGATTTAATTTTGATTTTCCTTTAGCCAACAAAAGTGATGCCATAATAACCAATACAGCGTTTTTTGCACCAGAAAGCTCAACTTCGCCTTGTAATTTTGGCGAACATTCAACCTCTATCAACATATTTTCCAACATAATTACTTTAACCTTTCGATAGACAAAATAAAATTTCCTGATGCGCAAATACACTCAAACAATAAATTTTAATGAAAAGTTTTAGATAGAATTAACATCTAATTTACAATAAACAAAAAATATAAAAAACTTAAACCTCAACAAGAATAAAAACAAACAGCTCAAAAGATATCATAATCACAAAAGAAGACAATAAAAAAGCCCGGATTTTCCGAGCTTAAATTTATTTTTTTAAATAGATTAACTACTCAAAGCATTTTCTAAATATTTTTTCTTAATTCGAGCAGAAATCCCAATCAATTTTGCATATGGCATAGAATCCATCACGCTCGTGTTTTTTTTAACCCCTTTAATCTTGTAAATTTAAATTAATTTTTTTCCAAATATTGCAAATATTTTAAACGTAAATTCACAGGTGGGTGCGATCCACAATCGAGCAAATCAATTAAAATATTTTCATTATCACGTTTTATCAAATATTTCATAAAAAGAACGCCCCCCCTTGCAAGCCCCAACTCTTTACATGCAAAATAATCGGCCAAAAATTCTCTATACATAGAAGATCGCGAGCCAACCAAACCAAATAAAGAGACTAATGCTCCTAGAAAGGAAACTGCGCAAGCGGATTTGATCAATTTAGGTTTATAAACATTTGACTTAGAAGGGTCTTTATATAACGCAAAAACAGATAATAACGTAACCGAAGAAAAACCCCCAAAAGCAATCAAACTCTTTTTAAATAACAACGATGCCTTTGATTTATCATGAAAAGTCTCTTTAATATGCCCACACTCATGGCCTAAAATAAAACGAGCTATTTGTTTTTCATCTGTTTCTTCAGATTGAATTAACAATTTTATAACACAATCATTCAAAAAAATAACTCTACGGCAATCTGGCTGCATACCACCATTCATAGTATCCGGATCACCTTCCTTAGAAGGCTGGTAATATACCTTGATTTCTTGGGCGTTTGGAATTTTTAACTTGGTTAAATAATTTTGAGCCAACTCCTGAACTGATTTAGGGGCTTCTTTATAAATAGGAACACCTAATTTAAGCATTAAACATGTTATAGAAGTGGCGTCAACATATAAAAAACATGACAACAAACCAAAAAAGAACAAAACATATTTTTTTTTCATAAACCCTCGGGGAATAAGGTTTTTTCAAATTTAACACGATAAATTATAACAAACCACCCAAATATATCAACCAGAACTTTAAGTTGTGTTCAAAAATAGCACATTGATGATTGCAAAAAAAAACAGGCTCAATTATAGTCTTAAATTCTGTTAAATTAACCGTTTTAACCAAACCAAAAGGGGTTTCACTGTGTTTCTCAAGAAAAACAAACCAAAAGGATCTTTAGAAGTTATTTGTGGATCCATGTTTTCAGGAAAATCCGAAGAGCTTATCAGAAGGCTCAAAAGATCTCAAATTGCCAAACAAAACACTCTTGCATTCAAGCATAACCTTGATGACCGTAAAACAATTGAGTATGTAATTTCACACAGTGGAAACAAAATAAAAGCCTTTGCAGTAGATACTGTAAAATTAATATTAGATTTAACACCTCCAGAAATAGAAGTTATTGGAATAGATGAAGTTCAATTTTTTTCAATGGACATAATTCCTGTAGTACTAAAGTTAGTTTCCATGGGCAAAAAAGTTATTATTGCAGGATTAGATCTAGATTTTCGCGGAATACCTTTTGGGCCAATCCCAGCTTTATTGGCCATAGCCGATAAAATAACTAAATTAAATGCCATTTGCGTAAGATGTGGCGCCGAAGCCCAACACACCCAAAGACTTATCGACGGTATTCCCGCAAAGTTTCATGATCCTATAGTCCTAGTCGGAGCGGAAGAGTGTTACGAAGCAAGGTGCAGAAACTGCTATTCAATCGATATACACGACTTTATTGAGAAATATGAGCAAAAACAAAACTCAATTTAAATGCACGAATTGCGATTATAAGGTTTTTAAATGGCAGGGATGCTGTCCTGGATGCAAAGAATGGAACAGTTTCTTTGAAGAAACCATAACATCGTCTATTGGCCCTTTAAAATCAGGATCTCTTTCTACAAGACTTGAGGTTGCAAAATTAATTCGCCTACAAGATGTTTCTGATGAACTACATCAACGAATGACTTGTGAAATTTATGAATGGGACAGGGTCCTTGGTGGGGGAATCGTTCCCGGATCATTTTTAGTTTTAACAGGCGACCCAGGAATTGGTAAATCTACCCTCCTTTTGCAAGTTTGCAAAAACCTTGGTAAAAAATACAAAATTTTTTACTTCTCTTCTGAAGAATCTTTAGAACAAGTCAAACAAAGAACCCGACGTCTAAATTTTAACAACAATGAAGATATCTTTTTTTCAGATACATCGAACATTGAATCAATTCTTTATACCTGCAAAGAAAAAAAACCAGAAATTGTAGTTATTGATTCAATTCAAAACTGTTATTTTGAAAATTCACAATCTATTCCCGGAAGCATCGCTCAACTGCGTGAAAGTGCCTTTAATTTAATGAGACTTGCTAAAGAAAATAACATAGCAATTATTTTAACAGGCCATATAACTAAAGAAGGTCACATCGCTGGACCAAAAACCTTAGAGCATATGGTTGATGGTGTTTTTTACCTTCAAGGAGAAGATCGCTGGCAAACAAGGGTACTGCGTTCAGTCAAAAATAGATTTGGCGCAATTGATGAACTAGGTTTTTTTGAAATGGATGTTAATGGTCTTAATGAAATTAAAAACATCAATGAACAACTTTTAAAAGAAATGACCAGCAGCCCTGGATCCGCACTTATCAGTTGCATTGAAGGCTCTCGTCCAATTTTATTAGAAACTCAAGCCTTAGTTGTGCCCTCCAAACTAGCAATGCCTCAGCGAGTAGTCACCGGAATTGATCCAAAACGAGTAATTTTAATTGCCGCAATTTTAGAAAAATACCTTCACATAAAACTCAGCGCTCATGACATTTTTTTTAAAATCAGCGGTGGAATAAAAATTAAGGAAAGTTCCGCGGATTTAGGAATAGCTCTTTCGCTTCTTTCAAGTTATTTTCAAAAGCCAATTCCTCCAAAATCACTCGCTCTCGGCGAACTTAGTCTGACTGGTCAAATAAAGTCTGTAAATCAAGTTAGTTTACATGTGAATGAATCCGCTAAATTCGGCATAGAAAATCTATATGTTTCAGCAAACCAACAAATAAATAAGAATTCCGGAAAAGTAAAACTATTTAAAAATGTTTATGAACTATTAAGCCTATTTCCTGAGGATTAAGAACCCAATTGTTTTTTTAACAAAACAAGTTGCACTTTTAATTTATCTAATACATCTCTTAATCGCATTATTGTTAAATCTTCTGTTTGAACTTCAGTCTCTTTTCCAACCAATTTAACTTGAACATCAACATCCTTACCTTGAGGTTTTACACCAACTTCAAGTTCATGTTTTTTCACTACATTAGTTTGAGTCTGCATATCAACAATAGATTTTTTTGCAGTTTGAGTTCCTTGTTCTTGCTGCAAAACAATCAAACTTTCACCTGTTGCTGATGTTTTTTGTTCTTTAACATCTGTTTGTGTACCCTTTTCCAATCCTACACGTTGAGCCTGCGTTCCAGCCTCAGCTGTTTGCGCAAAAGGTTTATAATTTGTAGCTTCCAACAATAATTGCATATACAAAAGCTTAGTCGCAGAAGCCGCTTTAGCTATTTTTTCTGGTTTAGATTCAGCCATTTCTAAATAATTTTTTGTCGAAATAAAATTCATTGCATAACTCTGCGGATTTTGAATTATTTTATCCAACACTACAATATTATCTTTTGGATTATCTTCAAACTTAACAATTAATTTAAATGACTTTTGACCCGCCAAATCAGCCAAATTTCGGCCCTTTAAAAAATACATCAACAAAATGTGTGGAAAAGGAGTTAAACCCAATTGATTTTTTGTGTTGAAAATTTTTCGCGCAAAAGAACCCGAACTTTCAGCAACATGCTCTTCCTGAAAAACATCTAATATAAAGCCATAAAGGTTATTTAATTCATCCGGATTCATACTCATGTAAGCGTAATGCAAAAGATTATTACCTCGTTTATCCTGTAAATTAAGATCAAAACCTAACTTTAAAAGCTGCTTAAGGCGATCCGCTACACCACTTCTAGAAAGCACCGCAAAATGCACTAATCCAAAACCATCATTGTCAATCAATTCTTTTTTGGACATATCTTTAATTAAAAGCTTTAATGCATCTAAATTATTAATAAAATCACCCGATCTTGCAAAAATATGTGCCGGCAAACGACCTTCTTTATCCCGTAATTTAATATCACCCCCTTTTTGGATTAATAAGAAAATTACGTTTTTTGCATCTTTATTTTCTGCGGAATAATGCAAAGCTGTTTTACCATTTAAATCAATATCATTAACAACTGCATCTATGAACAATTCAACTATTTTTGCAGAACGATTTCGTGCCGCTATATGTAAAGGCGTTCTTCCCTGGACATCTTTGATGGAAAATAAATTAATTCCCTTAATTTGTGCTTGTTGCAATAAATATTTAGATATTTCCAAAATTAACTTATCCGTAACATCTTCTTTTTGTAATTCCGTTTTTTTTGCACATTGAGCTTCTAAGAAAGCACAGGCATGAGTAGGATTTATAGCCAGTAATTTATGTAAAGCTGTTTGCCCACCATCATCCAAACTATCCAATTTTGCACCATTTTTAAGAAGCAGTTCGATGGTTGATTTTTGTAAATTTGTAACAGCCTGATGTAATGGTTTTGCCCCACCAACTAAAGAAGCTTCAATATTCGCACCTTTTTTTAACAAATTCTGAACTTCCTTATTTTTTCCCAATCCAGCTGCTTCAAATAATTTTTTATCTAAATCCTCTTTTTTAATAACACTAGAACTTGCAGACAACTCTGTAAAAAAAACACTTATCAAAAATAACCCGAGTACAAATCGCTTCATAACCACACTCCTTAAAAAATAAATAAAACTAACAGTAATAAGTTCCATCCTTAAAAATCAAGCTTTTCCAAAAAAGCTCTTTATCTCAAGTAAAAACATCAAATAAAAAAATATGATTGATTATACATCTACAGAAAAGATATCTTAATATTAAGCTTTAATTTTTTTCACAAAGGGGCGTATAATGAATCTAAATTTATCAATTCAAAAACAAATCACCTTAATAATTTTACTAGTTAGTTTCTTATGGTTTGAAAAAAATATTTTTTACTCCATAGATGAACACCAAATCCCACCTGAAAAAAACTATCCAGAACAAATAAAGATTTTACCAAGTGGAACAAAATATCTTGTTAATCCAAGCCATATAACATCTGATATAAACGTTCTAAGCAAAACTAAACAAAAAGAAATACATGCTCTTTTTAACCCAAATTTTGAAACAATCGAATCTGCAAACAATTGGCTAAACGATAATGATATTATTTTTGGTGTTGAGCAAAAAAATGAAAGTAAGGCATACCCACAAAAAATAATACAACATCACTATGTGGTAAATGATAACATTAACAAAAAACCGATCACACTTACTTACTCCCCAGCTACAAAAACCATAGTGTTATTCAGTCCAAAAATAGATAATCAAATTCTAGAATTTAATGCCACACTAAAAAATTATAATAAAGTTTTAATAATTAAAGATACTCTTACAGAAAGCCTATGGACACAAATTGACGGAAAAGCAATAGTTGGAGATTTTTCGGGCAAAACATTAAAAGCCAAAGCTGTTCAATCCATGCTTTGGAAAGACTGGAAAAGATTACATCCAAATACAAAAGTACTTTCTAAAAATACTGGCTTTAAAATAATGTATGAAAGCACAAAAGATGAATTTAAATTTCAACCAAATACGCAGCCCAAATTAATCGCTGGCGTTTTTGTAGACGGTGAAAACAAAGCTTATTCGTTAAATCACATCAAAAAAACAAAAATTATAAATGATGAAATAAATAAAGAAGCCATCTTGATTGTTCAAGATCCCTCAATAGAACTTAATGAAAAAGAAAATATAAATCCAACTGCAATTTTTAAAAGATATGTAGGAAATGGAGAAACTTTAACCTTTAAAATTCAAGATAACACATTAATAGATATTCAAACGGAAACCATATGGAATTTTGAAGGGAAGGCCGTTGAAGGATTTTACAAAGGAAAACAACTTAAAAAACTGGCCAATAAAAATACAACATGGTCTATATGGAAAAAAGTTTTTCCAAAAACTTTATTTTGTTAGTACAAACCAAATACAAAAAACCTAATTTTAACTTATCAAAATAAACTTTCTCGAATAATAATCGATAATGTACCATCATTATTAGTACCCACTTTTTCTTTCCACCAAATAGCCAAATCAGAAATGTTTATTTGTTCAATCAATTGGGCAAGCAAAGTATCTTCATCCTGTCCAATATCCTGAATTTTAATTTTAGTAATACTTGCATACGCCTCTTTAAAGGGATCGATAGAACTCCATATTAGATTTACAATAAAATGACCACGAATATATTTTGCTTTCTCAAGCATCAAATATTCATTACCATCTACACAACCAAATATTCGTGCAACAACATTGTTCCAAATTTGCTTTCTATTCGAAAAACTAATAAATGAAACCATTTTACCTGAACGAAGATTTATTTGCCTTTCTGCAAAACTTTCAACCGACATCCCTAAAATAAAAATAAAAAAAATTTGCCTAACCATAAATACCCTAAAATAAAAATTGAAAAATTAGTTTTATCTAACCAAGAATACAAGCATTAAATTACTCATTAATAATTTCTTACTCGACAAATATTTTTATCGACGGACCAATTTTTCAATTGGATCTTGCAAGCCAACATACTCAAAAACCCATTCTTCATCCTGACCTCTTTCCAAAGAAAGCGCTTCACGGGGCCATAAAGAGAACAAAACTTCTTCAACTAATTTATCCAAAGAACCATTACAATAAAAGCCAGATCGTTCCAATGATTTTCTTAAACTACCTGAAATGTGACCCTTAAAGAAATCCATTAAATCTTTTGGTGACTCTTCATATATCTTTTGTAATACACTAAGAGTCTCTAGAATTTCACTTTTTTCCGCAATTTGACCATTTTTTAAACGAACGGCCTCGAAATAACAACAAGCCTTAGAAGTCGAAACCGATAAAAAACAGATTAAAAAAAGAATGTTTAAAAATTTCATCTTATATCCTTAACTATCAAAAAATTGTCAAAAAGCAATTTTTTATATACAAATAATCAAGGCCATAGTTTAGCAGCTTATATTGACTCGTCAAGCAGTTTTATGCGATATTGCAGCTAGAAGCCAATTACATATTATGCTATACTTAAAAACTCCTTCAGCTATACTAAAAGAAACCCTTTAAAAGAAAGATTTTTTGTGAATAAATTTACAGACTTACCTTTATCACCTAGACTACAAGCCGCATTGGCCGAACTAGGATTTACAACTCCAACAGAAATTCAAGCTAAAGTTATACCTACGCTTATTGCAGAAAAACGTGATGTACACGCACAAGCACAAACAGGCACAGGTAAAACATTTGCTTTTGGACTTCCACTACTAGATAGCATTGATACATCAATAAAAAACACCCAAGCACTTATAATTGCTCCAACACGAGAATTAGTCCTTCAAATCTATGAAGCCCTAAAAGATGTATCACGACAAACAGGTATTATTATAGAACCTGTTTATGGTGGCATGTCCATAACAAGACAAATTGATAGTATTCGTAGAGGCGCTCATATTATTGTGGGTACTCCAGGTCGATTAAACGATCATTTAAGACGTAAAACATTAAGCTTAAAAGACTTAAAAACCTTCATTTTAGATGAAGCTGATATCATGCTAGAAATGGGCTTTAAAGAAGAAATAGATGAAATATTAAAGATGGCTCCAAAAGACCGTCAAATTTGGCTATTTTCTGCAACTATGGGCTCAGGGATAGATCAATTAATAAAATCACATATGCATGACGTGTTTTCTGTAAGAGCGACTAAGAAAAACGAAGCCAGCAAACAGGTTAAACAATATTTCTGCGTAGCTCCAAGAGGCAAGAAGGCTAGCGTATTAGTTAGATTCATAGAAGCTTCACCAGAATTTTACGGCATAATCTTCTGTCAAACAAAATTGTTGACCAATGAAATTACCGAACAATTAGCAAGCAAGGGATTGCGAGCAAGTTGTCTACATGGTGATATGCAACAAAATCTAAGAAATCAAGTCATCAAAGGATTTAAAAACAAAGATTTTAGCATTTTATTGGCCACAGATGTTGCTGCTCGAGGAATCGATGTTTCTGATCTTACACATGTAATCAATTATTCTATACCTGATGAATTCGATAGTTACATCCATAGAATCGGAAGAACTGGACGAGCAGGGAAAGAAGGCATCGCTATTACATTAGTAACACAATCAGAAAAACACCGAATAAAAAGATTAGAAAAGGCAACTGGAGCCATTCTACAAGAAATCGCTGTTCCTGAATTTGATTCTATTGTAAAAATAAAAATGAGCGCAGCCTCTGATTTCATAGAACAATCAAAAACTCCAGATCAAAAATTCTCTCCTGTTCATAAAACCATAAAAGAATTAATCGATTCTTTTACAGAAGAAGAAATAAAAAATGCATTTGCCATTGCGCTTGAAGAAAAATACTTCAAAGACATTGTTTCTGAAGATTTAAGTGCTGTTTCACCTAAAGCAGATGACATGGTCGAAGAAATATGCATAGACCTAGGTTATGATGATGACATGAGTGAAGACATTGTACGTAGCTATTTATACAATACATGTAAATTACTTCCTCAAGAAATTAATAAAGTACGAGTAATAAACAAAAAAACGTTTATTTCCGTTTCAGATAACAAATTCCAAGAAGTTTTAGATTTGTTAAGAAAAACTCCTATTTCAGAAATGAGACATAGAGCATTTGTTGTCCAAGATTTTAAGCGTGATTCATCTGGCCAAGCCGGTCGTACAAGAATGCGAAGAGTTGGTGAAAGAAGAGATTCCGGAAGATCTGATTCCCGCAGTCGTGGTGGTGAAAGAAGAAGTTCAAGTAACAGAGGCGGCGGTTGGGATAGAGATAGAAGCCGACGAGATTCTTCAGATGAACGTCGAGGCAGTAGTGGCCGCAGCAGAAAATATTAAAACATCTTAGCAAGGCTAACTTACAAAATTAAAGCGAGTGTTTTTTATTCACTCGCTTTTTTTATGCTCTTTTTAAAAGCTTATACAAAAAGATTTCATCCTGAACCGGTCAAAGGATTAGGTCATTATCAAACCAAATCAAGACGTTTTTTAAAACGCCATGTTCCAATGACAGTAAATCCAATTGTCAAAATTAAAACAACTGAAACACAAAGCCAAAATTTTAAAAAGCCAGCTTCACCCAAAACCGTTGAGTGAATAGCTTCTGCCGCATAAGTCATTGGATTGAGTAACACAACATACCCCCAACTTTTAAAATCCGGTGATTCAAACACTGCCCGCAATGGAAACTCAATTGAACCAAACATCCAAAGAGGGAACAAAACTCGAATGCCAACTAATCGAACAGTATTTACACGTTCTGCTAAACTCGAAAGTAAGATATAAAACGATCCCAAGAAAAAACTAATCAAAACAAATATAAAAAAGAACTTTAGAATAGAAAGCTGTGAAAAATTAAGCTGACTCCAAAGCAATGCTGCACACAAAGGTATAGTCATCATAGAAAAAACAAAAGATTTAAAAGCAAAAAATACTATGTTTTTTAAGAAAACCATCCAATAATGCAATGGCAAAGTAAACTGATAAAACATAGTTTTAGCACCATTTAAATCATCGATCAACTCAAAACTTGTATTCCAAATACGCCAATAACCTTCGCCCATAATCATAGAAAGAGCATAGAATGCACCAAAACCATGAAACATACCAAGCAACTGAAATATATAACCAGTTACCAATACAGCACATGAAAACCAAATTGCTATATTGATAAATTCACCAATTAAAAATTGGTTGAATATTACACAATCTGTTTTAAACAACTGCCAAAACAATTTTAAATAATTTAAATATCTATTTTTCATAATTATTCCGTTTCTTCTTCCATAAGTTTTATAAATATCTTTTCTAAACTTTCTTCTTGATATTTTTGTTTCAAGTTAGTTGGTGTATCTATTAACTTGACCAGACCTTTTTCTAAAACACAAATTCGATCAGAGAGTACATCTGCTTCATCTAGATAGTGAGTTGTTAACACAACGGAAACACCCAAGCTTTTTAATTCTTTTATATTATCCCAAAGCTTAAACCGTATATGAGGATCCAGGCCAACCGTCGGTTCGTCAAGAATAAGCAATTTAGGATTATGCATCAAAGATCTAGCTATCAAAAGTCTATGCGAATAACCACCAGAAAGAACTTCCGGCTTCATCTTTCTATATTTTCCAAGCTGATATCGTTGAATCAATTCTTCCATGCGATTTCTAATTTCATCTTCTGGCAGACCATAATATCTTCCAGAAAAAAGTAAAATCTGTTCAACAGTTAAATCAACGTAAAGATTTGGTTTTTGAGGACAAAAACCAACCTTGTAACGAAAATCAACAATATCGTTATAAATAGACTTTCCCTCACAAAGAATGTCACCTGAAGTTGCAGGATGCAATGTGGCTAAAATTGAAGAAAGTGTTGTTTTTCCAGCACCATTAACACCAAGCAATCCCAATGTTTCAGCTTTATTAATATCAAAGCTGACACCGTTTAAAGCTCGGATTTCATCTGGCCGACCAATTTTGTAATATTTTTTTATATTTTTTATTTCGATTAATTTTTCATTCATATTTTTCATTTCAAAGTTTTACGGATTTAATTATTAGAACTGATATAAATCCAAATTACCCAATCCTTGATATCATTTTGAATAAATTTATAAAACAAATTTACATCGAAGGATCAACTTTGATTCTTAGGCAAACCTCTTTGTAGAGTTTTTATTTAGAAAAAATTTTATTTTGATTTAAATTGAAATTAGGCTTTGCTGATTAAATCATACCTAAATAAATGGGTGCCAAAAAACCTTATGGACTTATTTTAATTAAACAGGAAAATAATCATGGCGGAACCCTTTCCAAAGATTTTTTTTCAAACAGCAACATTTATTCTAACGACTGGCAAAACAAAAAGCAATAAATAACATTCAAAAGCGTTTGCCAAAAATTGATTTTATAAATAAACTTGATTTTTTTTAATAAAAAAACAGCATCTACAAATTAATAAAAATGGAATAAAATGAAAAAGATCACTAATTTAATTCTTTTCTTATCAATTACTTCAAACATATGTTCTAGCTATCTCTTTCAAGCACACCCAAAACTAAAACGACCAATTGTCGAATTAGGTCATTTTCCATCACCTATTTATAATCTGCCAACAATAGCGAAACAATATAACCTTAAAAATTTTTACGTTAAAGATGATGGAGTAAAATGCGTCAAATATGATGCGATAAAAGCAGAATTACCCAGTGGAAATAAAATTCGCAAACTTGAATTTCTTTTAGCTCACGCAAAAGAAAATGGATATAAAACTGTTTGTACGGTGGGAAGTGCAGGATCAAATCATGCATTAGCCACGGCAATGTGCGCAAAACAAATCGGCCTCGATACTATTCTTATTCTTGATGACCAACCTGTAACAAGCGCCGCCGTAAGAAATCTTAAATTAATGACCTTATTTGCCAAAGAAATTAAATACACCAAAAAAAATGTCGATTCTGAAGCTCGCTCCTTAAGCGGTACAAATGGATATTATTTTATCCCTATGGGTGGGTCAGACCCTTTAGGAATTCTTGGATTTGTTAATGCCATGTTTGAGCTAAAAGATCAAATCAATCAAGGAATATTAGAAGAACCTGACTATATCTATGTAACCCTTGGAACCGGTGGAACTTCTGCTGGACTAATAGTTGGAGCTGAAGCTGCAGGAATAAAAAGTAAAATTATATCAGTTCGAATAAACTCAGAACCAAAGAAAAAAACAGAAGATTTGCTTTCTTTAATAAATCGGACAAGATCCAGTATACAAGAAATAGATCCATGTTTCCCTTGCACATATAAAACAGAAGATTCTTTAACTATTGAAAATTCTTTTGCGGGTGGCAATAATAAATATGCCGTTTGCACACAAGAAGCTGCGGATGCCATAAAATACTTTTACCAAGAAACTAAAAAATCGATTGGATTTCCTATCAAGCTTGAATCAACATATACCGGAAAAACCTTATCCGCTCTTTTTGATCATGCAAACAAAGGATTACTCCAAAACAAAAATGTTCTATTTTGGAATACATTTAGTAATGGAACCTTTGAAGACTTAACAGCTGAATTTGATAGTGATTACGAACGTTTCAAAAAAATACCCGAAAACATGATCCACTATTTAACGGATGACTTACAATCATTAGACCAAGGAATTTAACAACATTTTAACCTTGTTTTTATTCTCTCCCCGTCTGATTAACAACTTATACAAATCTCAACATACAAATTTAAGCTTATTATGAGCATCTTTTTGTAAAGAATCAGATCTTTCAACATCATATTCTAAATTAATACGGAAAGAATCAAGCTCATCAATATTTGACCACTCTTTTTCAGGTTCACACATTACAAATCCATAAGAATTATAAGCTTTAATGGCATTCAAATTAGATTTTAGCACACCCAAAGTTATACGTTTTGTTTCTGGCAAAAATTTAAAAATTGAACTCAATATTAATTTACCAAGCCCAAGATGCTGAACCTCTGGCAAAAAAGCTATAATCTCAACCCTAATACTTCTTGCCGATGCTTTTTTATAAAGTGAAAATTCCAGAAATCCCAATATTAAATCTGTCTCTTTATCCTTGGCAACAACTACCCAGGTAGAAACATCTGATGAAATAACTGTTTCGACATCTATAAAATGCTGTGCTAAATCCTTACACGCCTTAATTTCAACACTCCGTCTTTCTGATTCTTTAAAATCATTAATAACCATCAATTTATTAAATTTTTTATAAAATTTAATATTAGAGAAAATAAAAGAATAATCTTTTAAAAGAGCTTTAATTGGAGCTAAAAAAGCTTTTCCATAAACTTCACTTAATTTTTGTATTTTTTCATTAAATTCGTCTGTTCTTAAATTCATTGAAAACAACTCAAAAACAACTTGCCGACCAAATTTATCTTGCGTTAAAATTTTCTGGTCTTGCTTGTCTGCCATTGTCCTTTCAACATAAAAAAACCAAGCCGATTTCTGATTAAAAAAAGATTTATATAAAAATAAAATCCATAATAAACATAAAAAAAATAAACTTAATTTTAAAAATAATTTTTTCATAAAAGCCACCTATTTTTATAAAACATCCCACATAAAAAGACCACTTTAAGAAATGGTCTTTTTATAATTTTGCATAAATTATTTCGTATACCAAACAATCAAATAAAGAAAAATATCTTTTTAATCTAATTGTTTTTTTAATTATTATTTTTTTGGTTTGGGCTTACCACAATTGCACTTATCTTCAACCGTTTTAGGTTTTGGTTTACCACAATTACATTTATCTACAACAGATACTTCTGTTGTTTTGGGTTTTGGCTTGCCGCAATTACACTTGTCATCCGCCGCCTGAACGGCAAAGCATGTGCAACAAGTTACAAATAAAAATAGGTGTTTCACAAGACTCCTTTCATCTTTTAAAAATCACCCTAACAATAATATCAAAACTTGTTGTAACAAAATCATACGGACAAAGTAAATACTTGAAGAACATTTTTCAACAATAAATTATTACTTTATATACATAAAAATTAATTATTGTTAAAATTCCGAACATTCAATTATCATAAAAAACCTTTTTTTTAGAAAAGAGTTAACATGAAAAAATTATTAATCATGGTGATATTAATTAGCTGTTGTAACATTTATATAAAAACAATATCCACATATTGTCCGCAAAACAATAAGGAAAACGAAATGAAAAAAAATAAAACATGCTGTGCTTGTGCAAATAAAAAAAAGAATCAAACAACTGATACTGCTATTAACAAAGTTTATAGTGACATTGCCCAAGGAAATATTTCTTCTTTTGGTGGAAAATCTTGTGGGTGCAAAACAAAAATATCTCAAGATATAGGATACTCACGAGAAGAAATAGATGCTTTGGCCGATGCAAATCTAGGTTTAGGTTGCGGATATCCAATCAATTTAGGAGATATTCAAAAGGGCTCAACAATTTTAGACCTAGGCTCTGGAGCAGGGCTTGATTGCTTTTTAGCCGCACGCAAAGTTGGATCGACGGGAAAAGTTATTGGAGTTGATGCCAGCGAAGCTATGGTAAAAAAAGCGCAAGAAAATAAATTAAAATATGGATACTCTAACGTAGAATTTTTATTGGGGGATATAGAAAACCTTCCTATCCAAGATAATTCAATTGATATTATAATCAGCAATTGTGTTTTAAGTCTTGCAAAAAATAAAGAAAATGCATTTAAAGAGGCATACCGAGTGCTAAAAACTAACGGTAAAATGTATGTTTCTGATATTGTACTTATTGCTCCACTATCCACAGAGCAACAACAAGACAAATCGCTGATTGGGACATGTGCATTAAGTGCAATCTTAAAAAAAGATTACCTCGAAAAACTATCCAACACAGGTTTTGAAATAATAATTTCCGGAGAAGACACAACAGTAAATATCACAAAATATAATAATAATAATCTACCTGTTGTTAGCTTAAAATATATTGCTATTAAACCAAATTAAAGGATTAATCACTTTTCCATTCACTATTTTTAAGCAAGTAATCAATCTTAAATTCTATTTTTATTTGATCTAGTTCAAATAAAAAATCACGTGCAGCAAAATAATGTAAGCCGAAAAAATCAATATTTTTCTGTGCAAAACTTTATTTGTCCCTTCCACAAATCAATTTCTTTTGTTAAGCTCTCAACAAATTTTTTGGAATCCTATTATAAAAATCTTTCAATAAATGATTATAGGAGGGCTAAATCAGAAATCAAAATAATTAAAATATACTCTCTAAAAAAATCCATCTTTTCTTTTCTCAAAAACTCATAAGGAAAAATCATGAAGAACCTAATTTGTTTACAAAAAAACGTATTGCTATCCATATGTTTTCTATTAAGCGCACCGCTTTTTTGCAGTTATAACGCTGGTGTAAAAGCAGAATGGAATACAGCAAAAACAATTTTAATGCATACTCCTGGTGACGAACTTTTCTGCGGAATACTTCATCCTGATGCAGCTTTGTTTGAAGGGCCATTTGATATGTATGCCGCAATAAACGATCTAAAAAATTATATTACAATTTTAAAACAAAATGACATCGATGTAATATTGATTGAGGATATTTTATTAGAGGGAACTATTAATGAAAACGGATCAAAAAAAGAAGGTCAAGCCCTCGATGATCTTATAAATCTTGCCAAGCACTCATTAACTTACACTATGCCTTCCGAATGGAGCCTAACAGAAAGAGAAGAGCAAGAAGAATATCTTGACTCAGTTTTAAAAAAATCACATCCAAAATCACTTCTTAAAATCATATTTGAAAAACCCACTATAGATTTAAAATACAGCCCAGAAAGAAACACTCGATTCATTGCCAAATATGAATCAGCACCACTGTTTAATTTACACTTTTGCCGCGATCAGCAAATAACTACAGACAAAGGTGTTGTTCTGGGAAAAATGAATTCCATTCAAAGAAATCTTGAAGTCGACATAATGGAATTTGTATTTAATAAACTTGGTGCAACCCCAATTTATCGTGTTACAGGAAAAGGACGTCTTGAAGGCGGAGATTTTATCCCTGCCGGTGATTTTGCTTTACTTGGTCAAGGTCTAAGAACCAACGAAGAAGGCGTTCGCCAATTATTAGAAAACAATGTTTTTGATTTCCCTGAAATCGCAATTGTAAAAGACCCATTCCAACATCAAGATCAAATGCACCTTGATACCTATTTCAACATAATTGGTAACGGCCTAGCACTTGTAGACACAATCAGAAGAGAAACTGGTTTTGTAACAAGAGGAAACGTTACAAGAAAAATAAGACCTTCTGTAGATGTTTATCAAAAAAGATCCTGTGGCGCATATGAATGCACACAAAAAGATGTAGATTTTTTTGACTACATTGAAAAACAAAAAGGTTTTAAAATAATAGATATCCAAGATAGCGAACAGCTTAACTATGGTTGCAACTTTTTATGTATTGGTGATAGAAAAATTGTTGCAGTTCAAGGTGTAAGTGAAACATACGAACAAAGGCTCCTCAATGCTGGTGTAGATCTACAAACAGTAGACTTTAGGAACCTAACAAAAAGCTATGGCGGCCCTCATTGCACAACTCAAGTTCTCAAAAGAACTTCTTACTAATATTTTTATAGAAAAAATATTAATTTAACTTAAAAATAGCCAGGTAACTCACTCTGAATTACCTGACTATTTTTATAGAGCTTATACGAAAAATATTTAAAGGATGAGTCCTTTTTTGATATTAAAAATCCATGTTTTTGAATTTTCGTATAAGTTCATATTTTAAAATTTAATATTTAAAATTATTGTTTCCACATTATAAAGCTTCTTCTATTCAAGTAATTTGTATTCCTTAATACATTTTTTTGATGGGAGTTCAAATAAACACACATTATTAAATTTTAATTTTGAATCATTTTCACTTAACACAGCTTTAACAATTTCTTGGGCTTCATCCAACACGCGTTTTTCTATTCGAGCATAAACCTGATCAAATTGTACAACGTCATCCATATGTTCCTCAATATAATTTTTTATACTGCCAGATCTTATTCGTAAAATTCCAACATGTGGTAAAAAGGTGTGCTCTTCAGCCTTTTCTACATCATATAAAAAGACATTGTGTTCACCCATATATTCTTGATTTGCATTGCGCATTGCAATTTTTAACTCTCCATTCAAAGCAACAAGTTCTTTACTTGGGTCAGAAATCATTAAAACAAGCTCTTCTTTTTGATCGCCAGTTGGTCCAGAAAATAAATTAACCTCTGTCCCAAGTGCCACATTTTTTAAATCAAAATTATTTTTATTTTTTTGTAAAACGTTTTTCAAAACCGAATCGATAAAATCTATGCCTTTAAGATCTGTATCATTCAAATAATATAAAGTTATGCGTTGTGCGCCTGCTTTAGGCATATAAAAATCAAAATCATAATCTAAATTTAAACCAAGTTCTTCTTTAACAACGCAATTCACCATCAAATACAATTTTTCTTTGATTAAATTGAAGGTGGAACTTTCTGCTGCTAACTGAACAAACATCATATGTCTTTCTAAATCTTCTTTTTGAATACATTTATTTTCCTTACAACATTTACAGCAACCACCAAAACCCCAAATCAATGTTCCAATAGCTAATAAAATGACCACTAAAGAAACAAATAACTTTTTCATTTTTACTTCCTTTATTTAAGAGCACTTTCTGAATTTTTTAACACATTCACGGCATCTTTAAATTCTTGAGTCTCAAAATTATCAAAAATTGATTTAAGCGCGGACTTCAAAAGTCTCAATTTATTTTCTTGTATGTTAAAATCAAACCTACATTTAAGATCTTCTTTTAATAAATCAGCTAACTGGGGTGCCTTAATTGACTCGTATTTAGACTCTTCTTCAGGTGTAAATTTACCTAACAAGAAAACTGCCCACCTAATCATAATAATGAATTTAATTAAATATAACTTAGCCTCTTCTTCTGCAGAAGGATTCCGCCCCAAGTACTCTTTAATCAAAAATTTTTCATAATTAGAGTCAAAACAAAAACATAAAAGCACAGTCGCTAAATCAAAAAAAGGATCATTCTTACCTGCACTCTCATAATCAATTGCTTTAAATTCATTCCCTAAATATAAAACGTTGCCACCATGCAAATCATTATGACATGAGCCACAAACGTTTAAATATGGCGATAAAGTTGTTTGAATAGTATCTACAATTTCTTGAAGCCTATTTAACGAATCCAAAAAAATACTAGACCTAAGTTTATTCTTCTGAATTTTCCTATTAATATACTCAAATTCATTTCCACTTTGATTTTTAAACTCTCCACCTTGATTAATTTTTTTTAGAAAATTCGCCAACTCAACATAAAACTGTTTCGACTCCAAATCTTGATCTGTAATTTTTTGATCCAACAAATATTCCATTATAACAACCCCCAGAGAAGTGTCAGAAAAATAAATCTTTGGACCATACCCTGAATCTGAAGCGATTTGTAATAAATTAATTTCCTCCATGTTTTCTTGTTTAGATCTCTTTTTACTCAAAAATCGAACCACATATTTTTGCAATGGCGTTGTAACCAAAAATAACCGCGCCGAAGAAAGCCCCCCCTCAAGTTTTTGACCAACGACATCTCCGTTGATAGATAAATTCTTTTTAACAACCTCAACCGCATATTGTTCATCAATATATGGATCACCGCAAGAACAAAGTAAAAAGAGGATTACACAAGGACTATATTTTACAAATAAATTCATTTTCTTTACCCAATTTCAACCTCCGGATATTTATTATCTTTACTATCTAACAATTCAAATAGTATCCTTTTTAAATATTTATCAAAAAAATTGCCTGATCAATCATTATCTTTTTTCAATAAAGCCGAAGAACAACAACATGCCCCTATTAAAGCAGAACAACCAATACAAGTATAAAATGAAGCAATCAATTTTGGAGCTAGCCAAAAACCTTCACAGCTCCCTTCATCTCCCACCAACCATAAATTCCACCTAGAATTTTCTCTATTGGCTCTTTGAGCCAAACAACCTTGGCAGAGATAAAAAGTACCCAAAGCACATCCGGGAATTTGCAAAGTAGACAAACAAGGACAACAAAAAACATATGCCGCAGAATTAACTAAACATCCGCCACAACTCAAACAAGTAGGAAGACATCCATACTTACAAAACGTTTCATTACAAATATTTCTTGGGCAACAAAGTTCTTTACAAAAAGTTGCGCAATTTCCACATTTATTACAACACCATAAACCAGGGTCAGCTTTCAAACAAGCGCCATCGGGATTACAATCACAAGATTTATGACAACAACCACAGCCTTGAATATTTTTACGAGTATCATTCTCCGTATCTAAAACAACCAATAACCCATTACCCATCATTTTTTCTTGCACAGGAGGTTTAATTTGAGATTTATCTTCAGATGAATATGAATTCAAAAAAAACAAAATCCACAACAAATTAAATAACTTTTTCATATTTCCACCTTATAAAATCAATAAATTTTCTATTTCAAACATCAAAATCTTTACAATCGAACATTCATCATATTGCCAGACTCATATCGGCGCAAACCACTTTTAAAAACTTTATTTGCAAGAAATGATACCACAAGACACACGCAAACAAGCACAATTAATGTTTGAATAGAAAAACTATCTACCAACCTTGCCGGCATTGTAACAACAAAAAAAGAGGGAACTATACTCATTAAAATATATTTAAATGGAACTGGAAACACGCTAAATGGATAAGGGGTTACAATTGTTAGCAGATGTTTAACCGCACTAGCACCCTGTTCAAAGCCTCCAACAAAAAAAACAATTGATTGGCTTATAATCAAAAAATTAAAAAACAAAATCATAGAAAAACAAGAAGCAAACAAAAATAATAATATTCGCAACCAACCAATTGGGCCGGAAAATAAAAAAATTATAAAACTAAGCACAACTGGTCCCACAGAAGCAACATCGGCTTTGCTTACAGCAATATGCCACAAAATAGGTTTGGGTAAAGCCAAATAATAATCCAAATTTCCAGCATTTACTATTCTTGCTAAATCCCCCATTCCACCAGCAAAAACATCTAAAACAGAAAGACTAAAAATATAAAGAGAATAAACCAACATCATATCTTTTGATGTCCAACCACCAACAGAAGGAAACTGGTTAAAAAAAACAATCCATAAAAAAAATTGTGCACCAAAAAATATAACTATACCAAAAATATAAAGAAGAAAACTTAAACGGAATGACATAACAGAAAGTAAATTTGCTACAACCATAGCCCAACTAATCCGAATATACTTAACCGCCACAGATAACCACATTTTTAACTCCAGTTCTAAAAAGAATTTTAGTTATAATCAACATCATAATTAGCCAAAAAATCTGCATGCCCAAATAAAATAAGACATCATCATGATGACACCCAACAAGAATTCGTGATGCACCATATGCCACATTAGAAAACGGCAACAACAAAACAATTTTTCTTATAAAAACCGGAAAAAAAGCAAGTGGCACACTTGCACCACCCGCAACAACCATAATTTGCAAATAAATCCAACGAATAGGGTCAACATCACCTATCCAAAAAGCACAAAGGCCAATACAAAATTGAATCAAAAAGGCAATAATGGCACCAATAAACAACATCAAAACACCAAGCAATAAAAATAAAACAGAAATTTGAGGAATCCCCACAAGAAAATAAACAAACAATCCCATAAATGGACCTCCAAATAAAATCAAAGGCAACCTAGTTCCAAAATCCTGTGCAAAATGAAAAATTATATAAGAATATGGCCTATTTAATTGATAAGCAATTTGACCAGATAATATTTCATCCTTCAATAAATACGAAACTCCGCGCCCCCGAAGAGCAACAAACACATTAACACAAAAAACAATCCACATAGTTTGCACAAGAGAAAGTTTTTCCACAGGGCTAGAAGGTGCAACTTTACTTGTTGCTAAATAAAGGAAATACAAAATTGAAAATATAAAAGTCAAAAATAAAATTTCTGAAATTAAATCTACAGTGTAAGCCATTTTGTTTGAAAAACTAATTTTCACAATGGCCAAATATTTTTTTAAAGAGGCATAAACCTTTTTAAACCAGCTTTTCATTACAATCCGCCCTGATAAATTTTGGTTATAATTTCTTCCAACGGCGTATCGTGAATGGTTATATCCACAACAGAAAAATTTTCAAATGCATAATCAAGCAATTGCTGAGTTGAGCTAGCAGAAGCATCAATTTGAATCTTAACCGAATGCGATGTTTTTTCAAGAATCTTGCCAGCAAAAAAATAAAATTTTTCAGTATTTTCTTCAAGCACAAGATCAATAACTTTTGAGGCAGAAATCGCCTTTTTTAATTTTTCTGTAACATCATCAAAAACAATTTTTCCATGATTTACAATTATGGTTCTTCGCGCAAGTCGTTCAATATCCCCAACATCATGTGAAGTCAAAAATATTGTAACGCCTTCTTGTTTGTTTAAATATTCAAGAAGATCACGCATTTGTTGTTTTGCAATCACATCAAGACCAATGGTAGGTTCATCCAAAAATAAAATTTGAGGACGATGCAACAAAGATCCAACCAACTCACAACGCATGCGTTCACCAAGAGATAATTTACGCACAGGAGTTTTAAGAACATGTTCTATTTCAAATTTTTTAACAAGAAAATCAAGCCGCGCCTTAAACTCTGCTGGCTTTAATTCATAAATGTGAGAAAGCATCGCAAACGTATCAAGAGGTGGTAAATGATACCAAAGTTGTGATTTTTGACCAAAAACCGTACCTATCTTAAAAGCTAACTGCATCCGATCATTTACAGGATCTAACCCTAAAATAGAAACTGTTCCTGCAGTTGAATGTAAAATTCCAGTGATAATTTTAATTGTTGTTGATTTTCCAGCACCATTAGGTCCAATAAAAGCAACACAATCACCCTTTTCAACCTCAAAAGAAATATCATCAACCGCAGTTTTGTACTTATATTCTGGCAAAAAAAATGATTTAACTGCTGCCCAAAAACCCGGACGCTTCTGCAAAATAGAAAACTTTTTTTCTAAACTTTCAACCTTAATCGCTGGTGTACCCATATTTAATTTCCTAAATTATTATTTTTTATTTATTTACTGTCCGATCTAAAATCCAATTTAAAACACTCTGGTTTTTAACCAACCAAATACCTGATTTTATAAAAACTGAAATAACACAATTAATGTTTTTGTATTTTTATTTCTATACCATCCCCAGCTGTCTTAATAGTCACTTCACCACCAATTGGAAATGTTATTATTGGATTTGTATGGCCAAAATCAACGTTTGCTATTATAGGCATAAAATTAAGTTCTTTAATAGTGCGCACAATAGCCACAAGTTCTTCCAAATCCATATGTGTATCATGCTGAAATCTTCCAAACACAATACCCTTAACACCATCAAATCCTGGTTGCTGAATTAAAGATTGCAAGCGTCGAATAAATTCAACTTTTGGAGTTTCGACATCATCTTCCAAAAATAAAATTGAATTTTTTAAAGATGGAAAATATTCAGTACCTTGCAACAAAGTAAATGTCCCTAAATTTCCACCTATAATTATTCCCTGAGCTTCACCCCTATTTATTATTTCATAACCCGGATTTTTAAAAGTGACCCTATTTTCTTGGTTAAGCCACCATTGATCATCAGCCCATTCTTTTGATGGAAAAAGATCAAACGGCTCATTGCTCATCAGACATTTTTTAAAATAATCGATGGCGTATTCCAATTTATATTTTTGTCCGAAAGTAGAATAATGTGGACCATAATATGTAACCAACCCGGCTTGCGCCAAAAAACTATCGTTCAAAATAGTAATATCAGAATAACCACAAAATATTTTAGGATTTTTTTTAATCAAATCCCAATCAATATAACTCAAGAGCTGATTGCAATTATATCCACCAATAACGGTTAGTACAGCCTTAACTTCTGGATTTGCAAAAGCCCAATGCAAATCTTTAACTCTGCTTTCAATTGAAGAAGAAACAAATCGATCAAATTCATTTACATGTTCTCCAAAAACCAATTTAAAACCTAAATCTTCAAGATTTTTATTTGCAATACGCTGAGTATCTTGTGAAATTATAGCCATCGATCTTGATGGGGCAATCACAGCAATGGTGTCGCCTTTTTTTAATTTGTTAGGAAATATTTTTTGTTTCATTTTTTAACACCTAATTAACTCATTGTGTTAAAAATTCTGCTCCAGCGAATTCTTTTAAAAAATTCAATTGGATGTTTTACAAACTCTAAAACTGGCCAACCAGAATCACTATCTAAAGACCAAAGTCTAAAAATAATTTTTGCGTGAATTTGCTGACCTTTTACAGGTTTGCCCCAGTATCTGCAATCACTGCTTCCCAAACGATTATCTCCCATCAACCAAAATTCATCTTCACCAAGATGAACATCAAATTCATCCAAATTCCTTTTTTGGCCTGATTCATCAATATCTATAAATAAATCACCTGGTTGTTTTATACGATATGGACGCACAATTTTAAGTGGATCAATTTTGTAAAAGGGTTGATCTTTCCACGACTTAATATTTGGATCAAAAGAAGCATTGGCTAAAGCATCACGTCCAGATACTTTACCACTTCTAACAAGTGCCGGATCTGCCTTGTAAACCAAAATCAAAGGATATTTATTTAAATACGGTTCATTTAATTTTTCACCATTTAAATAAACAACAGGTTTACCATCTTCTATAACACCCTTGACGTGATCACCAGGCACACCAATAACACGTTTTGTAAAATTGCTTGGCCCCCAAACATATCTTTGAAACCAATTTACAGCTAAGTTTTTTGAATATTCATACTCAGGCTCATTCATTGCAATAATTTCACCACGTCTTGGTGCACGCAAAAAATAAGTTAACTTGTCGCCCAAATATCTTTCACCAACAAACATTGTTGTTTCCATTGAACCAGAAGGGACATGATAAAGACTAAAAATCAATGTTCTTATTGCAAACAAAAGCAAAAGGAAAAAAACTGTTTCTGTAATTTCTTTTCGCCACCATTGGACTGTAAATTTCATAAATTCTCCCAAAACACAGATTAATATAAATAGGCTAGACCTACTAAAGTTTAACCTATTTATAAACATTTTCTAAATATTTTTAATTCAATTGATCAGTTCTACTCAAAAAGAAATCTATTAATCGCTGCAGCTACTACCAGAATCTTCAGCATAAAAAAATAAATCGTTATCTCAGTCAGAACATTTATCATCATTTAATAATCCAGGGAACTTTTGCTCTAATTCTTTAAAGAATTTAATCAATTTATTTTCACTTGTTATTCGTTTTTGATCATTTTTAGGATCAGATATTAAATTAAACATTATTAAATTAAACATGCTTTCTGCAAAATAAGAATTCAACAATACATTAAGCCCTTTATAATCATCTTTCGTAGATAGTTGGGCACCATAAGATGCTAGTAATTCAGCTACCTCAAAATATTTAAAACAGACCTCTGCTAATAAATTTTCTGTCCCGCTTATATTTTCTAATAAAAATTGTAATGCGTTTAAACCAAAATTATTAAGACGACTAACATCCGCCCCATTTTCTATGAAAAATTTAACAGCCTCAATATTAGCCACGCTTGCAGCAAGCATAAGACCATCAATCCCCACTTCCGGGGCTATTATATTAAGAGGATCCACACCATTCTTCTTAAACAACTCCAACAAAGATTTATTACCAACCTTTGCTAAAATAAAAACAGGTGAATAATATTTACCATCATCAAAAATATTAATCGGTTGAGTAATATCAACACCACGTTTTATTAATTCATCTACTGTTTTTTCAAAATCTTTTAAAAAAACAGCTAGACCTTCTCCATTATTTTGTTCTTTTAAGGAAGAAATTCCATGCGGCAAACTTAGCATCAACTGTTCAAACATTTTTTGTGGGTTATCAATTTGTGAACCAAAAGAAAAAAATGGTACAACACCAAAAACTAATAAAAAAACAAGCTTCTTCATAAAAAACTCCTTAAAAATATAAATTAAACAAAATTTAAGTTTAAACAATTCATACAATGTTTTCTAATATTTTTCAATTATATTAGCAAGTTCGATAAAATAACTCGGGTCTTGATTACCATTTAGACTCCAACAAGCACCCAAATCGGAATACCATTAACCAAAACAACCCCCTGTTTAATCTGTATTGTATCGCCACTCAAAGCAAGTATTCTAGATATCCATACTTTATTTCCTGAATAAATGAACCGTTAACCTGTACTTTGTATGTGCGCCTGACCAATATTTAACCATGGGTCATAGTATGTCCCATTTTACGACATTTTGCTAAAGCTTTGCTTTAACACCATGTCTACTTAGTGAGACCAGAAAACCCCAGGTTTAAAAGCCTGGGGTTTTCTGGTCTCACTAATAAATATAATAAACGGCTAACCATGATAAAACTCCTTTTTTAAAAGTTAAAATCTATAAAAAATGACAAGCTCTTTAAAATTTAAATTAGATCAGGCACTTAATTAAAGAATAAAATTAAATGCCTGACCTTATTTATTTACAATTTTAAAAATTCTAGTTATCTGTATCTGAATCATCCGAGTTATCTGTATCTGAATCATTCGAACCGAAATACATTTCAGTTGACTCCCCAAAGCCTAATATTTCTAGACCAAACGCCAATAATTCATTCCAAGGCTCAATTTCCCATCCCCTTCTTTTTGCAAATTCTTCAGCCAATGACATACAAATAGATTTTATATAATCGCATTTTTTCTTAATTAATGATTCTTCAAGTTCAATCGTGTTAAGGCTACACTCAATTTTATACAAAGCTGCCAATGATGCAAGCCAGCAAAAATCATCTTGATTTTGTAATTTGGCACCATGGGATTTCAACAACTCAATAACTTCAAAATCTTCTTTATCTATATGAGAACAAAACTGAACGTCCATACCAAAAAGTTTCTGTTCACTTTCATTACCATGCAACCCGCGATCTATTATTTTTTTAAAGTTAATTAGTAGGCCATGAAAAGCTTCATAAACTTGCTCATCATTAAAATATTCTACAAGAAATTTAGTTGTATCAAGATTTTTAGCACAAGCAGCAAACTCTAACGCCGTTTTTCCCGCCCAACCAACAAAAAGAAGATTTCCACCTTTTTCTTTAAATAACTGCAAAGAATCGCCGTCACCCTTTTCTGCTATAATAAACAAAGGAGAAACTCTTCTGCAGCCAATCTTAATAGGCTTGGTAACATCAATACCGGAGTTCATAAGTTCTTTTAATCGAGCTATATCCAAATCATCCACTTTTTCAGATTTCTTCATTTTACACATCAATTTTTCAAACTCAGCCTGATTTTTTGAGCCTTCATCTGATGCCATAGAAAACAATGGAAAAAGAACAAATGTTAACAACAATAAATTTTTCTTCATAAAACACCTCAAAAATAATAATTTAACAATTTACTTTTTAGCATTCAAAAATCATTCGTCGCCTGTTGCCCATTTATATAAACCATAAGCCGCAAAACCCAATACGGCGGCGTCTGTGGTTAGACCAGAAGCATAGCCTAAATATAAAGCATTGGCATCACCTTGAGTAGTTCCTGGCGCACCAAGACTCATTGCCAGAGGAATAAAACCTAATACATTAATTCCTGGAATAACACCAATCACATAACCCGTGGAAAAAAGCCTTGAATAACGTGGAATGCGAGATGGCTCCTCACTAAATGTTAAAGAACAAGTCAATAATATGCAGAATAAAAGTTTTTTCATAAAATCTTTTCATTAATTTAATTATAGATCTGTATCCGTTTTGAATGCAATGTCTACTACGCCCCGAGATTCAAACATATCTATGAACTGTTTATACATTACTTCTCTATCCTCGCCGCCATCTGTTGTCAAAAGTAACTGCTGACTATAAAGAGCAATATCTTCCACAATTCGTTCATGCCGGTAATAGGCAAGAATTTCTCTATTAATCTCAGTTTTTTCATAACCTTTATAGAAAAATTCTTCTTCGTGTGGATTATTCCAAACATTGGCAACGCCTCCACCAATAAACATGAGATCCCGCTCTTTGGAAGCCATGATAGGTTGGTCCCAATCTACTATATAGACAGACCCATCATTGGCTATTAATACATTGCCACCATGAATATCAGAATGACACAATACAAACTCTGGTGATTGTTTCTGGATCTTCTGTCCTAGTTGCTCAGCGCGATTTACCAAGCGTTGAATTATTTTTCTATGCTTTTTCATAAACGTTAATAACTTTACGGCTATCTCGTCAGCGACTATTTGTTCAGCGTCAATATAGGTATAAATTGATCGGACAGCTTCCCGCCATTTTGTGGAATAAGACTCTCTCTTAATTTGGTCTTTGATTAATGGAGGTAAGGGAAATTCATGAACTTGTTTCAAGGCTTTGCCAAGAGTAATCCATTGATCGTTGGTTAGATCGCGGATAAAGCCGTCTTGTCCTTCGATAAATGGGTACACAATGAGAGTAAAATCATCGATCTGGTGAGTTGGTTGACCATGATTTGTTTTGAGAGGGGAAATAATTTGTTGAATTCCAGCATCATGTAACAGTAGCTGTACGATCGTGCCGAGATCATTATGGTAACCACGTTTTAGCTTTACAAAATAAGATGACTGGTCGCATGTCTGAGCCTTGTATACCGACGCATCCATATCTGCACCTAAAGGAATGAATGTCAATTCAGCAACCTTAATTCCATAATCGGTATTTAGGGAATCAATAATGCGCTGGATTGAAAGAAATTGTTTTTTCATAAAATTCTCGTCTTAAAAAATATAAATTAAACAAAATTTGAATCTAAACAATTAACACAATATTTTCTAATGTTTTTCAATTATATTAGCAAGTTCGATAAAATAACTCGGGTCTTGATTACCATCTAAACTCCAGCAAGCCCCCAGAATTGACTGAACATAAACCCATTGATAAATTCGCTGCGCATCAAAATTAAGATTTTTTGCAAAATACTCAATGCGCTTTTGAATTATTTGCAAAACATTTGGTGCTTCCAATAATTCAGGCATTGGATTTCTAATAAAAGCACCAACTTCATAAACTGGCTCACCTACAATACCCTTTGGATCTATTGCAACCCATTCATTTTTTCCAGATGAAAGAATATTTTCATGATGTAGATCTCCATGAAGCAAAACCTGTTCTGCTGAAGTTGCAAGCAGATATTCACTCAGCTCACGGGCTTTTTTAAGATGATTCAAAGGAAGATTCCAATCCCTATTTAGAGCGACAAGCCAATCGGAAATATTTTTAAAATTTTTAAGATTCTCTCGCGATGCACTATGTAATTTACGAATTACCTTACATGTAATTTCAATGGATTCTTTTTCTTGCGCCGAAAACATGGATTTTAGATCCTCCCCAGGAAGCAAACGTTCCAACAAAATGGCGCCCAATTCTAAATCGTAACCCAACAATTTTACAGAACCATGACCATCAAAATGAATTAAAGCATTAATCTCTTGTTGCAATTCATTTTTATCACAGGCTAATTTTAAAATTATTGATGATCCATCCCTTTTTCCACCTAGAACATAGTTGTAAGAAAGATTCTCAAAAGGCTTAAGGTCGAATAAATTCCACTTAATTGCAGACTTTTTATAAAATTCAGGTAAATTATCAAGCCAGTTTTGCCCCCGCTGACCATACAAATCAATAATATTTTTTTTAAAACTCATTCAGGCTTTCCTTTAAATATTTTGGTAATTGCGGCAACAGCATAAAGAGGTAACGATTGAACATTATTAAACTTTGAGTAATTTTGTGTGGAAAATCGATAACCATACGGACTTTTTAGATGACTATCTAAAAACATATGTAAACTTTTGAGCGTTGTTCCTGGTCCACTTTTAACTTCAATTGGAACAACATTTTCCCCTCTTTGAATAAGATAATCAATTTCTGCTGAACTACCAGGCACATTCCTTTGCCAATAATATAAATGGCTTTTAGCATGAGGATTTGCATACGCTAAAAGCTCTTGACCAATTAACGCCTCCACAATTTCACCTTTATTGACAAATTGTTGCATTGGATTTAAAAACCAAGATTCAAGATCAAGACCCAATAGTGCTTGCCCCAACGAAACATCCAAAAATATTACTTTAAAGCATTGCGGATCAATATTTGCTCCCAACGGTATTCCTTGGCCGGAACTATTAGTAACTTTATGCGCTATACCCGCGGTAACAAGTAGATCAAGGGCAGGAGAAAGTTCTCGCTTGCGATAATCACCTTCGATGCTGCTAAACTTAAATTTTTTACCAAGTTGTTGCGGAATATTATTAAAAATAAGATCAACATATTTTATTTGATGTTTTTTTGCATATTTAACAAAATCTTGTTGATATGTATCAATCAATGAATGTTGCAAAGCAAAACATCTTGATGGATCATTTGTTTCGATCCAACATTTAACCACACCAGGCATACCACCAATTGCTATATATTCTCCCAAAATAGAAAGAATTTTATTATGAACAGGCTCTGAAATCGGCTCTTCTAATGTATGTGATAATATCTCCTGGGCAAGAATCTCATTTTTTGTATTTAACAAAAACTCAATAAAAGACATTGGATACACATACAAAGATTCCACTCTTCCAACAGGTATTCCAACTTGTTCAATAGCAAAATCAAGTAATGAACCAGCAGAAATAACATGTAGCTCTGGAATTTGTTCATAAAAATATCGCAAGGCAGTTATTGCATTTGGTGTTGTTTGAATTTCATCAATAAATAAAAGGGTTTTTCCTGGTAAAATTTGTTTTCCCGTGAATAAAGAAAGATCTCGCAAAATTCTATGCGCATCTAAATCTTTTTCAAATATTATTTGAGCCCCCCGCTCTGACTCCAAGTTTATCTCAACAAATGATGAAAACTGTTTTCCCAATTGTTGAGCTGCATATGTTTTTCCAACCTGACGAGCACCCCTTAAAAGTAATGGTTTTCGGAATTTAGCATCTTTCCAGGCTAAAAGTTCGGTATCTATAATTCGCTTCATTGTATCCTCGCTTTTTAAGCTATGGTTAAAAATAGGGGTTCTTTTTAAAAAAAATGGTCAAAATTAACGGTCGATTTATAAAAATATGGCTAAATTTTGGGAATTTTGCAATATTTTCAAATTTTAAACCTATTTTTCTCTATTCCACTATTTTACCGAACAGAGCCTATCCTTTCCACCCGTCAATGATAATATCGAAAGAATTTAATAAATGCATAACTTCAGGGAAAGAAATTTTAGCCTTTTTGGCAGTATTGGTTTGAAGATTGATATTATAATTCTGCGCATCACAAAAATTTGATTTGCTAAGATTACATTCATGAAAAATTGAACCACGTAAATTAATTTTTTAAAAATCAGTTACAGTCAAAGTTAAATATTCTGTCTTAATTTTATCAATTACAAGATCATTCCAATCAAGAGTTAACAAGTTTTTTGGATAAACAATTTCATTTTCAAGCTGTTCTTTATCATACCAATTAACTTCGATTATTCCTTCATCTTTAGCATCAGCTGTTTCTGTAAGCTGTCCGCTTTCAACTGAGCATAAAAACCATATTTTTAACATTCGCCACCTGCTGGAAAGTAAATCTTCAACAAAAAGCATTTTACCTGGCCTTACTTGCAACCCAGTTTCTTCTTTAACTTCTCGAATCAATGCTTGATAGAGATCTTCTTCAGGATTTACGCCACCACCAGGCCCAACTAAAAATGTACCACTATCTGAATTTTTATACCTAACTAGCAAAATTTTATTTTGATGCAAAATAATGCCGGAGGCAGCTAATCTAAATTTAATCATTTTTTATCCTTTATCAGAAAATCTTTAATCGCTGCAAAAAATTCTTCTGGTTGATCTCTAAACATCATATGCCCGCCCTTTTCAATAATTTTAATTTTGGCATTTGGATGATTTTTCTTCATAACTTCAGCTCTGTCAGGGTTCCACCATAATATATCCCACTTACCTTCCATAATTAAAGTTGGAATTTTAAAATCTTTAAATTTTCCTTCTAAATTTATTTTATCCATATCTGCACGCATTGCTTTTTCAAAACCTGGTGCAGGACCCCATTCATAAAAAGCTTTTCTAATCAACTCATCTTTAGTTGGTTTGCAATAACTTTGACGCTTCCAATCACCCGCAAGCTGTAAGTTGTAAATACATTGGGCCAAACTCATTTTGCCCTCCATGCATTTTTTTCTAATATTTTTGATCGCCTCTTCTTCTGCTTCAGAAATAAACATCCTGTCTCGCACAGGTTCCATTACATTGTCAAAAACACCTGATTGTGATGCAATCAAAATTAATCCTGCGACATGTTCCGGATAAGTTAGGACATAAAGTTGCGCTAAAAGCCCACCATATGACCAACCAAGAAGCGCCCACTTTTCAATCTTTAATTCTTTTCGTAAATCTTCCAAATCTTCAACAGCTTGTTTTATTGTATAAGTTTTGCCGCTGCCATCTTGACTTGATTTTCCAGTCCCACGTTGGTCGTAATAAATTATTTGTGCAATATCTTTTATTTGTGAAAAATACGGATGGAAACCATGATGAGTGCCTCCAGGACCGCCATTTATCAAAACTAAAGGAATTCCTTGACCTTCTTCTTCATAATAAAGTTTGCCATTTTTAATAGGAATAAATCCTTTTTTTAAATCTGGCATTTCATCACACAAAGGAGGCAGCGTAGGAATATCTAAAACCAACTCCTTAGGAACGTTCACAACTCTGTCAAAAATAGTTTCTCGCGCGGAATTTTTATGCAACCAGTCGCATCCCGGTAACGCCAATACCAACACAACAGTACTCAACATGAAATTTTTTATATTCATTTTAAAACCTATTCTATAAATTCAAAAAACAACCCATTTCTTGCGAAGATACAGATCCAATTTAAAGTAAGTTATTATTTAACATCCAATCAAACGTTCAATTTAAATTTAAATGGTTTTGAGAACACTAAAGACGGTTTACCTGTTTTGCTACCAGCTGTACCATCGCGTAAATAAAACTTAACTTCCATAGTTAGTTCGGTTAAATTATAAATTTCTGTCCAAAATGTTCGCATTTCAAGGGGATAATCCATATCAGCAATTCCACTTGAATAAACTTTTTCCATAGCTCTTTTTCCATCATTCAAAGAAAACTTTCCATTATGATTTTTAATGAATGCATCAAGTTTTAAATACCTATTAAAACTGTTGTTTTGGCAAGAAGCTTTAGCAATTTTTTCTGAAGGAAAATCCGCTATTTTAGAATAAACATACTGAGGATGATTGGTCATAATTTGTATAGCATTTTTATTATCCGTAAAGCGCCACTGAAATGTCTTTGGATCCATTTCACAAATCACAGAACTTCCAAACTTATCACAAATTTCAAAATGAATTCCCTTAAAACCAACCGCCATTTTATTCACCAGAAGAGCCATTTTAGCTTCTTCAACATTTGCACATGTATCCAGTAAAAGCCGCAATAACTTAAAAGAATCTAAGCCACAATTTTTTTTCATATCCTCTGGAGCTGTAATAACCGGACTTCCATAGCACACCAACTGAGAAACCAATAAACCTTGAGAGTTCATGCCAGTAAACAAACCACTTACTAAATCCATGCTGCCTATACCAATTGATGCATAACCTTTATTGGGATACAATTCCATAACAAAATTTCTAGAATTAAGCTTAGATGAAATTTCAGGGCCTTGAAAATTCATCATTTTTGCAAATGTCATAGGAAAAAAATCAAAATTGTGCGCTACAAAAGCATGTGTTTTTTTTGCTCGATTAGGCGGAAAGTAAATCATAGAACATGCCGCGCCCTCAGGCCAAAGATCATAACTCAATGAACCCGAAAGGTTCACATCTGAAGGCAAATTGTAAGCCTGCGCAATTCCCTTAATTCTTTCAGATAAAATTGGATAATTTCTACCAATATAAATTTGATTAGCCTTAGCATAAAGAGGCTCAGATAATTTGTCCGGCTGTTTGACACCTAACCAATCTTGCGCAATCTTTCCAAATGCATTCCCGATTTCTTTGTTAGAACCTCGCAAAACAATATGCCTAACCTCCATGTACGTATCCGGCTTTTTTGGAAGAATAACTTTGTTAACCTCAATAACTTTTGTCTGAAACTCATCCGCCAAACATAATGAACTCAAACAAGTTGTTAAAACTATTACAAAAAATATTTTAGATTTTTTCATTTTCTCTCCTTTAAAAAAAACAAAGCCTGAGTTTAACTTATTTTAATCTGGATCCTAAACAAACTTCTATCTGAACGCAACAATCTTTAACCAATACCTCAACAAGCCCAAGATTTTGCCAAAAACAAAATAATAATACATAATTAAGGCATTTGATAATCAAAAAATGTAATTTTAATCACTTAAGTCAAAAAAATGAAAACCAAAATTAAACTATTCACTTTATCATTTCACCTAACAATCGCATCATTCAGTAATGCTAATTTTTACAAAATCATTGCGCAAGAAAATCTCAAATCTCTTGCTAATATTGAAAATGACCAAAAAGAAGGCTTTTGTTCATTTATTGAAAAAATAGATAATCAAAGTTTTGGTTCTGTTGTTAAAACAAAATTAGAAAAGCAACTTAATCCAAATACTCATGACAAACGTCGACTAATATTTTCATTATTAGATGAATATGAAAAAAATCATGAAACGCCCACCACCTCTATTATCGATATCAAAACAATTCAAGATCTAGAGCTATTATGTGGGTCAAAATCAAATCCGCAATTTTACCTAGGCTCACAAATTGACAGGACTATTACCGAGAGTGGTCGCATAGCATTATACAAACGCCTTATTCAACCAACCTCAAACACTGAAGAGCTACAATCTCAACAAGAGATCATTAAAGAACTTGTCAACAATCAAGAACTATTCAACGAGCTTAATGACACACTTAAAAACTTAACCATTCCAGAAAATGTTGTACTTTCTTTTTGGGATTCAGAAGACATTTTCAAAATGATGCTTGAACAAAACAAAGTTTTAAATATTCCCTTTTTAGAAAAAATAAAAAGCTTTAAAAAACTTTCTAGGTGGGTGAACAGAAGTGAAAAAATACTTGAAGGCCGTGGTCGTATAATTACAGTGTTTGATTGGGTTTCAACTGCTTTAATGCTATATGGTGCAGTTGAACTTCCATTTTATGCAATTACTGGGAAAAATATCACAGATAAACTTCCCATCAAAGACTTTAACAAAATTGCACCGTACACAATAACCGGAGCAATGTGTTGGGCTTTCGGTCGAGTTTTTTCTGAACAATGGAACAGCAGAATCACAGGATCAATAGCGACAAACAATTATGCTAGAGGATTATATTACTACTACGTCGAATGGGATACAGAAAAAATTATTGTTAACGGTTTTCAAACTAAAATGTCCCATGTTGCAAACTACATCAATAGCCTCCAAAAAATTGCTTCCATAACTTCCCAAAACCCTATTCTCAATCAAAAACTAACTACCGTAAAAAAATTCAACAAAAACTTAGAAAAGCTTGCTTCCAAATCTAATGATTTAAAACATTTATTCAGACTCCTACAAACAAATACAATCAAAAAAAAGGAAAATGCCAATAGATTTTTAGATTTTTGGTCAAGAATTCGAGTTGCATACATATTGATGACAGACTTAAAAAACGACTTCATCGACGCAATGCTTGCTGTAGGAGAACTTGATGCGCAACTTTCTATTGCAAAACTATACAAAGAATTTGAAAACAAAGATGTCAAATTTTGTTTCCCAACATACCTAAAAGAAACCGCAACTCCAGCCTTTTCAATTCAAGAATCTTGGAACCCAATGATTGCCCCAGAAAAAGTTATTACCAATAACATCAATATTGGTTCAACATATCATTCATCACCTAATGCAATTATCACAGGGCCAAATGCTGGTGGTAAATCAACAATAATGAAAGGCTTTATCTCAGCGGCAATTATGGCACAATCTTTGGGAATAGCACCAGCTAAAGAATTTGCACTTACACCCTTTAAAAACATAATCACTTACCTAAATATCACAGACGACATAGCAGCTGGAAATTCATATTTTAAGGCGGGTGTAATACGGGCACGTGATTTAATTGAAACAGTTGAAAATAATACCGATGGATTTACATTAACCGCAGCCGACGAAGTTTTTGGTGGCACTAATAATGCAGAAGGCCAAGCCGCGGCAAAATCACTCATTCAAACATTAGGTGAAAATAACAACAATATATGTATAACCAATACACACTTTCCACTAATTACAGATTTGCAAAAAGAAACCGGATTATTCACCAACTACAAAGTTTCTGTTGAATACGACCAAAATGGCAATATCGCTTATCCCTACAAACTCGAAAATGGAATTTCGCATCAGAAAATCGCACTCAAAATATTACGTGAAGAAGGTTTTGGAGACGTATTCTTAGATAGGGCACAAAACACTTTAGAAAACATTAATAATCTTTAATATTTTTTAATCAGGATTCCCGACCTCATAAATCATAAGTAATGCGGGACCCCATGGCGTTGTATATTCTCCAAACTTTTTAAATCCTACTTTTTCATAACATCTAATAGCAGCAAAATTATTTGGTTCAGGATCTACAATCACAGTAATATCATTATTTTTATCAATAAGATTTTTAACAAATTTTTTAATAAATAAAGTTCCAATTCCTTTTCCAAGGCAATCAGGTTCACCTATAAATTGATCAATACCTATTATCTTTCCAGGCAAAGGTGGTAACCACGCGTGTTTTTTTGATTGAGCAATATCATAAGACTGAATATAACCAATAGGCCGATTGTCAGACAAAACAATGTAAGGAACCACTCCATCGCGAATGCGCTTTAAAAATGAATTGAAAAAGTCTTCCTCTTTTTTTGGAACTGGCCACCACTCAACAACATGAGGCTTTTGAAACCACGTATAAAGCAGTGAAAGATCTTTTTCCTCAACTGGCTTAAATATTAAATTAAATTCCACTTTTTTCTCTGCTATGCAAAAGAATGATTTACTAACATTTTTAAAAAAATATTGCCCAATAAAATAGACTGCTATACCTAATAAAAAAGTAGCGATTAAAAACTTTTTACTCATCAAAATATTTTTCCCCTAAGTATAAATTCAACAATGTTATTTTAAACCCAAGCCTACAACCTCACATTAACCATGTTGCCAGATTCGTACCGACGCAAACCTGCCTTAAAAACTTTATTTGCAAGAAATGATGCTATTAGAGAAGCACAAACCAAAATAATCAAATTTTGAATAGAAAAACTATCTACTAATCTTGCAGGCATTGTAACAACAAAAAAAGAAGGACAGCCTAATTCCTATCATTTTTTGACCAATATTGTTAATATATTCCTTTATTATATAAAAAGTATCGCCTCAGCAAAAACCAAATTATTATGTTCTATAAAAACTAAAGGGATATATTCATGCAACAACAAAACGATTTTATGATTAAAAATAAAGTCACAATTTTAATAAGCGTTTTTTTAGCAATGTTTCTTTCTGCCCTTGATCAAACAATTGTTGCCACAGCAACTCCTCAAATAATTAAAGATTTACAGTGCATGGCACTATTAAGCTGGATTTTTATAGCCTACATGTTAACAACCACTGTTTCTGCTCCTATTTTTGGAAAACTTTCGGATTTATTTGGACGAAGAATAATTTACGTTTGTGGAATTGGCATTTTTTTAGTTGGTTCTGCATTATGTGGTCTTTCTAGTTCAATGTTACAATTAATAATTTTCCGAGCTCTTCAAGGTATTGGAGGAGGAGCAATGATTGTAAGTGCAATGGGCACAATAGGAGATTTTCCATCAGAAACACGTAGTAAGTGGCAAGGGTTTATTGGTGGAATTTATGGTTTAGCAAATATAGTTGGCCCATTCTTAGGTGGTTGGATTAGTGATGCCTTTTCTTGGCGTTGGATTTTTTATGTAAATCTTCCTCTTGGAATTCCCGTAATGTTTCTTTTATGGAAAATGATGCCAAAAAATCAACATCAACGCAGAGACAAATCCATTGATTTTTTAGGTGCAACTTTATTAGTATTAGGCCTCATTCCATTTCTACTAACCTTTATTTGGGGTGGAACAGAGTATGCTTGGAATTCACAAGAAACAATCTTTCTTTCTCTTACAGGTTTAATTACTTTAATACTATTTATTTTTGTTGAAAAAAGAGCCTCTGATCCAATTATTTCACTTTCTTTATTTAAAAATAAAGTCTTTTTAACTTCTTGTGGCGCCATGTTCTTTATTTGGATGGGAATGTTTGGTGCAATTTTATATCTACCCATATTTGCTCAAAGTGTTATTGGTATTTCTGCCACACATTCGGGTATAATTTTAGCACCCATGATGATTGCTTCATTTTTAGGCTCAACTTTATCTGGGCAAATTATTTCACGCACAGGCAGATATAAAGGACTTGCCATATTTGGGGTCACATGCATTTTAATTGGTTACCTATTATTTTCATTCATCAATATCAATACAACTCAAACAACATTATCGATGCTTGTGATTTTCTTAGGAATAGGAATGGGAATAACAATGCCGTTATTCATGATTGTTATTCAAAGTGCATTTGAGCGCAAACGTATTGGAGAAGTGACTGCAACCTTCCAATTAATTCGAAGCATGGGTGCAACAATAGGAACTGCTATTATGGGTGGAGTTATGAATAACCGACTCGCTCACCATCTTGCAGGTATAGCAAATGATCCATTTATTTTGGCGGCCAAACAATTAGGAAATAATAAAACATTAGAAAATATTACAAGTAGCTCTGTTCGTAATTTGCTCAATAACGCAAGTCAAAAACAAATGCAAGCCTGCATTTCTCAAGCTCCAGAAAATATGCAAGATCAATTACAAAATTGCTTTAATCAATTCATTACAATAATAAAAGAAGCATTTAGCAATTCAGTAGGTTTTGTATTTTTAGTAAGTTGTATATTTTTATTAATCGCTTTAATAATTGTTTTATTTTTACCAACAATTACTTTACGCAAACATAAAAAGCAACCAATACTCGAAGAAGCAGGAAAAGAAATGGCAACAAGCCTGGGCCAATCAGACAAACGACACGAACCAGAATTATAAAACAAGTCACAAATTAATTTACAATTTTTAAAACTTAATCGAATTATTATGAACAACAAATTTTTATTTTTTTTCTTAACGTCATGTCATATTTCAATATTTCCAAACATTCTTTTACAAGCACCAAAAGAAGCAACTGCAAAACATATGCTTAAACGATCAAATGAAATATCCTTTACATTCGCATTATCAAAAAATGAATCAATCAAATTTTCTTACAAAAATGGAACGTCTGAATTTTCTTTTCAAAAAGCAAATTCACATTGTTCCTGTGAAACATTAAAAAACCTATATACAGAAATATTCGAAAAAGCAGAAAGACTAACAAATAATTTTATAACAACCATAAGAAAAACGCACAGAGCCTCTGGATACATAATTTATAAAAACCTTATTATACCTGAAAAACAACGAAATCCTATTACGATTAGCTTAGAAGAACTAGCTGAGATCATAAAAAATAAAAGAGTTATATTCTACACAGGTGCAGGTATTTCTATGCCTACAGTTTACGGCATGGACGAGTTAGAAGAAAAACTCCGAATTAATAAACCTAAAACAATTTTAGACAACCAAGAAGAAGTACTAAATGAATGGAAAATATTTATAAATCAACTTTATGAAAGTGAACCAGCACAAGCCCATCTTGAATTTGCACAAATGTGTCTAGAAAACAACATTCAAGTTTTAACGGAACTGGTAGATAATTTACATGAAAAATCTGGCATCAAACCATTTCACATGTCAGCTGAAAGAATTAGAAAGAAAATTTCTGAAAATGATTTAAAAGAAGTTGATGCGATAATTTGCATTGGATTAAGGTTTGACGATCGTGGCTTTTTAGGTTGGTACAAATACAATAATCCTTATGGAAAAATCATATCCATTGATATAGGCATGCCAACTTATTTATCTGAAGAAGATTGTTTATTAAAAGAAGATCTTAATATTGTTATTCCAAAGCTAAGAAAACGTTTAAACAACAAATGAGATCAATAAAATATATATTTTTACTCACCTTATTGATTACAATATCTTATGCGATTTTTATAAAACCAATTTTCTTAAACATAAAAAGGGTAAACGCAATGAGTAAATCAAAACCAATTTTTGTAATTCAAAAACATGATGCAACAACTTTACATTATGATTTTCGTCTAGAAATTGATGGTGTATTAAAATCTTGGGCGGTTCCCAAGGGACCTTCGACAGATCCAAGTCAAAAACATTTAGCAATAATGACAGAAGATCACAAAATGTCTTGGGCAAAATTCGAAGGCATAATTCCGGAAGGTGAATACGGCGCGGGAACAGTAATGATCTGGGACTATGGTACTTACAAAAACATCAAAGAAAAAGATGGCAAGCTTGTTCCAATGGAACAATGTTTAGAAAATGGTCGAATTGAAATTTGGCTTGATGGAGAAAAACTAAAAGGCAGTTATGCACTCATACGAATGCAAGATAATAAAAATTGGTTGTTAATCAAGATGAAAGATGAATTTACTGACATACCAAAAAATCCAATCAAAAATTTACCTAATTCAGCAAAGAGTGGAAAAAGTTTGAGCGAAATAACAAAATTGTAAACGCGGTCAATGTGCCACCAATCGTGACCTGAGCCTTCACCTTCCAATTTTTTTCTAACATACTCTTGTGTATTTTTTACAATTTCAAATTTATTCATGACAACCTTTTCACTAAAAAATAATTATTTAATACAAAAAAATGGTCGACAATTTAGATATTCAACCAAATCTACAAAACAATCTCTTCTTCAGGATCATGCGTATATTTTTTTATATAACCCCGATGCATACGTGTGATTTTTTTGATACCCATTGAGCGCAATAAATTATAAATTTCATGCAATGCTTTATCTGCATTCATACCAGTCTTTTGCAATTCTATTTCAAAACAAATTCCATAATTTAATACATCGTCAATTGCAATTTCAAAGTCTTTATATTTATAAGTTGTTCTTGTTTTTTGAAGTTCAACTTTTTCTAAAAAACCAAGTTTCTCAAAAATATGAATCATTGTTTTGCCATTTGCAACGGAAGTTTCAAATTCGTCACAAAAATAAGTTTTTTTTCCTTGTTCATCTGTTTGAAATTCTTTAAAACAAACAAAATCACCCTTGTTTGTAAGACGAACACGCAAATATTTTAATAATTTATGAAAACCATCGAGCTGAGAATAATATTCAATTTCACCACTTTTATAAAGACAAAAATCATGTTGATCGACCACGCCTTTAAAATCTGCATTCTTATTTAGCCAATCAAAAAATATTTTTTGAAAATAATCATCTAATTTAAATCTAATTTCCATCTCTTTAGACATAAAAACCCCCCAATCTTTTTACAAAAAACAACAAAAAATCATAATCCTAAATAAAAGAATAAAACAAACAACAAAAAAACAATTTAGATTTTCAAAATTGACCAAAAAAAAAGAACCTCGAAGGAATTCTTCGAGGTTCTTAATTTAATCCTGGCAACACCTACTTTCCCAGACCGTCTCCAGCCAAGTATCATGAGCGCTATGGACTTTACTTCCGTATTCGGGATGGGAACGGGTGTTTCCCCATAGCAATCGTCACCAGGAAATTTTATAAAAATTTCATAATTTCAAATCTTTTTGTGTCAAAGAAATATTCGTAGTTTTTTCAAGATCTATTCAAATTTTACCGTTTTAAAACTTATAGCGTAATTAAAACTTTCGACCTATTAGTACTGGTTAGCTCAATGCATTACTGCGCTTACACACCCAGCCTATCAACCTCGTAGTCTTCGAGGAGTCTTATGATTATTGTTAATTCCCAATGCTCATCAAGCCGAAACCTGAATCACAAATTCGATTAACCGGGGTATCTTATCTTTGGGCGAGTTTCCCACTTAGATGCTTTCAGCGGTTATCTCTTACCAGCTTAGCTACCCAGCGCTGCTCTTGTTGAACAACTGGAACACCAGAGGCTAGCCCATTCCGGTCCTCTCGTACTAGGAACAGCTCCCATCAAATACCCTACGCCCACGACGGATAAGGACCGAACTGTCTTACGACGTTCTGAACCCAGCTC